>JAEIGA010000241.1_pt1 | contig 77656 bp, 67 predicted proteins | sample 9270691 | NCBI WGS metagenome assembly JAEIGA01 (sample SAMN17057246, study PRJNA624740) | gut metagenome | biome: biome; isolation source: fecal sample | host: Bos grunniens | place: China: Xizang | collected 2019 | reverse complement strand
CCCGGAGCAGGAGTGGAATTTAAAGCAACAACACCAGCAATAGGGGGATCCATGATAACTACACGTGTTGCTACTTTACCATTATCATACACCACGGTGTGCCCGTCATCACTGATACCGCCACCCGCTGCTGTAATAACAACCAACGGAGGGGTGAGATTTATACTACCAGTAGCATAAATACCCATATCTCCACCTTTTGCAATAATCTTTCCGTTTTTGACGATGATGTTACCATCGTCACGCGAATTGATTGCCACAGAATTTTTCATAGACGATACCGCAGTTATCTCTCCCGAAAGAGTAATGTCGCCATACGAGACAACGGCATTCGTAACGGAAGTAATCTTCATTGTTCCACCAATCAAGGTTACTTTCTTTCCGACAATACAAAAATATTTGTTTCCTGTTGTCTCTGCAGTCAAGTCTCCGTTAATGGTAACGTCACCGACATTTTTTTCATCGCCTGCACAAATGGCACAATCCTTGCCTTTCACATTAATCGTTCCGGTTAAGGAAATATTGCCGGAATTGGATTGTACTGTCGCGTTTGAATAACCTCTTGCAGTCAGCGATCCGTTCGGCATTGTGATATTACCTGCGGCATAGATACCGAAACCGGCACTCACTGCGGTTATGGTACTGCCTTCCTGAATGAATAAGTTACCACCATCACGGGTGTTAAATGCACCGGAGTGGTCGTCTGTTGCACTAGCAGTAATGTCCCCGCCAAGTATCATGTCACCATACGAAACAACGGCATTCGTAACGGAAGTAATCTTCATTGTTCCACCAATCAAGGTTACTTTCTTTCCGACAATACAAAAATATTTGTTTCCTGTCGTCTCTGCGGTCAAGTTATTCGTGATGGTAATATCACCTTCCACATTTGTTGTGGCGATAGCATTGTCTCTCGCAGTTATGTGCAACGGAGCCATGCTATTGAACGATTTGACAGAAATACCTGTGCCGTTGGGATTGTTAATGGTCAGCGTATTGCTGCCTTGTATCTCCAAGTTGTAGTCACCGCTAATGCTTTTCAGCGTCAAGTCCGCATTCATAAACAGCACGGTATTGCCTGTCAGGACAATGTTGTCGTTGTCCACCAGATTGCTTGCATATTCTGTCCCATTGATATTTGTAGCATTCACCTTTTGTGCCAACCCCACAAATAGAATAATCAGAATAGTGCTTAGAATTTTTTCTTTAAATTTAAGCTCTTTCATAATTATATCTTTTTAATTATTGTTTTTATTTGGTTGTTAGTTAATCTTTTTCGAAGAGATATTTCGAAAGAGATTAATGATTGATTATCAATATTATAACTATTAATAATCGACTTTTTTGCTAAACAATTCATAACATTCATCCATAAATATTTTACAAAACCACAATATTTATTGGCTGATTTGCAATTCGTTACGATATTTTATGTAATTTTACAACAAATATCGTATCTCTTCGAAAGAGATTGTTTTTTTGCTAAACAAAGGCATTGTTGTAATTGCTTGAAATAGAAGTAATAGCAGTTTCCGCTGATTGATATATTAACATAACAGGCACTCCGGTTTTTACCTCGGAGTGCCTGTTGCTTTTTATTCTTTTACAGGTCTTTTAAGATTATTCTGTTTGCTCTGTCAACAACGGCGGTGTCGAGCGAGGCAAGGTATATTTGTGTCGTTTTCTCGGATTCGTGTCCCATACCTTCGCTGATAACCGATATTGGAATGTTTTTACTTCGGGCTGCACTTGCCCATGAGTGACGGGCTACATACATTGTAAGTGGTATGGGTAGCTTTATCAATTGTCCAATATCTTTGAGCGATTTGTTGATGCGGTAGAGTATGTTCTTGTATTGTTGGCGTTCGTGTTTCTCTTGGGGGTTGATTATTGGCAGCATATAGGGGCTTTCTTCGTTCTCTTTGTATTTATCAAGAATCTCCTGCATGCATTTTTCCCAACGTATAAAGAGTTGCTGGCCTGTTTTGCGACGGCGGTAGGAGAGAATGCCGTTTGCCAGGTCTTTCTTTTTGAGGAATGCTATGTCGATGAATGACATTCCGCGTGTGTAGAACGAGAAGAGGAATATGTCGCGTGCAAAGTCCAAAGAAGATTTTATAGGGAGCTCCATGTTTTTTATCTGTTTGATACTTTTTAGCGGTATGGCTCGCTTGACGGTTTTTTCTGTTCCTGTATATACGTGTTTGAAGGGGTGACGGTTTTCGGTGAGTTCTTTTTCTACGGCACGGTTATACACGGCGCGGAGTATGCGCATGTAGAATGAGATGCTGTTCCTTGTTATGCCACTACTTTGCAGGTGGGCTTCATACATCTGCATTAAGTCGGAGTCGATATCTTCCAATAGTATGTCCTGCTCCTGGCGGTATTTCATAAAACTCTTAAGGGTGGAGTGGTAGGTCTCGGCTGTACGTTCTTTGCCTATCAGCTGCAAGCGGGCAATGACACTCTGCATAAAGTTGAAGAGTGTTTGGTCTGTTAAGGTTTTCTGGAATGTGGCGATAATATCATCGGCATGGTATTTATATCTTTTGTTTTCGTATTGCCTGATGATGCTTTGCCAACGTCGCACGTCCCATTCTATGCGTTTTTTAACTGTTTGAAGGTAGTTGCTTCTGTTGCCCTCGATGATGACGCTGCTTCTCTTCTCGTTCCATTCGTGGGTAAAAAGATGGTAATCCGTCTTTTGCTGACGAATTACCCTGTTGTGAATTATCTGATAATAGATTGTTCCCTCTTTGCCATCGGCTGTGGAGGTGCGTAATTTTACATTGATGCTTGCCATAGTGTTTCTGTTTTATGTTTTATAAACTTGCTTCACTGATGATTTTTCTTTTGCGTATGTTGTGGCTGTTATTTATATATATAGGTAACGGATGATTGTAACAAATCCATATAAGTATGGCTGTCGCCATCACTCGGTCGTCGTGGTTTCCTTCAATGGCACCCATCTCCTTGCCGTTCTCTTTGTATTCGTAGAGGTCGAGCTCGTAGGTGGTCTCGAGGCATCGTTCTATGTAAAGACCGTCGCGCAAGGCTTTGATAAGGAAGTTTATTACCATTGGCTTGGTGGAACTGTTGGTGTGAAAGCCCCAACGGCGCGGACGCCCTTGTTTAACTTCCTGCAAGGATGTGCGGCAATAAAGGTTGCTGTATTTGCCCGAAATCTCGTTGAGTATATACTCGAAGTTGTTTCCTTCGGTACCTTCGGTCTCAAGGGTGTTGGCCTCTATCACAAGCAGGGCGTTGTCGTAGGCGCGTGCAATCTCCATTGCTTTCCATGCGAGTTTGTCGTGTTCTATATGTCCATGCCAGCATGCTGCTATCTCGGGGACTCCGCCTTCAAGCATGGCTATGCGGTCGGCTACCACAATGCATGAGTAGTCGGCTTTGTTGCTTGTTCCGCCTACATCAACTGTTACTATATAGCGGTCGCGCAAGTGTTTCTCCTTGTCGGGCATGAGCCATACGCGCAGCATCTCTGTGCCTTTGTCTTCGCCCGGCTGGCATGGAACGAACTTGCTGCTGCCGTCGTTCTGTGCAACGATGTCACCTGTAAAGAGTGGGGGAACACAGCCTCTTCGTGCTTCGTTGACGTATGAGCTGCGGAACACGCGTCGTCCGGTGCTCTGGAAGGCTTCGCCTGCGGTGGAGGGGAATTCGGAAAAGAGTCGCCACTCATCGGGTATCTCGCGCCGCTTGTCGCGATACCAGGATATTGCTTCCAGAGTGGCACCAAGCCTGAACAGCTCATGTTCGTACTCGTCCAAACTTTCGACAAATGAACTGTAGTCGCTCTCTTTGATGGGTTTACTGTAGAGGTCTATGCTGAACCAGGGGATAAATACGGGGGTGAAATTATTGCGGTGCTCGGTGGCATCAATCCATGTGCGGTGAAAAAAGTTTCCCACTCCCTTTGCTGTTGATTCGATGACTTTCATAGTATAAGGTCCGCTGGCTATTGAACCGAATATGGATTGCACAAGGTCTTCGGGTTTGCGTCCGTGAGTGGCTTTCCACAGGCCCACCTCGGTGAGGTGTGCCATGCTTATGTCTTCGCTTCGCAGGGAGTCGGGCTTTTGTGCCGAGCCAAGCGAGTAGCGGCTGTTGCTCCAGCTAATGACACGTGTCTTCTGTGCTCCCTGATAGGGGGTTGTGGTGAGTTGTTTGCCACCTGTAGCCCATGTGGGGTAGCGTGATATTACTTTGGCGAGCATGCCGGCGACGATAGATGATTGTTTCTCTATGTCGCCACAGATGACGCTGTTCCAATTGCGCTTGTGTACAAGCTGTATCCATAACATATAGAGCTGTGTCAGAGTGGAACCTCCCCATTGACGTGCCTTGCATAATATTATGTCGATGGGCTTTTCGCTAAGGCGAAGCTCTTCCATTGCTTTCAGATATATGCGTTGCGGACGGTTCAGGGTAAAGGCTGTGTCGCGTCCTTTGCCTTTGTCCGAAATGGTTGTCATGCTGCGTGCCCAATATTCAAAGTCGTGTTTCGTGCGTAAAAGACAAAAGTTGAGCCATAGTTTGATGATGTTTCGGCTGTTAGGCTCCTGATGTGACACCTGGCGCAGGTAGCCTGTTGCGCCAAGCTCGGTGAGTTGTTGCACGAAATTTTCGTTCAGCATGCTCGTGGGCAGGTACATGCTCTCTATGGGAAAGTTTTCAATAGCAACCCATTGGCGTGGAACGGATGTGGAACCTTCACCGGTTATGGGATTATAAACGGCTGAGATTGCTCCCAGCCGTTCCTTGTTCTTTTCTATGATTGTTTCTTTATTCATATTGAACATTATTTGTTTATTTTCTTTATATGCCGGCAAGGTCGGTGGCACGGCGGCGTAGCTTCTTGCGACTGTATATCTTGGCAAAAAGGTGCTGTACGTTGTTGTAGAGTGATGACCTCAACGAAATGTAGCTTTGTGACATCTCGGGCTTGCGCAGGAGTAACCATTGCAGAGTGGCTTCGTTCACAAGGTAGCCGGTTATGGATTGTTCCAGCATTGGTAACAGGTGCTCTGGGTATGCGCTTTCTGTGTCAAAGGTTATTTCTATATTATCTTCGCCCGAATTGAAGGATATACAAGGGAAACGAAGAGCAACGGCAGTTATAAGCTCGTTACAGGCTCTTTCTATGAACATGTAAAGCTGTTCCTCGTCATATTTGCTACTTTGTATGGTGGCAGCGTTAGGGTCTTTTTTCTTTGCTGCATCTCCCATGTAATAGTTTCTTGAATCAATCTGCCGTTGCAGTTCGCTTCTCTTGATGGATATTGTGTTTATCATAGTATTGTTCTCTCTTTTATTGCAAAGTTATACCGGTAAAGCCCTGTGATGTTTGTTGTATTGCTAATTCATTGCAAAATTCTTGTTGCGGTTACGAAGTGTCTTGTATATGATGCCTCGGAATGTCTCTTCTTCGAGGTAGAACGACGGGGCAGGCTCTTCGATTATCTTTTCAAGAATAAGGAACTTGTATCGTTTGTTGCTATCTTTCATCTGCTTGATGTATCGGCGGTATATCTCCTTATACATTTCTAACTTGTTCTCATTCACTATAGGCAATTTTTTCTTGCGTAGAAGGAGCGAAACAAAGCGGCGGGCATTCTCGAATGTTACGTAAAAACGCGGTGCTTCGCTCTTTACTGCATATTCTATCACTTCGTTCTGTGTTGCGAACGGTTTGGTCTTTTTGAGTGTTTTGTACGACTCGTAGAAACTGTTGATTACGTCCTGTTTGCGCATTTCGCGAACAGAATTGTTGATTGTGTTTTTCATCTGCTTTTTTGGTTACAAAAATATAGCCAAAAACGGCTAAAAGTTTGCTGTTTTGCCATTAAGTTTTCAACATGTGGATAAATTGTACCAAGAACTTTGATTTTGGAAAATATTGAATTTAATTTTTTTCTAATTGGCATTTCAGCAACCTCGTGGGTTTGTTTGCATTGTTTCTTTGCTGTCGAAAAAAATAAAAACTATGGAACAGAATTTTAAAAATGCAAACAGTGTTGCAGGAGAAAAGGCTACTGTAACAGACAAGGGGCAAGGCGATGTCTTGCAACCGGTGGGCGGGGAGAACCGCTATTCTAATCTGGAAGTGGAACTGAAGAATTTCTTTGGTGAGGATTTTGACATCTCGGACAAGTTCTCGCAGGATTTGCTGCTCCAGCATCTTAAAGTAAATAAGGAGCAGAACGACAAACTTGCCGAAATGCTTGAACGTGACCCTCGATTGGCACAACTGCTGATGGATGTAATAGGGGGTAAACGTAATGCACATAGTGCTATGGCGCGTTATTTCGGTAATTCATTCATGACTTTTGATGAGGATAGTCCGGAGTTTGAGGAGATTATGATGGCCGACGAGGAACGAAAAGAAGAGATGATACGTCTCGCAAACGACCGTCACGAATATGAAAAGAATATTGCCGAGAGCATTCCGGTGATTGAGGAGTTCTGCAAGGAGAAGGGGTATGACGCTTCTGATTTTATGGATAAGGTGTGGGATACTCTTGTGTTTCCGATACTTGCGGGAAAGTATTCAAATGATGTCTGCATTGCTCTTGACCATGCAATGACATACGATAAGGATGTTGAGGATGCTTTTGTTGCAGGGGATATAAAAGGCAGGAACACCAATATCCAACGCATGAAAGAGGATTTTGGCGATGGATTGCCGAAAGGTGTGAACAGCGTTGCTCCTGATACGGAGGTGAAACGTAAACGCAACTCTTTAATCGACAAGGCTTTGAATGCCTGATTTTTGGGAATTATTTATTATCAATCTATTTATTAACCAATTAATTTTATTATGAAAAAAATTATCAATTTCTTGAAGGAAAACCCATGGCTTGTGGTTATGTCGTTGGTGGCTGTCTTGTGCTATCTTATGGGTGAAATGGTGTTGGGAACATTTATGGCGGGAGTGAATGTGGTGCCTGTTGGCACTCCTAAACCGTCGAATGGTATAGGTGGCTTGCCTACACAGGGCAACGGTGAGGCTACTACTGTTTCCAATGCAAGCGAACTTGGCTCTAATCTGATTGATGCTGATGTGGATGACCAGATTATCGGTATCGCCAGCGATGAGAGCGTAATCGATACTATCAAACGCAAGATTCGCCGACAGGTGCGAGTAAACTCTTTTGAGGTGGACCACTATCTTATCGATGACAAACGCTCAAAGGCTTATACCAATGAGACATACTCCGGTATTAAGGCTACACGCGCCGAGATTCCTTTCTCTACAACGGGAGAAAGAAAAATTTTTCAGGAGTATTATACTGCTATATGTAAAGGTGTAAACGGTTATGACCCAACCGGTCAGATTGAGCTGCATGGCGTTGATCTTATGCTCTTCTTCGTAGGTAAGAACAGTACAACCGAAGCTCCTATTGCTATGGCTGTGAATGGTCCTAAAGTAAATGCTACCGATGACTATTGTTACGTTCCTACAATCCCTGCGGGTACAGAGGTGATTCTGCTTTCGTCGGCAGCATACGAGACACAGAAATTCATTGCGCCTTCGACCATTGTTCCTGTGCCTGAACGTATGTATCTGCAGAAACAACTTTGTAACAGCATTGTCAGCGACTATTTTGCTGCACAGAAAAAACGTCTTCAGTTCAGTGAGTCGCAGATTGCCGAAGCTGTATTGCGACAGTTCCGTCTTGAGAGTTGTCGTACTGCATGGGTAGGACAGCCCGGTAAGTTCAAGGTGCAGGCTATGGACAATGCAATGGGTTATCAGTGGGATTACTTCTCAAAAGGTATACGTTGGCAGTTCAAACGTCAGTATGACCTCTCGTCGAACATCACTTTTGCCGATTTGATAAACCTCTCAATGGTTAAATTCACCGGTTTCAATTGTACCAAGAAAGCTATATGGCTGTTGGGTAAGCAGTTGTTGAATGACATTCAGAAGATTGACCTTACACTTCACAAGAACATCAGCGTAACAGGTGACAAGGTGTTCGGTATCGAGTGTACCAAGATTCATACTGTCTTTGGCGACATTGACCTTATCCACGATCCTACACTCGACGCTCTTGGATATGCTCATTGTGGCGGTCTTATCGACGAGAACGGTCTTGTACGCTATTACATGAAGAACGAGGATGCTAAGACTGAGAATGTCGATGGCGAGGAGGCTAAGCGCGAGGTTGTCATGACTATTGACTGTCTGTGTCTCAAGGGTTATTCTCACATCTGGGTGAACGGTGCTGCTGCCGAAAGTGACATACCAGGTGCTTCGCGTGTGGTAAGTTCGGATACTTTGCCCGAGACACCGAACATCAATGATGTTGTGATATTGACAGCAGATGTCAATCACGATGTAAATGGTGTTTCAAAGAAATGGTATGGCGCAGGAAGTGTTGTTACATTCAATGGCAATACCTGGGTTGAATATACCGGTGAGATTCTTGTGTGATAAATAAATTATGAACGGTACCCGCCACCGTTGTACGAGATACGGGGCGGGTATCTCTTGTCAAATGTCTAAAAACAGATATTATGAAAAAAAGAATTACATATGAAATTCATGGACAGATTGAGCGTAACTGTTATTTCCGTATAGGCAAGGCTTTGGTACGTATTGAATTTGGCGGTGGTGCGATAAATTCAACAGGTGTATATCCGGCCTGTTATGTTACAGAGAATGCTCTCTTCCAGAAAGCTATCGAGAACAGTGAAATATTCCGCAACGGCGAGATAAAGCGCGGTAGGGTGGAACTTATAAAGGAACCGGGTGATGACGTGCTGCTTGATGGTAGCGAAAACAACTCTGCTACTGAGGGTGTGAAGGTTTACTCGGATGTTACCAATATGCAACAGGCACGTACTCTCCTTATGAATCCTCCTTATAATTGTTCTTTGTCGCAGCTACAGAATAAGAATGCTGTAAAGACTGTTGCGCAGAATATGGCAATCTCTTTTCCTAATTGGCTATGATTGCAACAGAGGAGTTGATAAAAAAGGTGCGTTATCTCATAAATGAAACAGAGGATGATGTGGGTGTATCATTGATAACCGATGAACTCCGTTCTATCGACGATACAATAAAAAAACTTCTGCCACAAGCTGTTGCGATAGTACAGAAACAACGTAACGGCAGATATGTGAATGCGAAGGCTCTGTTGCCCGAGAATGCTGTTATTCAAATGACGGCAGACGGTTTTGGGACCGTAGTGCTTCCGTCTGATTTTGCCGAGCTTGTTTCAATTGGGCTTGATTCATGGAAAACTCCTTGTGTTGAGATATCCTCATCGGATTCGGCAGAGGCTTTATATAAATTTGAGAGAAGCTATCGGCCTGCCTCTTCTGAACCTGTTTGTGTAGAGAATATTACCGGTGAGGGAAACAAGGTGCTGAAATTCTCTCCCTGTGGGGAGCAGGATTCTTTGAGCCATTTTGTCTATGAGGCGCAGTTTGATATTGCTGAAGGACTTAATATGTGTGACAGCCGTATGGCTGACGCTGTTTCATACGTCTGTGTGGCATTGTTGTATAATGTCTTTGAACGATATGATGCTGCAAAATCATTCATGTCGTTTGCTGCAGCTCTGTGTGGAGGTAACGGAATGTAAAAACATATTTGATTTGTAATGTTATGGATGGCATAAAATTACTTCTTACATCTCTTCTTGCTAATATTGCCGGCTTGCTGTTCCCTATAAAGAACGATATTTTCGGTCTTGTACTGCTTTTCTGCATCAATTTCCTGATTGGATTGCTGGCGGATGTGGGGAACCGCAAGGAGTGGAGCTTCCGTAAGGCTTTCTGTTTTTTTAGAGATGCCACAATCTATTTTGTGATGGTCGCTTCTATATATATGTTGGGGCGCTTGAAGGGTGAGGATGTCGCTGCTGTTCATTGTGTGTCGTTTATGATATATGTCGCAATATATTTTTATGGTACGAATATACTGCGTAATGCACGACTCATAACAAATGAACACAGCACTCTCTATCGCATACTCGATTTTCTCTATTACATAATGAGCCTTCGTGTTCTTGAACGTTACACATGTCTGAAAGATTATTTCGAATATGGGAAACATGATGAAAATCGTCATTAGTCTCCTGTTGCTGTTGATTAGCGGTTGCAAGGTGCAGGAGAGAACAACAAACCATACATCCGCAAGCACGTTCGTAGAACGCGTGCTTGTGGATAGTGTGGCAATGAAAGATAGTATTATCATACGTGAGAGGTGTGATACGGTGTTCTTTACAAAGTACAGCACTTTGTATAAGGAGCGTGTAAGGGTTGATACTGTGATAAAATGTGATACGGTCTATTCTGAACGGCTTGTTTCTGTTAAGGAGAAAGAGAAAAGCCCGATTTTATGGTGGTTGCTTGTTCCTGTGATTGCCGTTCTTTGGAAGGTGGGCTTTCTTGATTTGTTACGTAATTTCATAATGAATAAAATAAAATAATTATGCATAAGAATTTCTCGTTCAAAGGGGTTGTGAGGAGTAATGATAATATTCTTGCCAACGAAGGGGAGTGTATGGAACTTGTCAATCTCAGAATGGTGAATGGCTCGCTTAAACCTGTACCGGAAACAGTGGTTAAAGCGGTCTTGCCTGAGAGATATTCCAAAATCTATTGGCACGATAAGGCTTCGTGTTATATATGTGTCAAAAGTGATATGCCGAATAGAGTCTCTTTTTACGACTCGCAATGGAAGCATTTGCTTGACGATAATGGAGAAAATTTGGATTTTCCTTTGCTTGAAAAAGTCCGCCATATCGAGTTCTTGGGTTATGTGGTTATATGTATAACCGAGAATGGAGTACGCTATCTGATTTTTGGTGATGGAAAATATCGTTGGCTTGGTGAGTGTCCGCCTGTTCCTGAGTTGTCGGTTGGTCTGTCATCGAAACGATTCGTAATAACAACCGATACAAGTTTTTCCCGAAGCAATGTCAATACGGAAATTTCATCAGTGTGGGCCTATAACTCCAGAGGATACATTGATGAAGGGATATCCAGTGCGAACAAAGCGGGATATTATATCGACCGCGCGCTCTTCAGATATGCTTTGCGCTTGTATGACGGTTCTTATATATATAGTTCGCATGTAATATATGTTAGCGATGACAATGAGATTGACGGGGTGAGACGTGATGCCGGAAATCTGATATCTTTACCGCTTGATGCGAGTGCTGCAGAGACACGTTATCAGGTGCTTCTGCTTGCTTTCAAACCTACATTTGAATTTTTGAATCTGGACCTTGAGAATTGGAAAGGTGTTGTTGTAGGCATTGATGTTTTTACAACCGGCTCTATAATGGGTAAGAAAATCAGTACAGCTACAACTACGTTGCTTGATACTGATACTAAACAGTATGTGACAGAAAAATATGAGGTTTATCGCGAAAAGGAACTTGATGAACTGTGGAGTGACATCAATAATGCGTCGTTGTTCTATAAAATTGCCGAATATAATATTGATGGAAAACTCTTGAATGCTGTTGACGATGTATCACAATCCAATATCGTATTGCAGGATTCTTTGAGTAGTTTTGAGCAGAAGGCTCTCTCTACAATTGTTCCCGATTGTAGCTATATGTTCAACAATAGATTACATGTGGCTTCGTTGCGTGAGTATTTTTTCAAAGGATACGACAAATCTGCTTTACTCACGCTCTGCGAGAATACGGCTGTTGTGGAAAAAATGATGCTGATGACCAGAATAAAGACGCAGAATGGTGTTTCGGAGGTTGTAAATACTTTGCATGATGTAAAGCTCGGTTACAAAAACGGTACGTACCAATTGCCGCCATTGCTTATGTATCCCGACTCTCGAGCTTTTGAAATGCGTATATTCATTGTCAGCGGCGATGGAACATATACGAAATCCTTTTCTCTGACTTCTCATAAATTTCTTAATCAGTCTCAGTATCTGCATAAATGGTATTTGGGATTTGAGGTGAGTGTTGAGGCTGTGTTTGCAAGTGGAAAAGAGGCGGCCGGCATTGCCGAAGAGGATGTCTTGGAAATTTTTAACGAGGAATTGGGTGTTCATGAAGTGATATATTCTTCGGCTAAAGCCGGTTGGACATATAAAGGATCTGATTTCCCGCCCGAAAAGTACAGCTCATTGAGAATCTTTCAGATTCCTCGTGATGTGACGAATGGCGACAAATTGGTATTTACAATAAAAACCGGTGCATCGGATACGGAGTTTCGTGACATAAACAATATACCTCTTGATGATACTTGGCAAGCTGTAGATGACGTGGCTGCCTGCTGCGAGTCGAATGTATATGAAGAAAGAGATAATGTTATTAAGGTCTCGATGGTTGATAATCCGTTTGTGTTTCCTGCGAAATGTACCTATTCGTTGTCGCAAGGCAAGGTGCTGGCTCTTTCTACCAACAAAACGCCTATGTCAGAAGGACAATTCGGTGAGCATCCTTTATATGTGTTCTCAAAAGAGGGAATACAAGTGCTTTCGGTTGATGTTTCGGGTACAGTTGCATATAGTAATATGTATCCTGTATCACACGAGGTATGTCAAAATCCGGATATGGTATGTGGTACCGATTCCGGTGTCCTTTTCCTGGGAGCACAGGGTGTCATGATTATCGGGGGAAGCAAATGCTTGAGATTGTCGGCTGCAATGGATTGTGACGGTAAGGAACTTGAAACCATTGGCCGTTCCGCGATTTTTGGGAAGATTGCATCGTTGTATGGGCTTGACAAGGTGGTGGATACAGTACGTTTCCTCGATTTTATGCGTACTGCCAAAGCAATCCGTTTCCCCGAAATGAATGAGATTATGTTCTGTAATGAAAAGTCCAATTATTGTTTTCTCTATTCAATGGCGGCGAATGTGTGGAGCAAGACAAGTAACAGGTTTGTTGGCTTTGTGAATGCTGACGGACAAAATTGTATGTTCGGTCACAATGGTGATAATACCTATATACATATTCAGGGAGATATCTTTCTGGGGAAGAACAAGGTGATGCTTGTGACGCGTCCATATATGTTTGGAACAAAATTGCCTAAACGTATAATGCAGCTTATGCTGCATGCTTATCTGACGCGGAGCGAAAACTCTTCGACTCAGGAACCTTTTCTTTCCTGTTTCCTTCTTTGCAGCAACGATGGTGTACACTATAAATTTGTAAGCGGCTGTGAAAGGAGTGGTGAAACACAGGATGTGGTATTTCCTTATTTCCCGACTTGCTCATATCGTTATTACATTTTTGCATTGACCGGTGAATTGGGTGCTGCAAGTATGATAACGGCACTGGAGATTGATGTTAGTCAGGCTTGGAACAACAGGTTAAGATAAGATAAGGACTTCGTGATTTCACGAAGTCCTTATCTTATCTTCTTTTTCATATATTAGCCATTTTTCGTTTTTGCCTATATAGATACTGCATTTTATAAAGATGGCTAACGATGTGATGAAAAGTATTGTCGGGAATGTATTTACAAAAAGCATCTCGGCTGTTCCCAACATGATGACAAAACTTGTCAGCTGTAATAATAGTAGTGTTTTTGCATTCATCGTTTTCTTTTTTCTAATTGGTGAGTTGTGTTCAGAATAGGTCGGGTGGAAAATCAGAATTTCCAATATACAAGTTTTTCTTTGTCGGGCACATCGATGTTTGTAATCAGTGTCGCTTTTTCAATCATCTTCTTTTTTCTCATCAGCATTACTTCTCCAATTATATTGCCGTCAGCCGGTGTCGGGTCTGCTATTACCTCTATCTTATATCGGTTGGGGCCTATGCTTTTTTCTCGTCCTTTGAGGAACTCTTTAACAAAGTCGTTGTCAAGATATTTTTCTTTTATTTTGTAAATCTCAACCAAGTTGCTTTGGTATTTATTCTGTCGCCTGAATTCAAACTTTATAAACTCAGTAAACTCCATAATCTTTTCAACAAACATCTCGTAAACATACCTGCAATTGTTTATCACTTTACCTCTCATAGTAAATAAATTTTTTAAAAATTTTTGTGTTTTTCTGAATTGTGCTAAATTTGTCTATAAAGCATGTGAATTCTGCTTTTTTTGTGCATTTATAACCAAAATTAGTACGTTTTTTACACGAAATAGCCATTTGTGGCTACAAATATAATTGTAAAATTTATATTCGAGTTGATGTTTTAGCTAAATTATGCTATTTTAGATTGCGTCTAATTAATGGCTGTAAATATTGATTGCGATATGAAAAAAAATAATATAAAAGACAGGGTAATAGCTGTGCTTAAGGCTAAAGGTCTTAATGTAAATAAAGCCAGTAAATTGTTTGGAATGCCTCAGCGTACTTTGAACCGTCAAGTAAACGAGGATGGGAAAATTGCAATGGAACTAATGTATTCCATTCTTGATAATTTCCCTGAAATATCCCCTCTGTGGCTTATAATGGGCGAGGGCGATATGTGGCGTGATTCTAATATACAACAGGAGTTTTTGGCAGCTCCCTTTTTTAGCGATATACCTGTAAGCGCCGGTTTGAGGGATGCTTTTGACCCTTCTTTGGAAAAGGCGAGCGGATATATATCCTTGCCTTCGCAGAACGCAAACTTCTATTTCCCTGTGTCGGGAACATCCATGGAGCCCGAAGTCTTTTCAGGTGATATTGTAGGAGTCGTAAGGGTGGAGCCGTATGACAAAATATCTCCCGAATCCATTTATATGATTGTCACTAACGAGAGCAGAATGATAAAACATTGTTATATCGACGAGAATAACCCCGAACTGTTGTGGTGTGTTTCGCCCAATTATCCATCTTTCCCGATAAACAGAGCCGATATTTGCGCGATGTTCCGTGTCGTTTCACGAATACAGTATTTCTGATTAAACCTCAGAATAATATATTTCTTATAATAAAAAACAGAGGTAGTGCCAGTGTGCATTACCTCTGTTTTTTGCCTTTTTTATAAATTCTTTATTGATAAAAAGTTAGGAAAAATGCATTTTGATGTTATCTTTGCAAAAGAGGTGTATGTGACACCTTTGTTTTTTGTCAATATAAATATATGTCACAGATAAAAGGTCGTATTACTCAAATTATTGGAGCGGTTGTCGATGTCTATTTTGATGGCGCGGGAGATGATAAGGTTTTTCTCCCTGCAATTCATGAGGCTTTGACGGTTGATAGACGCGAAGGCGGAAAACTCGTTCTTGAAGTACGTCAACATATAGGAGAAGACACTGTAAGAACTGTAGCAATGGATCGTACAGCCGGTCTGTCGCGAGGCATGGAGGTGTATGCCACAGGGCAGCCTATCGTTATGCCTGTAGGCAAGCAGATAAAGGGACGAATGATGAATGTTGTGGGTGAATCCATTGACGGGCTTAATAAACTGGACGATTCCGTTGCGTATCCTATACATCGCGAAGCACCAAAATTCGAGGAATTGTCAACCGTGCAGGAGGTCCTTTATACCGGCATTAAGGTTATAGATTTGCTTGAACCATATTCAAAGGGTGGCAAGATTGGTCTGTTTGGAGGTGCCGGCGTTGGAAAGACTGTTTTGATAATGGAGTTGATAAACAATATAGCCAAAGGACACGATGGCTACTCTGTCTTCGCCGGCGTGGGCGAGCGTACACGTGAGGGTAACGACCTGTTGCGCGAAATGATAGACTCGAATGTAATTTGTTACGGCAAGGAGTTCAAGGAGTCAATGGATAAGGGCGAATGGGATTTGTCCAAAATTGATTATAACGAAGTCGGGAAATCTCAAGCGACGCTCGTCTATGGACAGATGAATGAGCCTCCCGGTGCGCGTGCGTCGGTTGCTTTGTCCGGCTTGACTATTGCCGAATCGTTCCGCGATGCCGGCATATCGGAAGGCAAACGTAATGATATTCTCTTTTTTATTGATAATATTTTCCGTTTCACTCAAGCCGGCTCAGAGGTTTCTGCCTTGCTGGGACGTATGCCGGGCTCTGTAGGTTATCAACCGACTCTTGCCAGCGAGATGGGTGCGATGCAAGAGAGAATTGCTTCAACGGTGAATGGGTCTATCACATCGGTTCAGGCTGTATATGTGCCTGCCGATGACCTCACCGACCCGGCTCCTGCAACAACCTTTACCCATCTTGATGCAACAACAGTGCTAAGTCGTAAGATTGCCGAACTTGGCATTTATCCGGCTGTTGACCCGCTTGAATCTACATCGCGAATACTCGACGTGAATATTGTCGGTGAGGAACATTACAATACGGCACAGCGTGTAAAGCAGATACTCCAGCGTAACAAAGAGTTGCAGGATATAATATCAATTCTTGGTATGGAAGAGTTGTCCGATGAAGACCGTATAACTGTCAATAGAGCGCGTCGTGTGCAGCGTTTCCTCTCTCAGCCATTTGCTGTTGCAGAACAGTTTACAGGCTTGAAGGGAGTATCGGTGTCGATTGAAGATACAATACGTGGATTCAAAATGATTCTTGACGGCGAGGTGGATTATCTGCCCGAACAGGCATTCCTCAATGTGGGAACAATAGAAGAGGCCATAGAGAAAGGAAAACGTATTTTGGAGCAGGTAAAATAGTTTTATATATGCCGGAAGTATTCGTTCTTGAGATATTGACACCCGATAAGAGAATTTTTAAAGGGGAAGTACATAAGGCAACCATTCCGGGTGCCAAGGCTCCCTTTGTTGTTCTGCATAACCACGCGCCAATAATATCTGTATTGCAGAAAGGTACACTTCTGTGGAGCGATGAGAATGGCGACCATTCGGTAAATATATCAGGCGGCTTTGTCGAGGCAAACAAAAATTTAGTAACAGCTTGTGTAGAACCGGAATGAAAAAGATAAAGGAAATATCTGTTTTTATATTGGCAATAATTGTGCTTACAATTGTTGTAAGATTTGCAGCGTCGATATACCTGGCGGCGGTATCACCGCTTTTCTGGGTTGTTCCGGCCTTTTTCCTCTTCTTTTATGTAGCTGCGATTTTGCTTTGGGGCGATACAGATAAACTTGCAAACAAATTCATGCTTTTAAAGGGCGTAAAGATTTTTGTGACATTGGCATTGATGTTCGCGCTTGCATTCATCTTCCGTCAGCATGCTAAGGAACTTATAATATATTTTCTTGTATATTATATGTTTATGCTTATTGTTGAGAGCGTATTCTTAATTTATAAAAAGAACAGACGATAGGTGGCAATGAGAAAAGTCGGATATATACTGATATTTGTTTTTCTGTCACTTGCAGGTTGTGCTTATGCTGCAGGAGGCTCCACTGCGTCCGGAAAGGTAGATGTAAAGAAGATAATATTCGAGCACTTGAAAGATTCATACGAATGGCATGTGACAACAATCGGGGAAAAGCATGTTGCAGTAAGCCTGCCTATAATTCTTTATTCACAGCGTACAGGATGGGAGGTTTTCCCCTCATCGGTGTTCCACGAACAGGAAAACTATAATGGCTTTTATATATCACACACGGGTGACAATGAAGGCAAAATTGTGGAAATAGACGAATATGGCAATGAGCGTCGTCCGTTGCTCGACATTTCAATAACAAAAAATGTGCTTTCTGTTTTTATAAGTTCGTTGTTGCTTGTTGTGATTGTTCTTCTCACTGCACGTTGGTATCGCCGTCATGACGCTGAAGATAAAGCTCCTCGCGGTTTTGTAGGAGTCATGGAGATGCTCATAACAATGGTTGTGGATGATGTAATCAAACCCAATGTGGGCAAGAACTACAAAAGATATGCACCTTATCTGCTTACAGCCTTTTTCTTTATATTCCTGAATAACCTTATGGGGCTGTTGCCTATATTCCCCGGCGGCGCCAATGTAACAGGAAACATTGCTGTAACCTTTGCGCTTGCATTGTGTACATTTATTGCAGTGAATCTATTCGGTAACAAAGAGTATTATAAAGAGATATTCTGGCCCGATGTGCCGGTGTTCCTGAAACTGCCTGTACCAATGATGCCGTTGATAGAACTTTTCGGCATTTTTGTAAAGCCATTCGCTTTGACCATACGTCTTTTTGCGAACATTCTTGCCGGACATACGGTTCTTCTAGCCTTTGTGTGCATTATATTCATCACCATGTCGGTGAGTAAATATATTGGTACTGCCATGACTTTTGTGTCGGTCGTATTTACGATATTCATGAATGTTCTTGAACTGCTTGTGGCATTTATACAGGCATTCGTGTTTACGATGCTGTCGTCGGTGTTCATAGGCCTGTCGCAACCCGAACATCATGATGGCAAACATTGAAAATATTATTAACCTTAAATATTATAATTATGTTTTTGACAATTTTTCTTCAAGCCGCAATGGGCGCAAGCTTGGCTAAAGTGGGAGCGGCATTTGCTGCAAGTCTTGCTGTTTTTGCAGCTGCATGGGGTATAGGACGCATAGGTTCTACAGCTCTTGAGTCAATAGCACGTCAGCCGGAGGCTGCAGGTGATATCCGTTCCGGAATGGTGCTTGCTGCGGCTCTTATAGAAGGTGTTGCCATGTTTGCAGTGGTGGTTTGTTTCCTTGTATTGTTTGTGTAACTCCTAAAAACTTATCAGATGTCGTTATTGTTGCCTGAAGCCGGTCTATTATTCTGGATGCTTATAGCGTTCGGAGTGGTATTCTTTATTCTTTATAAATATGGTTTCCCGGTCATCACATCAATGATTGACGAGCGTAAGAAATTCATTGATGAAGCTTTGGATAATGCAAAGCTTGCCAATGCAAAACTTGCGGGTATTGAGGAACAAAGCAGACTGATACTTGAAAAGGCAAACGATGAACAGGTGAAAATTTTGCGCGAAGCCGTTGTGGCACGCGATAAAATTATTAAAGAGGCGCAGGAGAAAGCCGAGCAGGAAGGAACAAAGATGCTTGCTGTCGCAAGAGAGCAGATAAGACAGGAAAAAGAAGATGCTCTGCGCGAGATTCGTGCACAGGTTGCGGAACTCTCCATAGCAATAGCAGAAAAGGTCGTACGCAAGGAACTTGCCGATGATACAGCGCATGAAGCATTTATGGATTCGTTGCTTGATGAGGCTTTTGTAAATACAAAAGATAAGAGATGAATATAGGAACAATATCAATGCGTTATGCACGTGCCTTGCTTATGTTTGCAACAGAACAGGGTGCCGAAGATGCGATATATAACAATATGTCGCAATTGGTGCATACGCTTGATTATGTCAAAGAGTTGCCGGTGTTGCTTCGTGCTCCTGCGCTTACTGCCGATGAACGTGTAAAAATCATCTGTGAGGCAGTTGGCGGTGGCAATCTTTTTGAGAAGTTTGCAAATCTTATCGTAAAAGAGGGGCGCGAAGAGTTACTCATTTTCATTGCCTACAGTTATATGACACTGTATCGTAAGGCAAAAGGCATTCTTGCCGTCTCATTTACGACAGCACACCCTGTAAGTGAAGAGTTCCTTAATAAAGTAAAAATGCTTATAGGGCAGAGCAGTGGTGCGAATATAGAACTGAACAATGTGGTTGACCCCTCTGTCATAGACGGATTTGTGTATGAGGCGAACTCTGTGCGTGTCGATGCAAGTGTTAGGGGGGAACTGCATAATATTAGAAAAAAGTTGGTTGAACAAAACAGAAAACTTGTCTGATGAATATAAAACCAAGTGAAGTTTCAAGCGTGTTGCTTGAGAAACTGCAAGGGATAAAGAGTGGCCTCAAGTATGAAGAGGTCGGCACCGTGCTTCAGGTCAGTGACGGTGTTGTACGCATATACGGCCTGTACAATGCTGAAGCCGAAGAACTTCTTGAGTTTGACAACGGTGTTAAGGCTGTAGTCATGAACCTTGAAGAGGATAATGTGGGTGCCATACTTCTTGGTCCTACAGATAAAATCAAAGAGGGTATGACGGTAAAGCGTACAGGAAACATTGCGTCAATCAATGTCGGTGACGGCATGCTCGGGCGTGTAATCACTCCGCTGGGTGAGCCTATCGACGGCAAGGGTGACATTGAAGGGGATAGGGTGGAAATGCCTCTCGACCGTAAGGCCCCCGGTGTAATATTCCGTCAACCCGTAACAGAGCCTTTGCAGACGGGAATAAAATCCATCGACTCCATGATACCTATCGGACGCGGACAGCGTGAGTTGATAATTGGTGACCGTCAGACAGGTAAGACTGCCATAGCCATAGATACAATCATCAATCAGCGTGCAGCATATGAAAAGGGTGAGCCAGTATATTGTATATATGTGGCGATAGGACAAAAAGGCTCAACTGTGGCATCAATTGTAAATACCCTACGTCAGCATGGAGCTATGGACTATACGACCGTTGTCGTAGCCACTGCTTCTGACACTGCAGCATTACAATACTATGCTCCAATGGCGGGAGCAACCATCGGAGAGTATTTCCGCGACACAGGCCGTCACGCTCTTGTCGTTTATGACGATCTCTCAAAGCAGGCTGTTGCCTATCGTGAGATTTCGCTTATCCTGCGTCGTCCTTCAGGACGCGAGGCGTATCCCGGCGATGTATTCTACCTGCATTCCCGATTGCTTGAGCGTGCGGCAAAAATCATCAATCAGCACGACGTGGCTGAGAAGATGAACGACCTGCCACAGAGTCTTGTCGGCAAGGTGAAAGGTGGTGGCTCGTTGACAGCATTGCCTATTATTGAAACACAGGCCGGCGACGTGTCGGCATATATTCCAACAAACGTAATTTCAATCACAGACGGACAGATATATCTCGAAAGTGACCTCTTTAATAAAGGCTTCCGTCCGGCGGTGAATGTCGGTATATCGGTGTCGCGAGTAGGCGGAAATGCACAGATAAAGTCAATGAAAAAGGTTGCAGGTACACTGAAAATCGACCAGGCGCAATATCGCGAACTCGAGGCCTTTGCCAAGTTCGGAAGTGATGTCGACCCTGTTACCATGATGGTGATAGAGCGCGGTCGTCGCACAAATAACCTGTTGGTGCAACCGCAATATTTGCCAATGCCCGTAGGCGAGCAGGTAGCAGTGCTCTATTGCGGTATAAATAATCTGCTGCACGATGTTTCACTTGACCGCATAAAGGAGTTTGAAAATCTTTTCCTTGAACAGATGCGTTCACGTTACAAGGAGAGTGTCCTTGATATACTCTCGGCAGGAACAATCAATGATGATGTGGCAGAGATTATAAAAGAGTGCGCCCGTGAGATTGCAGTAACATTGAAATAACAAAAATGAACCTTAAAGAGATAAAACAACGTATTCACTCTGTAAAGAGTACGCAAAAGATAACATCGGCAATGAAGCTTGTTGCTGCTGCAAAACTGCGCAGGACACAAACTTCAATCGAGCATCTGCGCCCATACGAGCAGAAACTCGATTCGATATTGTCATCGTTTCTTTGCAATACTCCGGTTGATAGTGAATATACAGTATCTCGAGAGGTCAAGAAGGTTGTCTTGATACCTGTTGCGTCAGATACCACATTCTGCGGTGCGTTCAATAGCAACATAATACGTTTTGCAAAAGAAATCTTTGCCGAGTATAAATCAGCAGGCATAGAGGCTGAGATTCTTCCTGTAGGTAAAAAGATGCATGAATTGTTCAAAAAGCAGGGTATAGCCACTAATGACAATCTAATGCAGCAAGCAGGCAATCCGTTGTATGCCGATGTCGCTAATGTCGCAAGGGAGCTGATGTTACGTTTCGTTGCAGGGGAAATAGACAAGGTGGAACTTGTATATACACATTTTGTCTCTGCAGGAAAACTTGTTCCTCAGCGCGAAACGCTTTTGCCGGTCGATGCGTCAACATTGTCATCGGAAAGTTTTTCCCATAATATCGACTATATTGTAGAGCCGGGTAAGGAAGAACTTATCAAGAGTCTTATCCCTAACGTGGTATCCTTGCGTCTCTATTCATCATTGCTCGATTCCGCCGTTGCCGAGCACGCGGCCCGAATGGTTGCGATGCAGGTTGCGACCGACAATGCCGATGATCTCATCAGTGAACTTACACTCGAATACAACAAATGCCGTCAGCAGGCAATCACAAACGAATTGCTCGATATCGTTTCGGGCAGCTGATTTTAAATATTAGACCTTAAGGAAGATTCTGTTTTTATACATTATCTTTAATATAAAGAATATCATTACGCTGTTGCATAGTGTAAGGAGTGGTTGGTACCAGTCACCCAAATATTGTGCTGTACCATATAGTAAAGATGATGCTATTCCACGGAAGTTGATGAGCATGCCTATGAGGTAGGCTGTTATGGCATTGCATCCGTAGTATTGCAACCACTCAAGGCCTTTGTTATGTTTCTTTACATCAATCCACCAATAGAACAGGGCAAAAAGAATATAACACCAACCACCGCTGTAGAGTGTGAAGCTGGCACTCCATATACGTTTGATTATAGGTTGGTATAGGTTGCACAATAATCCGGCTACAACAAGTATTACACCTGTTATAAGCAGTTTCTTTGCTGTTCCCTTGCGGTTTTCGTTACCGTTCTTTGTCATCTGTCCGGCTATGCTGCCGAGTGCTACTGTGCAGCAGAATGTAAGGCTGCTCCATAGCCATGTATAGTCGTACCATGCGGCAAACTCTACAGTTCCATCGGCAAGCAGTGTACTACCGTCGCGAAAACGTCCAAGAACGGCTTTGTCTATGATACATGCAAGGTTCCCTAGTGCACTCCAGTCGCCGAACAGATGCATGGGTACTGAATAGATGACAAGCAGTGCAGCAATGGCAAAAAACTGCTGTTTGGGCTTTAGATACAATACCATCGGAACGGTCAATAAATAACCTACGGCAATGGCTTGCAAGGTGTTGCTGTAAAGATAGATTCTGTCGGGATTTAATGAAAGGATATTGCCTTGTACAAGTATGCCTAATGAGAAGAGCAGAAGAAAACGTTTTATAACGCGTATCCACACTCTTGTGTTTCCGTTCTCTCTCTTGTATTTGGGAAGAGAGTAGGGCATGGTTACTCCCGACATGAAAAGGAACAGCGGCATCACCATATCCCACACGCGCATGCCTTCCCATTCGGCGTGGTCGAGTTGATAAAGCAGTGTGCTGTTCAGTGCTTCGCAATCGAGTTGTATAAGTATAGCGCGTATTACGGGTTGTAAACCTACAAGCAGCATCAGGTCGAATCCGCGAAGTACGTCAAGTGACAATAGGCGTTCGTCGTTTTTGTTCATGGTAGTGTTTTTGTGGCAACTGCTATATTATTGCTTAATTTTTTGTAAAGATACGAAAATATTGAAGAGGCTTTGTTATCTTCGCAAAGAAAAATAATCCATTATGAATATTACTCCTATTGCATATTACCATACGAAGCTGAAAACAAAGTTCGGCGTGCCACGGCAGAGTGGTATCATTCCTGAATTGCAGGGAGTTATTCTATTTGAACCTGAATATTGCAAAGCCGATGCTTTGCGTGGTATCGAGGGTTTTGATTATCTGTGGCTTATATGGGAATTTTCGCTCAATGACAGGAGAGAAGGGGAGTGGAGCCCACTTGTGCGCCCACCGTTGCTTGGCGGAAACAGTTATATGGGGGTGTTTGCAACACGTTCGCCGTTCCGTCCTAACGCGTTGGGGCTGTCGTCGGTGAAACTTCTGGCTGTGAAGAGTGATGAGAATGGCCTTGCATTGCTCGTTGCCGGAGCCGACCTTGCCGACGGAACACCAATCTTTGATATAAAACCGTATGTAGAATACAGCGATGCCCACACCGGGGTGCGTAATGGCTTTGTGGATAACAACAGATGGCGTACGCTCGAAGTTGTTTTTCCCGAGGAACTGCGTTCAATGTTCTGCGATGATGATTTCTGCGCTTTGTATAAAATTCTTGAGCTTGACCCCCGTCCGCAGTATCACGACGACCCGGAACGTGTCTATGGCATGCCTTATGGCGAGTATGACATCCGTTTTACTGTCGATGGGGGTGTGCTTACCGTTGTCGGAGTTGCAGAATTAGAGTAGGCTACTTCTTTAGTTCTATTGGATTATCGTGATTCTGTGGTTCTAACAGGTATTCTGTCGCTCCATATCCTGCCCAATAGCCCAATCCGCCATTAATATTGGAGCGGATGCTTGTGGAGTATCTGAAGAAAGGGTTTTGTCCACCATGCCTAAATTGTGTTAAGCTTGTAAAAATCATTAGTGATAATATAGATGTTGACCCAATAATGTCATCCCGACAGAGCGTAGCGACGAGGGATCTCTAAAAACGATATACGAGATGTCTCCACTACGGTCGACATGACATCTACGCGTTTTTTTTCAGTATGTGGGTCAACTGCTATATTGTTACCAAGATTAAAGCATATTTATGTATTTTTAGTTTTATCCAAAAAAGCTTTTGTGTATTTTTGCGCGAAATTTCCATTAAAGATGAAATTTGAATATAAATATCTTCTGATAACATTAATTGCGGTTCTCTCTGTTTCGTGCAACAGATTTATTGCAATAGAACGCAACGATTATCTAAGCTCCGACACTGCATTTGTCAAATACGTGACAGAGGAACAGATGCCGTATAGCGTAGATAACAGTGTTACAATTCTTGATGGAGCACAGGAGAAATTCGACTCTCTTTTCAACGATATACGCAAGGCTAAACACCATATACACCTTGAATATTTTAATTTCCGGGACGATTCGATAAATAACATTCTACTGACTCTGCTTGCACAAAAAGCCAAAGAGGGGGTAGAGGTGCGTGCCATGTTCGATGCTTTCGGAAACCTGTCGAACAACAAACCTTTAAGGAAAAAAGAGATTGAAGAGATACGTGCCACAGGTATTGAAATCACAAAGTTCGACCCAATAGTTTTTCCATGGATAAATCACTTTTTCTCGCGCGACCATCGTAAGATTGTTATAATAGACGGTAAAACAGCATATATCGGTGGTATAAATGTTGCCGACTATTACATCACGGGTATAAAAGGAGTAGGAGAGTGGCGTGACACACACTCCAAGGTTGAGGGAGAGGCCGTAAATGATTTACAACAGGTTTTCCTCGACACTTGGAATAAGGAAACTAAACAGAATATATCGGGCGAAGCCTATTTACCGCAACAACAGAAAAAAGGAGAAGCAAAAATTGCTGTTGTTGACCGCAGACCCCACGAAACACCGGAACGCATGCGTCGTGCATACGCCAATGCCATACATTCGGCCAAGGACAGCATAATTCTGGTAAATCCCTATTTCTTGCCAATGCCAATAATACGCAAGGCATTGGAAAAAGCCATTGATGACAGCGTAAAAGTAACTATAATACTATCGGAAAAGGGAGACATACCCATGATTCCCGACGGTGCGTTGCATGCAGGCTATCGGCTTATGAAACGCGGAGCAAAGGTTTATATGTACACCGGAGGATTCAACCACTCCAAAGCAATGTGTATCGATGGGAAATATTACACCATCGGCTCGGCTAATTTCAACAGCCGTAGCATGAGATACGACTACGAAACAAATATTTTTGTATTCAGTGAAGAGGAAACAGCCAAGCTCTATGAACTTTTGAAAAAAGATATAAGCAAAAGTTATCTTCTTACAGCTGATATATACAAGAAACGATGCTTGTGGCATCGTTTCTGCGGATGGTTAGCCAAAATCCTGACTCCACTGATGTAAACAGTTTATTCTGCAAGCATCTTATTGATACGTTCTACAAGCGAATTGAATTCTTCTTCGTTGAACAAACGGGTGAGCATAACTATTTTACCATCTTTGTCAATGAGAACGTTTCTTGTTATTCCTGAATTTCGCAAAGCATACTTTGCAAAGACATCGGCATTGACATCCATTGCAATAGGGTAGGTTGTGCCCACCTTTTTAATGAAAGCATCAATCTGTTCCTTTGTTTCTTCGCGGTCAACACCAATAAGAACAAAATCATCGTTATCCTTGTGAGGTTGCCATATATCACGCTCTATAAACGGCATCTCCTTGCGGCACACGCCACACCAGCCGGCTGTAAACTGCAACATGACAACTTTACCACGCTGTTCCGAGAGTGTGAAAACAGAACCATCGGTCAACTCCAATGTAAAATCAGGAGCAACATCACCGACCTTTACGATATATTCATTCTCATAAACCATAACATCATTTTTCTCTTGAGCAACGATAACCGCGCTCATGAGAAAGAGAAATAAAAACAACATCAAAGATTTCTTGTTCATATAATATAAATAATAGTTACAACACGAAATTACACAAAAACAAAGAATAGCCCAAACCGAACAACCGCTATTTAGATATTCTTGGGATTTATTTTTCTTTATTGAGTATTCACAGCAAAACCTAACGTAATGGACAAAGAATACAAAATGTAATAATTTGATTCGTTTTTGCTGTTCATTTTTATCGTTTTTATTAGTATTTTTGCACCATGAAAAATAGAATTGTACATATCACGAAAAACTCCGGTCTTATTCTTGAAGGTGGCGGCATGCGCGGAATATTTACAAATGGCGTACTCGACAATTTCATGGATCGTGGCATAATGTTTCCGTACATAATAGGAGTGAGTGCCGGAGCGTGTAATGCATTGTCATACGTCTCAAACCAGCGCGGCCGTGCAAAGTATATTAACACCGACCTACTTAGGGAACGTAACTACATTGGATTGAAATTTCTTTTCACCAAACGCAATATCATGGACTTCGACCTTTTGTTCCATGAACTGCCTGAGAAGATATATCCATACGACTACGATGCTTTGGCAAAGAGTAAAACACGTCTTGAGATTGTTACAACAAGCTGTAAAACCGGAAATGCCTGCTATTTCGAAGAAAAGAACAATCCAAAGCGTGTCATAGACCTTGTAAAGGCATCGAGTAGCCTACCATTTGTATGCCCCATATCAAATGTCGACGGTGAGCCGATGCTTGATGGTGGCATAGCGAACTCAATACCTCTTGAACGTGCGATATCACAAGGTTATAATAATAATGTAGTTATACTCACACGTAACAAAGGATATCGCAAACCAGCTAAGGGAACAAAGGTTCCTTTCATGTTCTATCGTAAATACCCTAAAATAAAAGAGGCTATCAGACTACGCAACACGATATACAACCAAGAAATTGAACTTGTGGAAAAACTTGAAAAAGAAGGAATGATAACAGTCATACGGCCCGAAAAACCAATTGAGGTAGGGCGTATGGAACGTGATATCGACAAGTTGACAGCATTATACGAAGAGGGATATAACCTTGCATCAAAAATTGAGTTCAAAATCCAATAGGGTTTTGAACTCAAAATATTTTAAAGAGTTTAGAAATTCGACAAGCCTTCGTTTACCGCTTGCATGTATTTATCGATGCTTGTAGCCTTTAATATGGCTTTTTTATCACGCTTAAGCATATCAGGCAACAGGTACTCCCAATAAGGTTTTAACTTATTAAGATATTGGGTATTACCTTGCAAGCGTTGACTCATTACATCATGCATTCTATCGTGCATTTTACGCACCAACGCAGCACAATCTTTATTGGCCATTGCTTTGCCCGATGAGTATTCCACACCAAGTGCCGGATTGGCAAGCAATCCACGCCCGAGCATTATGCCTTTTAGCTTAGGAAACTCATTTTCCACACGCTGAATATCCTGTAATGTAAGGAGGTCGCCATTATAAACAACAGGATGCTTACACGCATTGTAAAACTCAGCAAAAGCATCAATATCAACAGGTTTCTTATATTGCTCAATACCTAAGCGAGGATGCATTGTAACGTGGGATAGGGGAGCATTGTTTATTATGTCTATAAGTGACTTCCATTCGCTTTTTTCCTCCCAACCAAGACGCATCTTTATGGAAAATGTAATATCGTTGATGCGCTTTACCTCCTCAAGAATTCCGGCAACCAAATCGGGGTGGGGCAGAATACCTGCACCATGTTTCTTGCGCGCCTGGAGAGGAAAAGAACATCCCATGTTTATATCCACACACTTGTAACCCTCGTTTCTTATCAAATCAAGCAAATGACGCATCTCGTCAGGAGTAGCCGCAATTATCTGTGGCACAAGGTTTTCCACAGTGTTATTTTTGCGCTCCACATCGCGTATATCCTTGCTGCGTATCTCGCCATGCTCATAGCGCAAAAACGGTGTAAAATAACCGTCAATGCCACCGAAAACCTCATTGTGGATATTACGCCACACAGCTTCGGTAAATCCTTGCAAAGGTGCCGAATATATTTTCATAAAGATATTATAATGTTTATTTCTCGCGAATATAATGAATATAAACGAAATAATAAATCATCGCCATTATCAAAAGACAACAGCGATGATTTATTACTAAAAGTAAAATTTTACTTTTCTTCTTTTGTCATATCTATTTCGATAATATCATTATCCCATCTGCAACATTTTCCTGTAGCCAAATCGATTCCCCAAGCCAATATGTTGGTTAAATTCAAAACAGACACAGGATTAAACACTGCATCAAGTTCAAAGATTGTGTTTTTATATCCTTCTTTTTTAGCCATTAAAATTTTATCTGTAAGCCTTTTTCTAATCTTAATAGTAGTGTGTCCTTCATCGGTTATCGTACCAAGTTTTTTGCCATTATCATAGATTCGTGTTTCAGGCATACCAACAAATGTTATTTTCTGCTTAGTAGGAGTAAATATGCTAGCACAAGAAGTAAAGAAAAACAAACCAAATGCAATGAGTAATAAGTTTTTAAATCTTTTCATAAGTTATAAATTTTATTAATAATTTATGTTTAAACCACTTATCTCTTCGTAAGAGATAAGCAGACACAGGGATTTTTTTGAGAATCAAGAATATAGATTTATTTAAATCATAATTTTGCTAAACAAATCGGTCTTTATTCAATAAAAATGCTAAACAATATGGACGTTTTATAAGGCAAATGTTTTTTATTTTCAATATTTTACCTACTTTTGCATATCATCACAACTATCTCTTACGAAGAGAGAAACTATTTTGCTAAACATTTTTTTTCCATATCCTACAAAAATCCAAGATTTCCGCCAAACACACAGATAGTGTGATAATTTTAAAATCATATTAAACATAAGACGAGTATTTATGTTTAAAATCTGCAGTTTTCCCTAAATCTTCAAAATTCCCAAAATCCGACCGATTACACAGATAGTGCGCAAATTTTAAAACCATATTAAACATAATATTCATTATCATTCAAAAATTTAAATTTATGAAACCAACTATTGTTCTAAAATTATACAATTAAAAATTTGCATTTGTAAATTATTTGTATTTATCTTTGCTCTCATGAAATCAATTATTCGTTTTTTGTATATTGTAATACTGATTATAGTTGTTATACTATTATCTGCCCACACTTATAGTTTTATAAGTGATTTGGTTACGGAATATCGTAACAAACAAGCTACTATTGAGTTTATGCAAACTATTTTTGAAAATTAATATTCATTAAAACAGGTATAAGGTTTATTTATTCGCTCCTTATTTATTATTAAGGAAAAAATTATATCTTTGCAACCGTTTTGCAAAATGTAAATAATAAAAATCAATAAATACTATGCCTAATCTTTCGGAAAGAGCCATCCTTATGCCTTCATCGCCAATCCGCAAATTGGCTCCATTTGCTAATGCGGCTAAGGATCGCGGCTTGAAAGTTTATCATTTGAACATCGGACAGCCCGATTTGGATTCTCCACAGGTTGCTATCGATGCCATCAAAAAATTCGATAAGAAAATTCTTGAATATAGCCCAAGTGACGGCTTTCTCTCTTTGCGTGAGAAACTTGTAGGCTATTACGACCAATATCAGATAAAACTAACTCCTGATGATATAATTGTCACTTCTGGTGGCTCTGAGGCTGTGCTTTTCGCATTCCTTACCTGTCTTAATCCTGGTGACGAAATCATTGTTCCGGAGCCTGCGTATGCCAATTATATGGCATTTGCAATCTCTGCAGGAGCTGTCATCCGCCCTATACGTTCAACAATTGAGGAGTCATTTGCTTTACCTCCAATGGAACGTTTCGAGGAGCTTATAAACGAGCGCACACGCGGTATTCTTATATGTAACCCCAACAACCCGACAGGTTACCTTTACACACGTAATGAGATGAACCGTATTCGCGACCTTGTAAAGAAACACAATCTGTTCCTTTTCTCAGACGAGGTTTATCGTGAATTCATTTATACCGGCTCACCATACATCTCGGCTTGCCACCTCGAAGGCATTGAAGAGAACGTTGTTCTAATTGACTCTGTTTCAAAACGTTACTCGGAATGCGGTATAAGAATTGGTGCTTTGATTACCAAAAACAAAGCTGTGCGTCAAGCTGTTATGAAGTTCTGTCAGGCACGTTTGAGCCCTCCTTTGTTGGGTCAGGTTATTGCAGAGGCTTCAATTGATGCTCCACGTTCATACGCAATAAACACATACGAGCAGTATATCGAAAGACGCAACTGCCTTGTTGATGAACTGAACAAATTGCCGGGAGTGTACTCCCCTATCCCTATGGGTGCATTCTACACTGTTGCACGATTGCCTATCGATGACAGCGACAAGTTCTGTGAATGGTGTTTGACTGACTTTGAATATGAGGGAGAAACAATTATGATGGCTCCGGCATCAGGTTTCTACAGCGAAGAGGGTTACGGAAAGAATGAGGTACGTATTGCGTATGCCATAGACAAGGCCGACCTTAAACGCGCTATATTCCTCTTGGGCAAAGCCCTTGAGCAATATCCCGGACGTATTGAGCCTTAAACTTTTACATTTAAACATAAAAAAAACTCTGTAACCGCAGTTACAGAGTTTTTTTTATGTAAATCTTTATAGGATTAATATCCCAAAGACTCTTGCAATTTCTCAATCTCCTTGAGTTCTGCTGTCATATTCAAGTTGTAGTAGCAGTTTGTAAGGTTTGCAAGCCACAATTCGTGTTTGTCGGGTTGTAGCTGGCGCAACTTCTCAAGAAGAGGAAGAGCCTTCTTGTAATAACCATCAAGAATTTCCTTGTCTTTAGCAAGTTTCTTCTTGTCTGTAACCTTTGTAGAAGACTGCGCTGTAGCATAATCCTGTGCTTTGTACAGATAGCAACGGCTCAAGTTGTTAAGAGCAGATTCATAGTTTGGATCAACCTCAAGTGTCTTCTCATACCACTCGATAGCAGCATCGGTATCCTGCTTCTGGTGTGCAATATAACCCTTAAGATATACAAAGAATGGGTTTGAAGTATCTGATGCAATAAGCTCGTCTGCAAGAGCATTCAACTTTTCATTCTCATTTCTGCTATCATAATACTGAATCAATGACTGATAGAAATAAGCATCATCAGGAAATAGTTTTGCACCTTCCATACAGTCGTTAAGCCATGTAGCTGTATCACCAAGTTCAAGGTGAGCCACAGCTTTGTAACGGAATGCTGAAGGAGCCATCTGCTCATTTGCCATAGCCAGGTCAACGTGTGTAAGCACCTTCTCATAATCCTGCAACTGCATAGCACTCAAAGTCATGTTGTAAGCTGCAACAGGTACATTGACCTTATCTTCTTCCATCATACCGGCTTTATGAAGTTTGTCTGCAGCATCAATGAACATCTTGAAAAGGTCGTATGATTTTGTATAATCCTCGTTACCGTAGAAATATGCACCGGCATTATAGAACTGACCAAACTCCTGAGCGTAGGTAGTAATGATGAACTCTGAATATTTAGGAGATATTTTACCTTTTGCATCGGGAGCGTTATCATACTTCTCGCAATTCTCAAGTTCGTGACCCAACTCGTATGTATAGCTATACAACATAGACTCATTAAATGGTGCACCCTCTGCACGCTTACGGTTTTCAGCATCTATAACGGCTTTCTTTGCACTAGCACTTACATACCACACAAATGGGTTTGTCTTAACCAATGGATTCGAAATAACAGGCTTCATTGCATTTACGGCTGCTGCAGGATCTGTTTGGAGATTCAATTCTGCATCCTTAGCAATATTGACAAGAGTTTTAATCTCTTTCTTCTGCTGTTTCAACTCCTCTTTTGTAAGTTCTTGACCAAAAGCAAATGTTGCTCCAAGAACAAAAACGATAGACATTACTAATTTTTTCATATCAAAACGGATTTAGTTATTAGTTATTCATTGTTTTGAGTTTCATTATTTTCTGTTACAACACCTTCGGCATCTGCATTTTCGATAGCCTGTACATCCTCTTCGGCTTCGCGGCTAACCTTGCATACAGAACCTATGCAGTCATTCTTCTTGCCGAGGTTGATGATGCGTACACCTTGTGTTGCTCGACCCTGAACAGGTATCTGGTCAACCGATGTGCGGATTGTGATACCTGACTTGTTGATAATCATCAGGTCGTTATCATCGTTTACATCCATTATGGCAACAAGCGCACCGGTCTTTTCTGTTACCTGAAGTGTCTTGACACCCTTACATCCACGGCTTACTGTAGGATATTCATCAACCGCAGAACGCTTTCCTACACCCTGCTCGGAAAGAACAAGCAAACTGTGCTGAACATCGTCGTTCTTTGGCAATACAACCATGCCTACAACTTCGTCGTTCTCCTCGAGTTCCATACCCTTGACACCGGTAGCTGTACGTCCCATAGCACGAACTTTGCTCTCGTTGAAACGGACAGCCTTACCGCCACGGTTAGCCATGATGATATCGCAATCGCCATCGGTTAGAGCTACAGAGATTACACGGTCGTCCTCTCTTATGCTGATAGCAATGATACCGTTGGTACGAGGACGTGAGTACTGCTCAAGGCTTGTTTTCTTGATGATACCGTTCTTGGTACAGAATACAATGTTATGACTCTCGATGAAGTTCTTGTCGGCAAGTGTTGTAACGCGTACAAATGCATTAACTGCATCGTCGGCATCGATATTGAGCATATTCTGTATTGCACGGCCCTTAGAATTCTTGTTACCTTCGGGAATCTCATATACCTTGAGCCAATAGCACTTACCGCGCTGTGTAAAGAACAGCATTGTGTTGTGCATTGTTGCAGTATAGATATATTCGATAAAGTCACTGTCGCGTGTGTCGCTACCCTTTGAACCAACGCCGCCTCTGTTCTGACTGCGGTATTCGGTAAGAGGAGTACGCTTGATATAACCAAGGTGAGAGATTGTGATAACCATCTCGTCGTCGGCGTAAAAATCCTCAGGATTGAAGTCGCTAGAACCGCTATAGTCGATTTTACAACGACGCACGTCGCCATACTTCTCCTTGATTTCGTACAACTCGTCCTTGATAACCTTCTTGCAAAGCTCATCATCTGTAAGAATTGCATTGTAATATTCAATCTTACGCATGAGTTCCTCGTATTCGGCATGCAACTTATCTTGCTGTATGCCGGTAAGCTGGCCAAGACGCATCTCTACAATTGCAGCAGCCTGAACCTCACTCAAAGCGAAACGCTCCATAAGGGCTGTTCTTGCATCGGCCGGAGACTTGGCAGCCTTGATAAGACGAACAACCTCGTCAATGTTATCAGAAGCGATAATCAAGCCCTCAACAATGTGAGCGCGTTCCTCAGCCTTACGTAGTTCATATTTTGTACGACGAATGACAACATCATGACGATGCTCAACAAAACATCTGATACAATCCTTGAGCGACAACAATTGAGGACGGCCGTTGACAAGCGCAATACAGTTAACGCTGAACGATGTCTGCAACGAACTCATCTTGTAGAGTTTGTTAAGGATTACATTGGCATTTGCATCACGCTTAACGTCGATAACGATACGCATACCCTCCTGGTCAGACTCATCGTTGATGTTCGAGATACCCTCAATCTTCTTTTCGTTGACCATTGAGGCGATATCCTTGATAAGTTCCTCCTTATTTACATTATAAGGAATTGCTGTAACAACGATTTTATCGTGTGTACCAGATTCAATCTCGGCCACAGCACGCATAATTACGCGGCCACGACCTGTCTCATAAGCCTCACGTACACCATTCAAGCCGAATATATCACAACCTGTAGGGAAATCAGGAGCCTTAACATACTCCATCAAACCATCGGTATCGATATCGGGATTATCGATATAAGCCTGACAAGCATCGAGAACCTCGCTCAAGTTATGTGTCGGTATATTTGTAGCCATACCTACAGCGATACCTGAAGAACCGTTTACAAGAAGGTTAGGGATACGTGTAGGCATTACCTTTGGTTCAAAGAATTCGTCGTTGTAGTTGGGCTGGAAGTCAACGGTCTCTTTGTACAGGTCCTGTGCCAACTCCTCACCAATCTTATGCAAGCGTGCCTCGGTATAACGCATAGCCGCAGGAGAGTCGCCGTCGATAGAACCGAAGTTACCCTGACCGTCAATCAACGGATAACGCATAACCCAATCCTGAGCCATACGAACAAGCGCGCCATAAACCGACGAGTCACCGTGCGGGTGGTACTTACCGAGCACCTCACCGACGGTACGGGCCGATTTCTTATATGCCTTGTCCGACGTATTGCCCTGCTCCATCATTGCGTAAAGAATACGGCGGTGAACAGGTTTCAAACCATCTCTGACATCGGGTAAGGCACGTGCCACAATTACCGACATAGAGTAGTCAATGTAGGATGTTTTCATCTCCTCTTCGACATTGACCTTAATAATTCTGTCGTTTTCAATCATTTAGTTTAGTATTATAAAATTAATATATTCTATTGGTCTATATTAGATACCTTATTTAATATAAGACTATGCTAAATTACACAAATTTATTGAAACCGACAAGATTTTTTAGTTTTATTAAGCCGCCAAAGGCCTTTTATTCGCTTTTTAAGACCAAATGCGCTAAAAACGGGTTTTATGGGGCATTAAGGAGATGTTTAAAGAGTGTAAAGTTTAGAGTGTAGAGTGTAGAGTGTAGAGTTTAACTTTGTTGAATATCGGCTACGCTCGTTGTAAAAGTTCAAACAGACTTGGCTTTCACTCGCCTGCATGGCATTTAGAGATTAAAAGAAAACAAGAGGAACACATTTTTTAAGTTTGTTGCAAATGGTGAGTGTGCTATAAAATAAAATCCTTATCTTCGCGGAAGATTTCAGAAAACAAACCAAACAACAAGATACAAAATCATGCGTGTAGATATTATAACAACCTTCCCCGAAATGATGGAAAGCTTCTTCAATTCATCAATAATGGGACGTGCACAGCGCAATGGCTATGCCGAAATTTGTTTACACAATTTACGAGATTATACAACAGACAAACACCGCAAAACCGATGATTATCCATTTGGTGGATGCGCCGGATTGGTTATGAAGATTGAACCGATTGACAACTGTATAAAGCATCTTAAAGCACAAAGAGAGTACGATGAAGTGATATACACAAGCCCTGATGGACAGGTTTTTGACCAACCAATGGCAAATTCTCTCTCAATGAAGCAAAATTTGATATTTTTGTGTGGCCATTACAAGGGAATTGACCACAGAATACGTGAACATTTGATTACCAAAGAGATAAGTATTGGAGATTATGTTTTAACCGGTGGCGAATTGGCTGTAGAAGTAATTTGCGACGCGGTTATTCGCCTAATTCCGGGGGTAATTTCCGATGAAACATCGGCTTTGAGCGACTCTTTTCAGGACAATTTGCTTGCACCACCTGTTTACACTCGCCCGGCAGAGTACAACGGCTGGAAAGTACCCGACGTTCTACTATCAGGCCACGAAGCAAAGATACGTCAATGGGAATTCGAGCAATCACTCGAGCGCACCAAGCTCCTGCGCCCCGACCTATTGGATAAATAAGAAAATATTTTACATATACATTTGTATATACATTGTTAACCAGTATTACAATACGGTATACAGTAATTAACAAACATAAATGAGCTGTGTCTAAGACACAGCTCATTTCCTAAAAAAACTATTTCACTAAAATTTTTGTACCATTTAAAATATACACACCTTTTACAGGATTTTCTACCATACGTCCCCGCAAGTCGTAATAAACATCAAACAAACCTTCAAATCCTGTAAAAGGAATTTCACTAACACCGGTAGAATCCAACTCAATTATATCAGAGAAATTACCCCAACCTTCAGTAGAAGCATAAACACCCTTTGCACCGGCAGGGACATATAATACACAATCTGACAAGTAATCAAAAGTAAAAATTTCCAAAGCAAACAATTGTTCTGGAGAAATAAAAGATATTACACATTTTAGAGCCGGACATTCATAAAAAGTCCCCTCTTCTACATAAGCAACACTGCCTGGTATCTCAATACTTGCGAGACTCGAGCAATACGAAAATGCATATCCATCAATAAAGGTAACAGAATTAGGTATCTCAAAACTCCTTAAACTCGAACAAGAATAAAAAGCGCCCGATCCTATATATGTAACACTATTGGAAACTTCCACATTTGCTAACATATTACAAAAAGAAAAACTCCCCTCATTTATCTTTGTTACACTATTAGGAATTACAACACTTGTCAGCTCGGTACACTCCTGGAACGCAAAAGCGCCAATGCTTGTAACATTATATATACGACCTTCATATTCAACAACTGCCGGAATAACAACATCACCGGTATATTTACTTTCTCCGGAAACTACTTCAACAGCAAAATTTACATCATCGGTGATTTTATAACAAATACCACCTACTTTAAATTCCTGTGCAGCCAGCACGACATTACACAACAACAAAAACAGTGTAAATAAAAACTTTAACTTTCTCATAGATATTGATTTTTGATTAATAATGTTTCGCTTTTTAGCATATCTCTTTCGAAGAGATTTTTCGAAATAGATTATTCCTTGATTATCAACATTGCAGCTGTTGGCAATCAGCTTTTTTGCTAAACAATTCATAAAATTCACCAACAACTATTTTCCAAAATCACAAGAATTATTGGCTGATTAGCACTTACTTACGATATTTTTTGTAATTTTACAACAAATATCGTATCTCTTCGAAAGAGATACACATTTTGGCCAAACAGAATCCATTTTTCCTTCGATATTATACATAAAAAAATGACGGCTATTGCCGTCATTTTTTATCTACAAACCGTTATTTTATACCTGCAATGCACCTATAAGTTCGTCAACAGATTTCATATTGTGACGTACAAGATAATCCTCGATATAATCAACTATCTCACCTGTAACAGCCGGGTTCATAAAATTCGCTGTACCAACCTCAATAGCACTTGCACCTGCAAGAAGAAACTCTACAGCATCGGCACCGGTTGTAATACCGCCAATACCCACTACTGGAATCTTCACAGCCTTTGCAACCTGCCAAACCATACGCAACGCGATTGGCTTTACAGCAGGACCACTCATACCGCCTGTGATAGTAGAAAGTATTGGACGACGCTTCTCCGAATCAATTGCCATACCCAAAAGAGTATTAATCAACGAAACGCTGTCGGCACCTGCACCCTCTACAGCACGCGCTATCTCCGTAATATCGGTAACATTAGGCGAGAGCTTTACAATCAAAGTCTTTGGATAAGCCTTACGCACAGCCGAAACAACTTCGGCTGCAGATGCAGGCATTACACCGAACGCCATACCTCCTTGTTTAACGTTAGGACATGAGATATTGAGTTCTATGGCCGGAATATTCTCCAATGCTGCCACTTTTTCTGCGCACGCTACATAATCATCGATGCAGGCACCTGAAACATTAACTATAACATTTGTATCAAGGTCCTTCAATTGAGGATATATATTCTGTGCAAAGTAATCGACGCCTTTATTCTGCAAACCCACAGCATTCAGCATACCCATAGGAGTTTCTGCACTACGTGGATAGGCATTACCTTCGCGGTGATTCAAGGTTGTTCCCTTTACTATAAAACCACCCAACTTGTTCAAATCAACAAAATCGGCAAATTCAAGGCCGTAGCCGAAAGTTCCAGACGCGGTAAGAACAGGATTCTTCAATTCCAAACCGCCTATTTTTACATTAGTCTTTACCATTTTAGTTCATCTATTGAAAATACGGGACCATCTGTACAAACACACTTGTGACCTTCTTTAGTATCTTCGACACAGCAAAGACAAGCTCCAAGACCACACGCCATCTTATTCTCGAGCGAAACCTCGCAAGCGATGTTGTTCTCGCGTGCATACTTCGCAACGGCAAGCATCATTGGCTTTGGACCACATGTATATATTCGGTCAAACTTTTCGGCAAGAACAGAATGGTTTGTCACATAACCCTTCTCACCCAAAGAGCCATCTTCCGTTGTATATTCAACTCGGCCGAGAGCCTCGTATGCATCGCGACGATAAAGATCCTTCTCTGAGCGTGCACCAATAAGAATTACAAAATCGTTACCGTTCTTCTTCAACTGCTCAGCAAGATAATACAATGGAGCCGAACCTACACCACCACCCACAAGCAGATAACGTCCACCGCTCTCTGCAGGCATTGTAAACCCATTACCAAGCGGCATCAAGGTATTCACCTTATCACCGACCTTAAGCGATGCAAGCCAACGTGTACCATCACCAACAACCTGTACAAGGAAACCTATTTCGTTTTTCTCGGCATCGAAACTATGCACCGAAATGGGACGACGCAAAACCACTGAGGGAGTATTATCGACACGCAACTCGGCAAATTGACCGGGAAACGTAGCAGGAAGAGGATTCTCACTACGCATTACCAACAAAACACAGTTGGCGTTAACGTGCTGCACCTCTTTAATTGTCAAATCGACAAGAACTTTTTTCATAAAACAAGTGTTATAAATATATTTACCTTATTAAATGCGAAGATAACACAATTTTTATCTACAAACAAAACAGAAAAAGAGATAAATTGCAATAATACGAATAAAAGATACGGGCACACCTCTCAAGGGCACCCGTTTATACATTTCATAAATTCCAGACCAAAACTCGTCGCTATAATCAAGACTATATAACCAAGAGCAACTATGTGATTTACTCAACCTCTTTCGGGTACGAGCACTTCATACGTTCCATCGGTATAAAACACACGCACCTCCTTTATTTTTCTTTGAGATACAGGCGTTTGCGCTGCTACACGCGGCTGGGTGGCACGGCGTTTATCAGGCTGCGAAACAGCTGTATCGTAAACACGCTGCTGTTCGGCTTGAATACGAGGCTTTCGAACCACCGGCATTACAGGCTCCGAAACAACGGTATTCACAAACGGTAAATGACTGTCGTTTTCGGTCTCTTTTTCAAAACCGCCAAACAATCCTGATGACTGTTGAACAGGTGCCGACTCTTTAACAACAGAGACATCAACTGTAGGTTCTTCACCAACACCGGTCATAAGCCATTTCATATCCAACCCCGGGAACGATTCGTATATCTTAAGCATCACCTCCAGACTTGGCTTATTTCTACCACTCAAGATATGGGATACAGATGCACGCTGTATTCCTGTTTTGTCAGCAAATTGCGATGACGACAAATTATAGCACTTCATCAGCAACTCTATCCTTTCACGCTCGTTCATAAAATATGCAGTTTTTGTAAATTACATTTGTTTCTATCTTAAAACTCTACAAAGTTAATAAGAACACAGAAGAAAAACAAAGAAGAAAACAAAATTATTTTGCCAACATTTTTACACAGATTACAAATGTTTACACTATACATTTTGACACAACAAGAATACAGAATGCATCCAGAAAATGAGCAAAAACGAAGTGGCCGAAAGAACAGGCAAATACACATATATTACAAACAACTTTACAAATAAGCATTAAAAACACTGATATATAACAACTTATAACAACAAAACGTCTTTGTTTATGCAAAAAATCAAATAGCATGCAACAACCAAGCAAATACCCTTAAGTCAAGCTATAATAAACAATGAATAAAACACTCATTTTTAGCAAGTTATGCAATTATTTGATATGTGTATAAAATATGTATATCGTTATCAATCCTGTTCATAACCCCCTGTTGATAACCTCATCACAAAAAATCAAATTGTGACACCATTGTCAAAACATTTGTAATACAACAAACATGAACGCACCACTCTTTTGTGCGAGATTTACAAAATTGTATGCCTACAAAAGGCATAATATACAAATGTATTTACAAAGCACAACAAAGTTTCAATACAAAGGATGTGTATATTTATAAAATATTACCTTTGTATAGAATTGTTTTTCGCGCAAAAACAGAGAGTAAGTTACAAATGGCGTAAATTTTCTGAAAAATTGCACCATTATACAGAATTGATGATTATTTTTAATTCTCACGCGCTTAAATATGAGCTAAAAGACTGAAACACAAGGCGCTACCCTACAAAATCACGTATACAAGAATTTATAAAATAGAAAAAAAACAAAAAAAGAGATGAAAATACCTGAACGGAATAAAAAATAGAGCAAAGAAGCTGCACACATCAATGTTCTATTAAATAACAGAAATAAACAAAGGAGATCACCCGCGTTTCGGATGGAAGCACTCAATTATCGGCAGAAGAAAGAGAAAGTAACAAACATTTTTGAGACTCAAAAATTCTCTTTTCTTATCATAGAGCTACTGCCCAACTATTCCATAAAATCCCGGCAAAAAAAATCCGACGAGCCATTACCCGCCGGATTATCCATAATCAATTTTACGATATTACTTGAAAACGTGTTTTCCGAAATCGACACCCCTTAAGCGGTAATATATCTGCTCGCCTTGCAAACGTTCCAAGAAGCTCTTATAATCGCGTTTTTCGGCAATAGTCCACCCGGCTTCGGCAACAGCTGCCAAACGTGGCAACATAAGATATTGTACAATCTCAGGCTCAACCACCCACTCTGTCCAGAAATTAGCCTGTACTCCCATATACTTGCTTTGCAACTCCTGAGGCACATTATTCATCGGCTTGTAATCGTAAACGCGCTCTACAGTCTCTGTTCCATAACCCTGTGAATGCGGTTCTGTTGGCAAATCAGACTGTTTACGATTAATATAATAAGGAATCTGAGGGGAAAGAATTGTGTTCATTCCTCGTTGAGCCGCATCCTTTGCAGCACCATCGGCACCAATCCAAGCCATGATGGTTATATCATCGCCAAGAGATGTTGTATTACCATGCAATACCTCATTCCAGAAGATAAGCTTGCGCTGTTGCTCTACAGGCTTCTGAGCTATATGGTCTTTCAGCTGCTTATAGAAATGTATCTGCAAGTCGCGATAATTCGTTGAGCCAATCTCTTTTAAGAGAGCCTGACATTCCGCATTGCGTTCCCATTTCCATGTAGGACATTCATCACCACCAAGATGTATATAACCAAACGGGAACAACTCGGTAAGTTCATCAATGACATCTTTCGCAAACTGAACAGCTTGTGGATTTGCAACATTTATAACATCGCTCGACACACCTTGCCACAGCCATACCTCGTGCTTGTTCTCAGGGTCACATGAAAGAAATTCCGGATATGAAGCAACCGCAGCTTGTGAATGTCCGGGTATATCAACCTCGGGCACAATCTCAACAAAACGCTCTTTTGCATACTTCACAACCTCTTTAATGTCTTCGCGTGTATAGAAGCCACCATAACGGATTCCGTCAGGCTTTACATCCCCCCACGCACACACCTTACTGTCGCGCCATGCACCAACCTCTGTAAGTTTAGGATATTTTTTTATCTCAATACGCCAGCCCTGATCTTCTGTAAGATGCCAATGGAAACGGTTCATCTTATAGGCCGACATAACATCAATAATCTTCTTTATCTCCTCCTTACCATAGAAATGACGGCCCTCATCGAGCATAAATCCGCGCCATCCAAAACGAGGAGCATCACTTATTTCAACAGCAGGAACACTCCACTCTTTTATATTCTCATCGAATACACATGCCATAACATTACGAGGCATAAGTTGTTTCAATGTCTGGAATGCATAGAAGAATCCTGCCGGCTCTGCTGCGGTTACAAGAATGGTTTTATCAGTAACATTCAATTTATACTCCTCATCGGCCAAAGAATTGTCAACAACGAGAATTATTTTTGCTTTCTTGCATTTGTTCGCCTTTTCAAATGATTTGTAGCTCGAGATTTCCAACTCAAGCCCTGTAGCAACATCCAATGTTGCCGCAAACCTTTCTGCAACACTTACGACATCGCTGCTTACAGTTTTTGGAAAATACAAAAGCGTCTTATTTTCAAAAAGGAAATTACCACCCTTAACCTCAACATTTGCCGGTTGTGGGATAATCGATAGTTCCTGTGCATTCAAAGAGAGAGCAAGAACACAAAGCAACAAAAGCAATATTTTTTTCATAAAACAATAACAATCAATGATTTTCATTAAACAGTTTAAGTCTTTCTTCAAGCATTGTGTAATGATGTGGCTTTATATTTGAAGAACAAGCACGTATTCCGTTGCGTGTTGCTCCGGTTGTTGCAAGGTCTATACCGCTTATGCCGTAATACAACAATTCTTTAAGCAACTCCCCTCCAGGCATATCCTTATATCCAATGGTAAAGAAGAAACCATCACTTACAGGATCTTCGCCATCGGTATCGTAAACCACATTAAAGCCATTACGCTGCAGAATATCTTTAATTCGGGCTGTACGTTCTGCGTACTCCTTTATATCACCCACAAAATTATACTCGCCATCGCATGCAGCCTTGAGCATTGCCGCCATTGCACATTGTGCCGAGTGCGACACGCCCGAAGAGAACGAGTACAGGAAAGCATACGCAAATGCAGCACCGAAACGCGCTATGCCGTAACGCTCTTTCAAAGAGTCGTAGTGACGTGTAAACAACTTGTCGGATATACAAGCCAACGCGATGCGCTGACCGGCATAACTGAATATCTTCGACGCGCTTATCAGTAGAATATAATTATCGGTATATTTAGATACACTCGGTTGGAACGGAGGCTCAAAAGGACGACTCATATCGCAACGGAAATCCATTGTCATATATGCCAAGTCCTCAATGACAAGAACATCATATTTAGCCGAGAGACGACCAATAACCTCAAGTTCCTCATCGGTAAGAGTCATCCACGTAGGATTATTCGGAGTTGAATAAAGCACAGCACCTATATTTCCCTTTGCATAAAATTCTTCGAGCTTTGCTTCAAGGGCTTTTCCACGAAAATCGGCAATATCAAACGAAGCAACATTTACCCCTATAACCTGCGCCTGAAGTTTCTGTACAGGAAATCCCGGATCGAGATACAATATGGTATCGCGCCTCTTGTCAAGTTGAGAAACAATCATCAAAGAGGCAAATGCAGCCTGCATGGAACCGACTGTAGGAATGCAGCCTTGAGGGTTAATGTCAGTATCAAGGAAAGCCTTTACAAAACGTGACGCTTGTTCTTTAATTTCCGGAATACCATCAATAATGGGATAAACCGATGCTACACCACGTTGCAAAGCCTCGCACTCTGCCCTCACGCCAACAGCCGAAGGCGGCAATCCGGGAACTCCCATTTCAAAATGGATATACTCAACGCCCGTACGCGCCTCTACAGCACGCACTACTGCCCCAATTTGACGAATAGACGCAGAGCGTATATCATCTATTTCGAGCTCTTTTACGATTGAATCTATTGTTTTTGAATCTACGATACACATTTCTAATAGGTTTTCTCCTGTTTCCACGCATATTTACAGACATATTTCCAGACATTTTTTCAGCTTTTTTCAGCATCCTTCTTGCCTTGGCTTTACTGAGCATTTTCTTTGCAGCCCGGGAAATATCCTTTCCCTTCTTCTTGTAGATAATATATAACAATATAGGAATCATAGCTGCAAAGTCAAATAATTCATTTACAAATATATCAGTTCAAACAAAGCTTGCCTGTAACAATGCCAAAATCATATTTATTGTATAAAAGACTTAATGACAAGGCTTGCGAAGTTTCTGTAGCATGGAGTTAAGTTTTCCCATAGAGACCTGCTACAGAAACAAGCGTAACGCAGTCAGTAGCCTTTTAGACAATAAAGAATTAGTCTTCCATCAACTTACGATAACGCACCTTCTTAGGCTCCTCAATTCCAAGACGACGCATCTTGTTCTCCTCGTAATCGGAGTATGAGCCTTCGAATGAGAATACGTTACCGTCACCCTCGAATGCGATGATATGAGTACAGATACGGTCAAGGAACCAACGGTCGTGGCTGATTACAACGGCACAACCAGCGAAGTTCTCAAGACCTTCCTCAAGAGCACGAAGTGTATTCACGTCGATGTCGTTGGTAGGCTCGTCGAGGAGAAGCACGTTACCACCCTCTTTAAGAGCCATTGCAAGGTGAAGGCGATTACGCTCACCACCGGAAAGAACACCGCATTTCTTCTCCTGATCGGCACCGGTAAAGTTAAAGCGTGAAAGGTAAGCACGAACATTGATTTCTTTACCGCCAAGACGCATAAGTTCGTTACCCTGACTCATTACCTCATAAACGGTCTTGTCGGCAACAATATCCTTGTGGTTCTGGTCAACATATGCAATCTTCACTGTTTCACCAACCTCGAATGTACCCTCATCGGCTGTTTCAAGTCCCATAATCATACGGAAAAGAGTTGTCTTACCTGCACCGTTAGGACCGATGACACCCACGATACCGTTAGGAGGAAGCATAAAGTTCAGGTTACTGAACAGGTGCTTACTACCGAATGACTTACCGATATTCTCGGCATTGATTACCTTGTTACCAAGACGCGGACCGTTAGGGATAAATATTTCGAGTTTCTCCTCGCGCTCTTTCTGATCCTCGTTAAGCATACGTTCGTATGAGTTAAGACGCGCCTTACCCTTTGCCTGACGTGCCTTAGGTGACATACGCACCCACTCAAGCTCACGCTCAAGAGTCTTGCGACGCTTGCTTGCACTCTTCTCCTCCTGCTCCATACGCTTTGTCTTCTGGTCGAGCCATGAAGAGTAGTTACCCTGCCAGGGAATTCCCTCGCCGCGGTCGAGTTCAAGAATCCAACCTGCAACGTCGTCAAGGAAGTAACGGTCGTGGGTAACGGCAATTACTGTACCCTCATACTGGTTGAGGTGCTGCTCGAGCCAATCGATACTCTCGGCATCGAGGTGGTTGGTAGGCTCGTCAAGGAGCAATACATCGGGCTTTTGCAAAAGCAGACGGCATAGAGCCACACGACGACGCTCACCACCCGACAGATGGTCAACAAGTTCATCGGGAGCCGGACAACGAAGAGCAGCCATAGCACGTTCGAGCTTGCTGTCGAGATTCCATGCATCGGTAGCATCTATTATATCCTGCAACTCTGCCTGACGTGCAAAGAGTTGGTTCATCTTATCCTCGTCCTCGTAATATTCGGGCAAACCGAACTTCATATTGATTTCCTCGTACTCAGCAAGAGCATCAACCGTAGCTTGTACACCCTCTTTCACACACTCCATAACGGTTTTGCCGTCCTGCAAGTGTGGTTCCTGTGGCAGATAACCCACAGTATAACCGGGTGACCACACTACATTACCCTGATAATCATTGTCGAGTCCAGCAATAATCTTCATCAATGTAGATTTACCCGCACCGTTCATACCCACGATACCGATTTTAGCACCATAGAAGAATGAGAGATAGATGTTTTTAAGAACTTGTTTGTTGGTCTGTTTGATTGTCTTACTCAAATCGACCATTGAAAAGATAATTTTCTTATCGTCAACTGTAGCCATATATAATAATTTGTTATTGTTTTTATAAAAATTACATAATTCGCAAATATACTGCGAAGATAATAAAAAAGTTCAAGAAAGGGAGCATTTCGCATCAACAATCACCATCATGCAGTATAATAAAACAGAAGGTTACAGACAAAAAGGGACAACAGCCATCTTGTTTCTAAATAAAAGGTAAAAAACGAATATTAAATCTGTTTTTCAGAACATCTTACTAAAAAAAATATTGTATTTTTGAGATAAACCTCGAAAAGACTTTCGCTCGCTGTAAAAAATATTCAAGTAAACTTGATATTTCTCGCTCGCTTATGCGTATTTTTGAGAAAAGCCTCGAAAATATATTGCGCTCGCTGTGAAAAATATTCAAGTAAACTTGATATTTCTCGCTCGCTTATGCGTATTTTTGTAAACAAACGACAACGCCTGGATATAATGAAAAGATTCTTTATATACATATTGCTGCTTATAATGTTACCTACTCTGCTCAAAGCACAGAAGGTAGGACTTGTCATGAGTGGCGGTGGCGCAAGAGGTCTTGCACACATAGGCGTTATCAAAATGCTCGAAGAGAACAATATACCCATCGACTATGTAGCAGGTACATCAATGGGAGCCATCATTGCGGCACTATACTCAATGGGATACACACCCGAAGAGATGATAGCCATGATGAAAACTGACGATTTCCAAAGATGGTACACAGGTACATTGGACCAAGACTATATGTATTATTTTAAAAAGAACAGAGAAGTACCCGACATATTAAGCATACACTTTTCCTTTAAAGACTCTGTACGCATTATACCGTTGCAAGCAAATATAGTAAATGCAACACCTATGAATCTGGGGTTTCTTGAAATGTTTTCGGGCAGCACTGCTGCCTGTAAAGGTGACTTTGACAAGCTCATGGTACCTTTCCGTTGCGTAGCATCGGATGTATATAACAAGAAAGAGATTGTCTTTTCAAAAGGAGATTTGGGCGATGCCGTACGAGCCTCTATGACCTATCCGTTCTTTTTCAGACCTATAAAAGTGGATAGTGTGCTTTTGTACGATGGAGGATTGTACAACAATTTCCCAAGTGATGTTATGCAGAAGGATTTCAATCCCGATATTATTATAGGTAGCGTAGTAAGCGACAATCCTGCAATTCCTGACGAAAAGGACATAATGGGCCAAGTGGAAAATCTTATTATGAGCCATAGCGACTATTCGTTGCCCAAAGATAAAGGAGTGCTTATAAACATGCACGTAAAAGGTGTCAGCCTGCTCGATTTCCACAAGATAGACAACATAACCAAATTGGGATATGAAAAGGCAAATAGTTTTTCCGACTCTATAAAAAGACGTATAACACGCCGCGAAGAGAGCCATATCCTTGCACAACGCAGAGCCGACTTCAAAAAGCGAATACCGGAGTTGGTCTTTGACACAGTCATTGTGCACGGCGTCGGCAAAGAGAAAGAGAAAGCCTTTACAAAAGAGTTCCAGAAAGACAATGAGAGTTTCACATACGACCGCAGCAAAAGAGGATACTATAGCCTTGTATCAAGCGACATCATTGAGAATGTCATTCCTCATGCGGTATATAACGAACAGGACAGTGCTTATGCCCTACACCTCGATGTCTCTATAAACCCGCCATTTACCTTAAAGATGGGCGCAGGATTATCAACAGACATCTCAAACCAGATATATTTCGGACTACACTACCGTAATATAGGCTCCCACTCAAGAGAGTTTATACTCGATGGACAATTAGGAAAAGTTTATAACAACGTACAGTTGTCGGGACGCATTGATTTCCACAGCGAGATTCCCATGTCTCTGAAATTCATAGGTTCGTACTCGACCATCGACTATTACAACATGAGATATCTTTTCTCGAAAAAGAATTCTATCGCATTAAACCAAAACAGAGAAGTCTTTGCCAAGATTAAAATGGTACTGCCATTCCTGAATCGTAAAAAAGCAGAAATAGGCATTGGCATTGCCGGTATAAAAGACGAATATATGCCTTCAAGCATCTTAAACCTTGAGAAGCCGGAATTTGACCAGAACAACTCAACGCTGTTCAGCAGTTTCTTAAGGCTTGAAGGAAATACGCTCGACGCAAAAATATTCCCTACATCGGGTGTCTATGAAGTTCTGTCGGCCAACTTCCTGATAGGACAAGAGAAATATTTTGGTGTGACCGATGTCGAAAGCAACACCCTCAACCAGTCGTGGTTACAGATTTGTTATACCCGTCGCGACCATTTCAAGATTATTCCTTCGTTGACGCTTGGCACATATCTGCAACTTTACTACTCCACACGCAGGCTTTCACAGACCTATCAGGCAACAATGATGCAGGCCGGTGCATTTACCCCGACATTGACAGGACTATTCAATTACGACCCTAAATTCCGCGCCAATCAATACATCGCCGGCGGCGTGACACCTATAATAAAACCAAACAACTATATACAGATACGACCAAGTTTCTATGCATTCATACCCTATCGAGCTATATTGGAAAACCCTGACGGTACAGCAAGATACAGTAAAAGAAGATTGGATACGTTCGAATATATTGCCGACATCACAGCAACCTTAAAACTGTCGAACATATCGGTAAGCGCATTTGTAAACTACTATAGTTCACACAAGACAAGCGTTAATGCAGGCCTCACTTTAGGCTGGTTTATGTTCAACGAGAGGTTCATTGAATAAAAAATGCACTTTTTTTTGAAAAAAAATCACAAAAGTTTTGCAGGTTAAAAAAAAAGCTATACCTTTGCACACGTCAAACGACAACAACAACGTCGAACGACAAAAATAACGGTCTCGTAGCTCAACTGAATAGAGCATCTGACTACGGATCAGAAGGTTACAGGTTTGAATCCTGTCGAGATCACTCGAAAGAAGCAGCTACAATAAATAGTTGCTTCTTTCTTTTTTTACCACGACACTACAAATAATTCAAAAACGAAATAATGAAACGATTAATCTATTCACTTTTTACACTATCAATTATGTTGACACATGTTGCGTGTACATCCAACGGCGAGACAAATTCTCTTCTGAAAGAGAGTAAAGCCCCATTCGGCGCGCCGGAATTCAGTAACTTCAAGATTGAAGACTACAAAGAAGCTTTTGACAAAGGTTTTGCCGAGAAACGCGCCGACATCAAGGCTGTCATCGAAAACAGCAATGCGCCTACATTTGCAAACACCATCGACGCGCTCGAACTCAGCGGAAAGACACTCGATAAAGTAAGTGCAATATTCTTCAACCTTAACGAGAGTGAAAACACACCTCAGATGACAGAAATTGAAGAATATGTTGTTCCTAAACTGACTGAACTCAGCGGATATGTATATATGAACGACACACTGTTCAACCGCATACAAACCTTATATAATAATAAGGAGAACCTTGGCTTGACAGAAGAACAGAGCATCGTTCTCGAGAACTATTACAGCAGTTTTGTTCGTGGCGGTGCCTTGTTGAACGAAACAGACAAAGCTACCCTGCTCGACCTCGACACAAAGATTGGCCTTGCACAGATTAAGTTCGGTGCAAATCTACTTGCCGACAACAAAGCATTCAAATTGACAATAACCGACAAAGCCGACCTCGCAGGTCTTCCACAAGGTGTCATCGATGCAGCCGCAACGCAAGAGGGAACATGGGTTTTCACACTCGACAAACCAAGCTGCATCCCATTCCTGCAGTACGCCGACAACCGCGAGCTCCGCAAACAGGTATACAAGGCATATTATGGCAGAGGTGACAACAACAACGAGAACGACAACAAAGCGATAATCAAGGAGATTCTCCAGTTGCGTCAGCAAAAAGCCAAGTTGCTCGGTTTTGAGAGTTTCGCACATTTTGTCCTTGACGAGAAGATGGCAAAGACACCTGAAGCTGCACTCGACTTGCTCAACAGCATTTGGGAGCCTGCCGTAAAACGCGCAAAAGAGGAAAAAGCAGAGCTGCAGAAGATAGCCGACCGCGAAGGCGCCGGAATAAAGATTGAAGGATGGGACTGGTTCTACTACACCGAAAAACTACGCAAGGAGAAATATGCCTTGAACGACGAAGCCATAAAGCCCTATTTCAAGCTCGAGAACGTGCTTGCAGGTGCATTCGACTGTGCCACAAAACTATACGGAGTGCAGTTCGTTGAACGTAAGGATATACCCGTATATAACGAAGAAGTAAGAACATACGAAGTTCTCGATGCCGACGGCAACCACCTAAGTATTTTCTACACCGACTTTTTCCCACGCGACACCAAGCGTCAAGGTGCATGGATGACAAACTTTGTCAACCAGCGCAACATCGGTGGTGAGAATGTACGTCCTATGGTTGTAAACGTATGCAACTTCACCGCTCCACAAGGTGACGTTCCGGCATTGCTCAACATTGACGAGACACGTACGCTGTTCCACGAGTTCGGCCATGCCTTGCATGGAATGCTCACACAGACACACTACCCGAGCGTAAGCGGCACAAGTGTAAAACACGACTTTGTTGAACTATTCTCACAGATAAACGAGAAATGGTCAATACACCCCGAAGTGTTGCCTACATACGCAAAACACTACCTGACAGACGAGTCTATCCCCGACAGCCTTATCGCAAAGATGCAGAAGAGCGCACATTTCAACCTTGGCTTTGAAACCACAGAACTTGTCGCTGCAGCACTTCTTGACATGAAGATGCACCTTATCGACGATTATACCAATTTCGATTGCAACGAATACGAAAAGGAGTTACGCGAAGAGCTCGGTTTCATAAACGAAATTGAATACCGTTACCGTAGCACCAACTTTGCACACGTCTTTGGTGGCGGTTATGCAGTAGGCTACTACGCGTATCTATGGGCAGAAGTTCTCGATTGTGACGCATTTGAACTATTCCTCGAGAAGGGATTATTCGACAAGGAGACAGCTGAGAGCTTCAAACAGCTGCTTGAAATGGGTGGAGGTAAAGACCCTATGCGCGAATATCGCCGTTTCCGCGGAGCAGACCCCAACCCTGCAGCTCTATTGCGCGCACGCGGACTTATTTAATCATTAAACAACAAGAGGCATGCACAGGCATGCCTCTTTATTAATTAAACAAACTATATATGGAAGAGAGAATAGAAAAAGCCATAGAGTTATTCAAAGAAGGATACAACTGCAGCCAATCGGTTGTTGCGGCATTTGCCGATATGTACGGATTAACACCCGAACAAGCCTTGAAGGTTTCAGCATCATTCGGTGGTGGAATAGGACGCATGCGACAGACCTGCGGAGCAGCCTGTGGACTATTCATGCTTGCCGGATTGGAGACAGGATGCACCGAAGGCAAGAACCGCGAAGGAAAAGAAGCAAATTACAAGGTAGTACAGGAACTTGCTGAAGAATTCCGCAAACGCAACGGCTCACTTATATGCGCCGAACTGTTGGGATTATCAAAGACAGCCCCCACCCCTGCCACTCCGGAAGCCCGCACAGCCGAATATTACAAAAAACGTCCTTGTGTAAAAATGGTAGAGGAGGCAGCACGCATCTGGTGTGAATATCTTTCAACAAATAGTAGCAAAAAGGGTTTAGAATAATTAAAATTGCTGAAAATCACCACTTTTCTTTGTCATTTTGATATTTTATACTACCTTTGCACCCGATTAAAAAAAAAACACAAGGCTTCTTGTATTAAAAAGAGAAGCAATTAACGTTGAATTTAAATATTAAGGATTATGATTGAAAATGCAGGTGCATTTGCTGGCCGTATCTGGACAGCTTTGAATGAGACAGAAGGTCTTACACTTAAAGAGATTAAAGCAAAGTCAAAGTTGAAAGAGAAGGAACTTTACCTTGGTTTGGGTTGGTTGCTTCGTGAGGACAAAATCTTCTCTTGCGTAGCAGGTGAGGAGGAAATCTTCGCTCTTAAGTAATTTGAACTTATAGTTTATAAAAAATGCTTGACCAATTGGTCAAGCATTTTTTGTTGGTTTTATTCTTCGAATCCGTTAGGATTGTTCTTTTGCCAGTTCCAACTGTCGCGGCACATCTCCTCGATTCCGAATTCAGCCTTCCAACCCAATTCAGCTTCGGCCTTAGCCGGGTTACAGTAGCAAGTAGCGATATCTCCCGGACGGCGAGGTTTGATTGCATAAGGAACAGGAACACCGTTAGCCTTTTCAAAAGCCTTAACAACGTCCAACACAGAATAACCATGACCTGTACCGATGTTGTAGATAGCAATACCCTTGTTTGCTACAATAGCCTTCAATGCAGCAACGTGAGCACGAGCAAGGTCAACAACGTGGATATAGTCACGAACACCTGTACCGTCGTGTGTATCGTAATCGTTACCGAACACACCAAGTTCCGCACGCTTACCAACAGCAGTCTGAGTGATGTATGGCATCAAGTTGTTGGGGATACCGTTAGGATTCTCACCGATAGTACCGCTCTTGTGAGCACCGATAGGATTGAAGTAACGGAGAAGAACGATGTTCCACTCATTGTCGGCCTTCTGAATATCCATCAAAACCTCCTCGAGCATAGACTTTGTCTGACCGTAAGGGTTGGTGCAATGACCTTTAGGACACTCCTCTGTGATAGGGATGATAGCAGGGTCACCATAAACAGTCGCACTTGATGAGAAAATCATGTTTTTGCAACCATTCTTACGCATAACATCAACGAGCACGAAAGTACCATTCATGTTATTCTCGTAATACTCAAGAGGTTTTGCACAACTCTCACCCACAGCCTTTAGACCTGCAAAGTGAATACATGCATCGAACTTATGCTCGTCGAATACTTTTTGCAAACCTTCACGGTCACGGATGTCAACCTTGTAGAAAGGAACGTCCTTGCCAATGATTTTTGCAACACGCTTCAAAGAGATTGGAGAAGAGTTGTCTAGATTATCAACAACTACAGCCTCGTGACCAGCCTCGGTAAGTTCAATCAAAGTGTGGCTTCCAATGAAACCAGCACCACCGGTTAGTAAGATTTTCATTTTTGTAAGTTTGTTATAACGTTTATTAAATCTGTCACAGAAAAAACCTTACACCCATAATGGGCATATTATATCGCAAATTTAATACATTTTATCCAACAGCAAAATAAATATCAAAATTTATTTAAAACTTGACATTGGAGTACTAAAACATAGGGTGACCAAAGCCGGCCACCCTATATCAACAACAGTTCTGCAATTCTTTTACAGAATCAATAAGGCATTACCTCTACTCCATTCAAATAGATTGAGGCAAAATAATGTTCAAAAGGATATACTATATTATTACCATAAAAAAGCAGGCAACACTTGTTACCTGCTTTGAGCCGAGTTGGGGACTCGAACCCCAGACCTACTCATTACGAATGAGTTGCTCTACCAACTGAGCTAATTCGGCATTTACTTCGTAAACACCGCATTTTCGGCGGCGCTCGTTGTGTGAAAACAAGTTTTCTCACTCGCTGGCACGAAAATTCGGCATTGCTACATTATTATATTTTCAAAAACATTACCCAGACCTCCTTATTCATCTTTTGGACGAATGAGTTGCTCTACCAACTGAGCTAATTCGGCATTTACTACGTAAATACCGCATTTTCGGCTGCACTCGTTGCGTGAAAACAAGTTTTCCCACTCGCTGAAACGAATATCCCGAGAAATGCGATGCGAAGATAGTGAAAAAGTATATATGTAAAAAAAATAACGATGCATATTTTTTCAGAAGCATCGTTATTTTCGTTATGTTTATCCTTTCAATTGCCTATATGTAGTCTTTGGGAATCGTGCAGCTGTTGTTTCGTCAAGACGGCGTACAGGAGTATTGTACGGAGCATTTTTCACAACTTCGGGATTCTCTATAGCCTCTTTTGCAACCTCCCTCATTACTGCAATGAATTCATCAAGTGTCTCTTTGCTCTCTGTTTCCGTTGGCTCAATCATTATGCTCTGATGGAACAGCAATGGGAAATAAATCGTAGGAGCATGATAGCCATAATCGAGCAAACGTTTTGCAATATCAAGCGTTGTTACGCCTGTTGATTTATCGGCAAGACCGTCAAAAACAAATTCGTGCTTGCAAATACCTTCGATTGGCAGATAGTAAACATCCTTAAGAGATTCCTTGACGTAATTTGCATTGAGCACCGCGAGCGGACCAACCATCTTCACATTCTCGCGACCGAGAGTAAGAATATAGGTATATGCACGCAACAGCACACCGAAATTACCGAGGAAATTGGATACGTTTCCTGCAGAAAGTACATCATTGTCTATATAATATCTGCCGCTTGCATCCTTCTTCACTTGCGGGTTGGGCAAGAGATGTTCAAGTCCTGCGCGTACTCCCACCGGGCCATTGCCGGGACCGCCACCACCGTGAGGTGTTGAGAATGTCTTATGCAGGTTTATATGCATAATATCGAATCCCATATCACCGGGGCGACACTTGCCAAGAACGGCGTTAAGGTTGGCTCCATCGTAGTAAAGCAAGCCGCCACACTCATGCACCAGACGCGCAATCTCCGGAATCTCGGTTTCAAATATTCCCAATGTGTTGGGATTTGTCATCATTATTCCGGCAATGGTTTCATCGAGCAATGGTTTCAAATCTTCGACATCTACAGTGCCGTTGGGTGTTGATTTCACTTCTACTATTTCAAGACCACACACAGCCGCGCTTGCAGGGTTAGTACCGTGCGCGCTGTCAGGAACAATCACTTTTGTACGTTTGGTGTCGCCACGCTGCAAATGGTATGAGCGCATAATCATCAAGCCGGTAAGCTCACCATGTGCACCGGCATAAGGATTGAGTGTAAAGGCAGATAGTCCACTGATTTCAGCAAGTGATGCTGCTAGGTTATAATAAACCTCCAATGCTCCTTGTGCTGCCTCTACAGGAGCCTCCGGATGAAGTGACGCAAAAGCCGGCAATGCGGCAATCTCTTCATTAAGACGTGGATTATACTTCATGGTACAGCTGCCGAGAGGATAGAATCCTGTATCTACACCAAAGTTCTTGTTCGACAGATTTGTATAGTGACGCACAACATCAAACTCTGTAACTTCGGGCAAGATAGGTTTAGTTTCACGTTTCAAATTGTCGGGCAGGTTACAGATACAATATTTGTCTTTCAGTTCATTCTTGGGAAGAGAATATCCTACACGACCTTCCTTGGAAAGTTCGAATATCAGTTTGTCATAATTTCTTATCATAGCAATCCCTCCCTTAAATATTTTTTACTATTCCGACAAATTTATCCATATCTTCCTTTGTGCGCTGTTCAGTAACACAAACAAGCAACATGTCATCAGCGATGCGTACTCCACCAAGAACACCTTCAGCAGCAAGAGCGTCAAGTATCATCTGTGCGGGAACTGTTGTTTTCACAGCAAACTCATTGAAGAAAGGTTTATCGAATGCCATACTGCATTTACCTGTTGCTACAAGCTGTTCGGCAAGATAATGCGCTCCGCTGTATGACAACGAACATGCATCTTTCAAACCCTGTTGTCCCATAACAGACATATACATGGTTACATACAATGCCATCAATGATTGGTTTGAGCAGATGTTACTGTTTGCCTTTTCGCGACGTATATGCTGCTCGCGTGCCTGCAATGTAAGAACAAAGGCACGCTTGCCGTCCACATCGGTAGTAGCTCCTACAATGCGACCGGGCAATTTGCGTACATTGACATTGTTACATGCAAGATAACCCACGTATGGACCGCCGTAGCACATTGGAATACCCAAAGACTGAGCATCGCCACAAGCGATATCTGCACCCCACTCTGCTGGTGTCTTGAGTACAGCAAGGGCCGATGGCTTTGCATTCATCACAAACATAGCCTTTTTGACATGACACATATCGGCAACACCTGTATAGTCCTCCACAATGCCATAATAGTTTGGCTGTGCAAGGATTACTCCTGCCACATCATCACCGGCGAGCTTTGATTCAAGGTCGGCAAGGTCGGTCACTCCATCCTTTTCGGCGATGGTCTCTACCACTACACTTTGGTACTTTGCGTATGTTTCTACAACACTCCGCACGCGCGGATTCATGGTGGCTGATATTAGTATCTTATTGCGTTTCTTTGCAATGGCAACACACATCATCATGGCTTCGGCTGTGGCTGTTGTGCCATCGTACATCGATGCGTTGGTAACATCCATTCCCGTAAGCTCACAAATCATTGACTGATACTCGAATATATACTGCAATGTTCCTTGCGATATCTCGGGCTGATAAGGAGTATAAGCGGTAAGAAATTCGCCACGCGATATTACAGGCGCAATAACAGAGGGCGAATAATGGTCCTCAACACCGGCACCGGCAAAACACACAAGCTGTGAGTTCTTCTTGCCGAGTGTTTCAAAAAATCTGCGTATCTCCACCTCGGACATAGCTTCGGGGAGGTCAAATTCACGATTGAACAATAATTGTTGCGGAATCTCGCCGTAGAGGTCATCCATAGAGTTCAACCCCGCAACAGAGAGCATCTGTTCAATATCCTGTTGAGTATGAGGAAAGTATTTCATTTCACAAAAAATAGCGAGGTAACACAAGCGCACTTGTGTTACCCCCGATTAATTTATTCGTTAATCATCGCCTTATAAGCTTCGGCCGACATAAGATTTTCCACTTCGGCAGCATCGGACAACTGAACTTTTATAATCCAGTTCTCGTATGGGTCACTGTTTACAAGTTCGGGATTGTCGTTCAATGCTTCATTGACTTCAACTACAACACCGCTTACAGGAGATATTAGGTCACTTGCAGCCTTAACGCTTTCAACTGCGCCGAAATCCTCGCCTGCAGTTACTTCATCATCAACATCGGGCATATCAACATAAACCACATTGCCGAGTTCGTGCTGTGCATAATCGGTTATACCAACATAGCCATACTCACCCTCTACTCTCACATACTCGTGCGACTCTGCATAATAGAGTCCTTCAATAATTTTACTCATAATCAGTTGTTTTTATTGGTTAGTTATTAAGTTTTAAGTTTATTAGCTATTCCGTGTTTGCCATACTGAGTGAAACGAAGTATCTGAAATGTAATGAAATAGATTCTTTGCTATGCCCAGGATGACACACAGAACTCTTTATTTCTTATAATTCTTGTCGTAGAAACGTTTTTTGGTAACGACACCCGGGAATACTTTTTTGCGTATGCGTACAGCCACCTCGGTATCCATTTTTGTATAGTCGATATCAAGCATAGCCATACATACACTCTTTCCTGTAGATATTGAATTATAGCCGGTTGTTACCACTCCTATGACTTTGCCATCAACCTCCACATCGTAGCCATGACGCGGAATTGCTTTGTCTTTCAGTTCTATACCTACAATTTTACGCTTCAAGCCTTCGGCCTTTTGCTTTACAAGAGCCTCCTTGCCGATGAAATCCTTTTCGAGTTTCACAAACATGCCAAGACCGGCCTCGAGCGGTGTGATGTCATCGGCAAGTTCGTCGCCATAAAGTGGCAAGCCTACCTCGAAACGCAAAGTATCGCGGCAACCCAAGCCACAAGGTTTTACCTCTCCACTTGCAAGCAACTTGTCCCATACTTCATTTGTGAAGGCATGTGAGCCATAAATCTCAAAGCCATCCTCGCCCGTATAACCTGTGCGGCTGACAATTACTGTTTCGCCATTATATTCAATTTCCTTGCAGGTGTAGAATGTAAGGTCGCTGCAATGTATTCCAAGTACGCGCTCCACAATCTCCTCTGTTTTTGGACCCTGAACCGCCACTTCGCCGTATTTCTCGCTTTGATTTTCAACAACGACATCGAAATTCTTTGCGTTTTCCATTATCCACGCGACATCCTTGTCAATATTCGATGCGTTAATCACAAGGAAGAAACGCTGTTCGTCCATCTTATATACAAGAAGGTCATCTACCACACCACCTGTGGGGTGACACATCATGCCATAGAAAATTTTACCATCAGGAGCACCTGCTATCTCATTCGTAAAGATATAATTCACGAACTTCTCGCTTTCGGCACCTGTTACAAGAACTTCGCCCATATGCGACACATCAAAAACTCCACAAGCCTGACGCACGGCGTTGTGTTCATCTACGATATTGGTGTACTGGATTGGCATATCAAAGCCTCCGAACGGGCTTACAAGTGCACCCAACGCAACATGCTTGTCATAAAGACAGGTTCTTTTATTCTCCATAGGTCAGTCAAATAATAAGTTTATAAGTTGTTCTTTTTTCAAGTTCATTATAACATCCTCACACACCACATCTTCAAGAGATTTCTCAACAGCCTCCTTTGTGTAAGCAACATTCTTTAGCTTGGAAAGCAACATACCGTCGATATCGCCTACAATAAAGAAGTCACCTGCAAGATTCACTTTATATATAACATTGTCCTTTACTACCAAATCAATCACAAATTCACCCACGTCCTCTATACGTCTTCTGTTTGACAAACTGCATGCGGGGTTCTTTCCGTATATAAATTCTGCGGTATAATACTCCTTTGCCATATTCTCAATAGCAACAACATCATCGTGCGTGAGAGTTATAACATCATCACAAAGCGCAGAACGCAAATGGTCCTGGAAGTCATCAATTGTTATTGCAAGATGTTCCTTTATTGTTGTCACATGCTGACGCACCGACCTTACCCCTTTGCTCTCAAGCTTTGAAGCCGAAGGAGTTGTAGCACCTGCCATATAGTCGATATTGGTGTCGTACAGCATAGTTCCATGCACAATGCTACGGTCAGGTAGATGATAAAATGCATTTCCGGAGACCTTCTTGCCGTCTATGAGAATATCATTGCGGCCCGTCGTTCTTGCATCGACCCCGAGTTCTTGCAATGCGTGCTCAACCATAAGCATATAACGGTTGAACGTAAAGTTCACATTTGTGTCGGGGGTAATATACGAAAGCATGATGTTGCCTTCATCGGCATAGACACATCCGCCACCACTCTTACGACGATAGAATTCTATGTTTTTTGATTTACAGAAATCGACATTCACTTCACTGTCAACGAGTTGATTTCTGCCAAAGATAACAGTGGGAGAAACTTTCCACATGAAAAAATAGTCTTGCGCGGGAAATTCCCGTGCAACATACTCCTCCATTGCCAAATAGAACGGAAGTTTATACCTTCTTTCATTCGGAAGCTGAACGTATTTCATTGCATACGCAATTTATTACGCCAACAAATTTATTAAATTAAATTTTAAAAGCAAGGTTTATAACATTTTTTTTGAAAACAATAAAAAAGGCGAATGCCCTTAAGCACTCGCCTTAATCTTATTTTGCAATAATTCTTACTTTGCAACAGCCTCGAGACGCTTGAGGATTGCAAACACAAAGAATGCAGCAAGCAAACAGATTCCTGTCAAAACACCCCAAACAACAGTCAATGAAGCACCCCACATAAGAGCTGGAATAGCAACAAGGAAGTTACCTATTGCAGTAGCTACAAACCAGCCACCCATCATCATACCCTTGTACTTTGGAGGAGCAACCTTTGTTACGAATGAGATACCGATTGGAGAAAGCAACAACTCGGCAAATGTAAGAACAAGATATGTTGAAATCAACCAGTTAGGTGATACATTGGCCATGTGCATAGGCTGACCGGCAGCATCAATCTCAGGAGCAGGCAAACCAAATGAACCTGCGGTAAGAAGGATGTATGCAGCTGCAGCCACCAACATACCCAAACCTATCTTCAAAGGAGCAGAAGGCTCTTTGCCTCTCTTAGCCAACGCGCCGAATATCGCAATTGACACAGGAGTCAAAGCAACCACAAAACAAGCATTGAACTGCTGGAAGATTGGTGCGCTAACCTCTGTAACAGCAGGAAGAGAATTGTACTTGTAAATCAAGCCACATACAGCAGCTGCAACAACAGCACCTGCAATACTCTTGCCTTTCACTGTCTTGCTCTGGAAAATACCGAACAAACCATAAACAATGAATATTGCGAATACAAGGTTTGTTACATCAAAAGCCATGCTCTGAACGCCTGTAGAGCTTGTAGCTGTATAGTCACGTGCAAAGAATGTCAATGTAGAACCATTCTGATGGAATGCCATCCAGAAGAAGATAACCACTGCGAAAACAAGGCAAAGGCACACGATACGCTCCTTTGTCTGAGCAGGAGTAAGTTCGTCAACATTGCTCTCGCCTGTTGCCACATCAGCCTTACGACGATCGGTGTGGCTGAAAGTGCTGCGGAATGCGTAGTAGATACCCATTGAAACGATAAGAGAAGCACATGCCACTGCAAATGCAAAGTGATAAGAATCAGCCTCGCTTACACCAAGAGAAGCCTGCGCCCATTTCATAATTTCAATAGCGGCAGTAGGAGCGAACATCGCACCGATATTGATAGCCATGTAGAACACGCTGAAGCCGGCATCGCGCTTGCTTGCAAATTTAGGGTCGTCATACAAGTTACCTACCATAACCTGCAAGTTACCTTTGAAAAGACCGGTACCAAGAGAGATAAGCAACAAAGCACCTGCCATTGCTATAATAGCGATAGAGCCCTCACCAAGAGGCAAAGAGAGAAGTACATAACCAAGGAACATAATGGTAATACCAATTGTTACCATTTTACCGTAACCCAACTTATCGGCAGCAATACCACCGAAGAGAGGCATAAAGTAAACAAGTCCCAAGAATGTAGAATAGATTGTACCTGCAGTAGCTGATGTAAAGCCGAAATTAGCCTGCAAGAACATAACAAATACAGCCAACATAGTGTAGTATCCGAAACGTTCACCGGTGTTGGCAAGGGCTAAAGCCCAAAGACCTTTAGGATGTCCTTCAAACATAGATAAAATTTTAAAAAGTTAATAAATAATCACTCAAATTGTTTGAACGCATACAGCCGTCAAACATAAGACAACCGCTCTACACGATTATCAAAAAGCAAGTTCCCTAAAGTATTGTAACCTTCTTGCCGACTGCATTTACTGTCATTTGTCCAAACACCAAAAGTAGAACAGCGAGCAAGACGCTACACAAAACACACACTATTCGGAAATTATCCGCAAATATAGAAAAAATCAATTATCAACGAAAATAATGATGCAAAAAAGCATAGAAAGTAAAGAATTATTAACTACAGCAATGCTCTACAAATAACTTTTACAAAGCAAAGAAACATATACTGAAGAAAAAAATCAGTTTTTCAAAAACAGCATTCCGACACAAGTATCAGAATCGCCAGATTTGACAAAATGTTAAACATTACACTATCAAAAAAAATATCTCATTCGCCGCAAAGAAGAGTGAGTTGAAACCACAAACAGAGGTGTTTTGTCAAAAGATTTTGAAAAATGAGCAGAAAAATACCCCTTTGGGGTAAATACGGCACAAATATGAGTGTGATTTATTTGCCATTTAACAAGTATTATATTATCTTCGCAAAAGAATAAAGAACAACAAAAAAAACACATTAACAAATGAGCGATCAAAGATACATGATGCGTGGTGTTTCAGCATCAAAAGAAGATGTCCACAATGCAATCAAGAACATTGACAAAGGACTTTATCCAAAAGCTTTCTGCAAAATCATCCCCGACATTCTTGGAGGAGACCCGGAGTATTGCAACATAATGCACGCCGATGGTGCCGGAACAAAATCATCTTTGGCATATCTTTATTGGAAAGAGACAGGCGACTTGAGTGTTTGGAAAGGTATTGCTCAAGACGCTTTAATTATGAATATAGACGACCTCCTTTGCGTTGGTGCTACTGACAACATTCTTGTATCATCAACCATAGGCCGTAACAAACTTCTTGTTCCCGGCGAAGTAATTTCAGCCATCATCAACGGAACAGACGAATTGCTTGCGGAGCTTCGCGAAATGGGTGTAGGCGTTTATGCAACAGGTGGCGAAACTGCAGACGTTGGCGACCTGGTGCGTACAATCATTGTTGACAGCACAGTGACATGCCGTATGAAACGTAGCGATGTAATCGACAATGCAAATATCGCAGCAGGCGACGTCATCGTAGGTCTGGCATCTTACGGACAGGCCACATACGAGAAAGAGTACAATGGTGGTATGGGAAGCAACGGTCTGACATCGGCACGTCACGACGTGTTCAGCAAGTACCTTGCAGAAAAATACCCCGAAAGCTACGACTGCGCCGTTCCCGAAGAACTCACATATTCAGGAGGACTCAAATTGACAGACAAAGTAGAAGATTCACCGCTCGACGCAGGTAAGCTTGTACTTTCCCCCACTCGCACATACGCACCAATCGTAAAGAAGATGCTCGATGCACTACGCCCTGAGATTCACGGTATGGTACACTGTTCAGGCGGTGCACAGACAAAAGTAATGCACTTTGTCGAGAACAAGAGAGTCATCAAAGACAACCTCTTCCCCATTCCACCACTGTTCAAGACAATCAAAGAACAGAGCGGAACAGATTGGGCAGAGATGTACAAGGTATTCAACATGGGACACCGTCTGGAGGTTTATGTAAAGCCTGAGCACGCAGAAGAAATCATCGCAATAAGCAAGAGCTTTGGTGTTGATGCACAAATTATCGGACGCGTAGAGGCAGCCGAGAAAAACGAACTTATCATCGAAAGCCCTTACGGTACTTTCAAATACTAAATAGCGAAAGACGATGGAGAACAACTCGCTTTTGACAAAATTGAACGACCTTGAAGCACGCTTTCAAGAGATATCGACATTGATAACCGACCCGGCTGTCGTTGCCGACATGAAGCGCTATGTAAGGTTGAATAAAGAGTATCGCGAGTTGGAGTTGATTCTTGACGCACGCAAACGATATATTCAGTTACTGACTTCACTGTCCGAAGCAAAGGACCTTCTTGCAAACGAAAGCGACACGGAGTTACGCGAGATGGCACGTGAAGAGATTGACATGTGCGAAACAGAAATACCAAAGACCGAGGAGGAGATAAAGCTTTTGCTTATACCGGCCGACCCGCAGGATGACAAAAACGCCATTCTTGAAATCAGAGGCGGTACCGGTGGCGACGAAGCAGCAATTTTCGCAGGTGACCTGTTCCGCATGTACAGCAAATATTGCGAAAGCAAAGGCTGGCGTTTGGAAGTATCAAGTTGCAGCGAAGGAACATCGGGCGGTTACAAGGAGATAATATGCACCGTAACGGGAGAAAAGGTTTACGGAACGCTGAAATATGAATCGGGAGTACATCGTGTGCAGCGTGTACCGGCAACAGAGACACAAGGACGCGTACATACATCGGCCGCTTCCGTAGCTGTTCTGCCCGAGGCGGAAGCCTTTGATGTGGAAATCACAGAGAGCGCCATCAAATGGGATACGTTCCGTTCGAGCGGTGCCGGTGGTCAGAACGTAAATAAGGTAGAATCGGGAGTACGTTTGAGATATCCTTGGCTAAACCCTGAAACAAACCAAGTCGAGGAGATACTTATCGAGTGTACAGAGACGCGCGACCAACCAAAAAATAAAGAGCGTGCACTCGCACGCCTGCGTACATTGATTTACGACAGAGAACACCAACGCTATGCCGATGACATAGCCAACAAGCGCAAGACAATGGTTTCTACAGGTGACCGTTCGGCCAAGATACGTACATACAACTATCCGCAAGGACGTATAACAGACCATCGTATAAACTATACAATTTATAATCTTTCGGCATTTATCAATGGAGATATACAGGACTGCATCGACCATCTGATAATAGCAGAAAATGCTGAAAGAATGAAAGAACAGGATTTATAACAAAAAAAACAGATATAAGCCATGAACAAACAGGAACTTATTAGACAGATTAAGGAAAAACGTTCATTTCTTTGCGTAGGTCTTGACAGCGATATCAAGAAATTGCCTGCACACCTACAGAACAGCGAAGATGCTGTATTCGAATTCAACAAAGCCATTATCGATGCTACTGCGCCATATACTGTTGCATACAAACCAAATCTTGCCTTTTATGAGGCATGCGGTGTAAAAGGCTGGATAAGTTTTGAAAAGACAGTAAACTATATTAAAGAAAACTATCCGGAGATCTTTATCATTGCCGATGCAAAACGTGGTGATATCGGTAACACATCTTCACTCTATGCACGTTCATTCTTTGAAGAGATGAAGGTTGATTCAATCACTGTAGCTCCTTACATGGGTGAAGATAGCGTAAAGCCATTCCTTGCATACGAAGGCAGTTGGGTAATTGTGCTTGCTTTGACATCAAATCCAGGCTCACACGACTTCCAGTTGACAAAGGACGAGAACGGTACAATGTTGTTCGAAAAGGTGCTTGAAACATCACAAAAATGGGGAAGCGACGAAAATATGATGTATGTTGTAGGAGCCACACAAGGTAAATCTTTCGAGAACGTACGCCGTATTGTTCCTAATCACTTCCTGCTTGTTCCCGGTGTTGGTGCACAGGGCGGTTCACTTGAGGAAGTATGCAAATATGGAATGAATGACGATTGTGGTCTGCTTGTAAACGCAAGCCGCGCAATCATCTTTGCCGATGGCAGCGAGAACTTCGCTACTGTAGCGGCAGAGAAAGCACATGATTACCAATTGCAGATGGAAGCTGAATTGAAAGCAAAAGGTATTATTTAATCCCTATTCAGTTAAAACATCAAAACAACAACTTTAAATTGTCTGCAAGAATTATCTTCGGGACAGATTTAAATAAAATAATCAGACACTATGATATTCACAGCCAAACAAATTGCCTCGTTTGTAAACGGAGAGGTTGTCGGCAATGAGAATGCTGAAATATACACTTTCGCAAAAATAGAAGAAGGTGTACCCGGAGCATTGTCATTTTTGGCAAACCCCAAATACACCGATTATATTTACACTACCCGTTCATCGGTAGTATTGGTAAATCGCGATTTCACTCCGGAACACTCTATTGAAGCAACCTTGATAAAGGTTGACAATGCATACGAGAGCCTTGCCAAACTGATGACAATGTATGAAGCAAGCAAGCCAAAGAAACAAGGAGTAAGTTCACTTGCATCTATAGCTCCTACAGCAAAGATTGGCGAAAATTGCTATATCGCTCCTTTTGTTGTAATTGGCGACGGATGCGAGATTGGTGACAACTGCCACATATACAATGGTGTATCAATTAATGACGGTGTACGCATAGGAAACAACTGTATTATTTACGCAAACGCCTCGATATATAATGATTGCCGCATAGGCAACAACTGCATACTTCACAGCGGATGTGTCATTGGTGCCGATGGTTTTGGTTTTGCTCCTACAGCCGATGGATACGAAAAAATTCCACAAATGGGAATCGTCATCATCGAGGACAATGTCGAAGTTGGAGCCAACACATGTATCGACCGTGCGACCATGGGTTCTACAACCATACACAAAGGTGTGAAATTCGATAATCTTATACAGATTGCGCATAATTGCGAGATTGGCAGCCATACAGCCATGGCTGCACAAGTAGCAGTTGCTGGCAGTACAAAGATGGGCGAATGGTGTATCTGCGGAGGACAGGCCGGCGTTTCAGGACACAGCACCATAGGAGACCGTACAACTATCGGACCACAATGTGGAACAATCGGAAATCGCAAAGGTGGCGAAAGACTGCTTGGTTCACCGGCTATGGATGCAAAAGAATATATCAGAGCAACAGCTTATCTCAAGAAACTTCCTGAAATGGAAAAGAAGATAAAGGAATTGACAAAAGAACTCGAAGCATTGAAAAATAAATAATTTCATATTCATGAATAAACAAAAGACACTTAACGGTAGCTTTTCACTTTTTGGAAAAGGATTACACACCGGCTTAAGCCTTACTGTAACTTTTAATCCGGCACCAGAGAACTACGGATACAAGATACAACGAATAGACCTTCCGGGAGAGCCTATAATAGACGCTATTGCCGAGAATGTTACCGAGACCACACGCGGAACCGTCCTGACAAAAGGTGATGCACGTGTAAGTACCGTAGAACATGCTCTTGCTGCATTGTTTGCTCTTGGTATCGACAACTGTCTTATACAAGTCAATGGTCCAGAGTTCCCGATACTTGACGGTAGCGCCATTCTGTATGTAGAAAACATTGAGCGCATAGGAATAAAGGAACAGAATGCCGAGAAGGATGTTTTTGTAATAAAATCAAAAATAGAGATTAAGGACGAAAGTACAGGTCACTCCATAATCATCCTCCCCGACGAAAAGTTCAGCTTGAATGTACTTATCCACTACGACAGTAATATTCTGTTCAACCAATACGCAACACTTGAGGATATGGAATACTTCAAGAAAGATATTGCGTCAAGCCGTACATTTGTTTTCGTACGTGAATTGGAAGCACTATTGAATCTTGGACTTATAAAAGGCGGTGACCTTGACAACGCAATCGTTATTTACGAGCGCGAGATGTCGCAAGAAAACTTCGACAGACTCACCGACATCCTCGGAGTTCCTCATATGGATGCCAAAAAACTTGGCTACTTGAATCACAAGCCGCTTGTATGGAACAACGAACCGGCACGTCATAAGTTGCTCGATATTATCGGTGACTTAGCACTTATCGGCAAGCCGTTGCAAGGACGTATTATTGCAACATGTCCGGGCCACACTATTAATAATAAGTTCGCGCGCGCGATGAGAAAGATTATTCGTGAGCATCAGATACAGGCTCCGATATACGATCCGAATCGCGAACCCGTTATGGACATCAAGAGAATAAAGGAGCTACTCCCCCACCGTAACCCAATGCTATTGGTAGATAAAGTTATCGAACTTGGCTCGGACTACATTGTAGGAACCAAGAACGTAACCATGAATGAGCCATATTTCACAGGCCATTTCCCCGAGGAACCAATAATGCCGGGAGTATTGCTCGTTGAGGCAATGTCTCAGTGTGGCGCACTATTCGTGCTGAACATGCTTGACGATCCTTCAAAGTATTCTACATACTTCCTGAAAATAGACAAGATAACATTCCACAAGAAAGTGGTTCCCGGAGATACACTTGTATTTAAAGTAGAACAGATGGCTCCCTTGCGCCACGGCATAACAATGATGAGGGGATACGTCTTTGTTGGAGAAAAACTTGTTGCAGAAGCACATTTCACAGGTCAAATAATTAAAAACAAAGAATAACAGATATGATCAGTCCATTGGCACATATTCATCCAGGTGCAAAAATTGGAGATAACTGCACCGTTGAACCTTTTGTTTACATCGAAGACAATGTTGTAATCGGTGATAACTGCCACATAATGGCACACGCATCAGTGCTTAGCGGTACGCGCATGGGTAACAACAACAGGGTGTTCCACGGCGCAGTCGTTGGAGGTATTCCACAAGATTTGAAATTTGTTGGAGAAGATACAACATTAGAGATTGGTGACAACAATACAATACGCGAAAACGTTACTTTGAACAGAGGTACTGCATCAAAAGGCAAGACTGTTATAGGCAGCAATAATCTGTTTATGGAGAATTGTCACATAGGACACGACAGTGTTGTCGGTAGCGGATGTATCATTGGTAACTCCACAAAAATAGCAGGTGAAGTTGTTATTGATGATTTTGCGATATTGAGTGCATGCGTTCTTGTACATCAGTTCGGCAACATTGGCCGTTACGTAATGATTCAAGGCGGCAGCCGCATAAACAAAGATATTCCACCGTATATAATCGTAGGTCGTGAGCCTGCAAAATACAGCGGTTTGAATATTGTTGGTTTACGTAGAAGAGGTTTCAGCAACGAAGCCATAAACAGCATACGAAGTGCTTATCGCCACATATACGAAAGCGGAACAATCGTTTCAAAAGCTGTTGAACGAATTAAAGAAGATGGAAATATGACTCCGGAGGTGGAATCAATCATCAATTTCATAGAAAAAGTTTCACAAAGAGGTATAATTGGATAAAAGAGATATTATGATATACAAATTCAGACTTCTATCAGACGAAGTTGATAACTTCAGAAGAGATATCGAGATTGATTCAGAAGCGACATTTCTCGAACTGCACAATGCCATATTGGAATCAGTAAACTACCCCGATGACCAGATGACATCATTCTTTATCTGTACAGACCAATGGATTAAAGAGGCTGAGATTACACGCGAAGATATGGGTGGCATGTCAGAAGATGAGAACTACTCTATGGCAGAGACTGTCATCGGTGACCTTGTTGAAGACGAGAAGCAAAAGTTGATGTATGTATTCGACCCGCTTGCCGACCGAGTATTCTTTATGGAACTCAGCAAGATTGAGTTCGGCAAAGACCTTGACAAGGCTGTATGTGTAAAATCAACAGGAGAAGCACCTGTGCAGACACTCAATTTCGACGAGTTGATGAACAAGTCAAACACAACAACCATTGCAAGCGATGACGATGATTTCAACGAAGATTTCTACGGCAGCGATGGCTACAACGATGATGACATCGACCTTGACGGCTTTGATATAAACAATATCGCCGATTCAAGCTATTCAGACGACCTTTATTAATCATTATCTGCTTTGCGGGAGATAATGAATACACTTGTAGTATTGATAGGACCAACGGCTGTGGGCAAGACTGATACAAGTCTTGCCATAGCCGATTATTTTTCTTGTCCCATAATATCTTCCGATTCAAGACAGATGTATCAAGGCATGGAGATAGGTACAGCCATGCCAACAAAGGAAGAACGCGAACGCTGCAAACATTACTTTGTTGGGCAACTCAAACCTGGCGACTATTACAGTGCCGCAAAGTACGAAGAGGATGTTATTAAACTTCTTGAGAAGGAGTTTGTCAATAATAAAGTAATGCTCATGTCAGGTGGCTCAATGATGTACATCGATGCTGTATGCAAAGGTATCGATGATATCCCTACCGTTGATGAGGAAACGCGCGCCATGGTGCTTGAGAAGTACGAGAAAGAGGGTTTGGAACAACTTGCATCGGAGTTGCGTATCTTGGACCCCGAATACTACAACGAAGCCGACATAAAGAATCCCAAACGTGTGATGCATGCCCTTGAGATATGCTACATGACAGGCAAGACATACAGTTCATTCCGCAAACGCAGTGTAAAAGAACGTCCATTCAAAATAATAAAGATAGGCTTGCAACGCGACCGCGAAGAGTTGTACGAGCGCATAAACCGCAGGGTGGATATGATGATTGAGCAAGGACTCATTGATGAAGTAAAGAGTTTCTCACATTTAAAGAATCACAACTCGCTCAACACAGTAGGTTACAAAGAGATATTCAAATATCTCGACGGCGAATGGACACTACCCTTTGCCATTGAAAAAATAAAGCAGAACACACGCATATACTCACGCAAACAGGTAACGTGGTATCGCAAGGATGAGGATATCGCATGGTTCCACCCCAATGACATCAAAGACATCATAAAATATATAGAGGATAAAATTTAAATTTTATCCTCTATATATTTTTTACCTTGCCACGTGTCACGTTCACGCATGCGGCGTTTGACTATTTCTATCAGTTCGTGGTTCTTCAATCCCCAATCGGGTGCAATAAGCAGTTCCTTTGGCGACTGTGAAGCAAAGCGTTCAAGAACAAAATCGGGATTGAGCCTCTCCACATAATCGACAACCGTCTCTACATAATCCTCAACACCGAACAAAGAGAACTCTTCAGGGTTGTCAACATACTCCTCAGCCATTTTCGTACCACGTATAAGCTGTAACTGATGCAGTTTAAGAGTTGTCAACGGCAATTTTGAAAGAGTAGCAGCTTGCTGCATAAGCACCTCCCTGCCCTCGCCCGGCAAACCAAGGATTATATGAGCGCCAACAGGAATACCACGTGCAGCAGTACGCTCCACAGCATCCACAGCACAAGCATAATCGTGCCCTCGATTTATTCGCAACAACGTTTCGTCTGATGTGCTCTCTATACCATATTCCACAAGCACAAAAGTACGTTTCTGCAGTTCTACAAGATAATCAAGCAGTTCTTCGGGCATACAGTCAGGACGTGTACCAATGACAAGCCCCACGCATCCATCCACAGCAAGAGCATCTTCATAACGTTGCTTCAGGATATCAAGCGAGCCATAAGTATTTGTATAGGCCTGGAAATAGGCCAAATAACGCATTGTGGGATATTTATGCGAGAAGAAGGCTATCCCCTCCTTCATCTGTTCTGCCACAGGCAGATGTTTGTGACAGAATGCAGGATTAAAAGTGCGATTATTGCAGTATGTACAACCACCACGTCCTTTGGTACCATCGCGGTTAGGACATGTAAACCCACCGTCAATGGTAATCTTCTGCACCTTGAAACCGAATATTCCACGCAGATATGTTCCGAATTCATTATAATAGAACCGTTCCGCCATAATCTCATCAACCTCTTTTACGGAACTCACTCGGAGTCATACCGGTCATTCTCTTATAGTACCTGCTGAAATATGATTGGCTCGGGAAATTGTATTCATCGGCAAGTTCCTGAATGCTTTTCGAAGTATATGAAAGTTCATACTTGAGCCTTGCCGACACAGCAGAATCAATAATCTCCTTTGCCGTATGATGCGAAATATCGTTACACACCTCGTTGAGATAACCGCTGCTCACACCCAATTCGTTGGCATAGAACAACACTTCGCGCGAAACAGAATGTGACTCAACCAAAGTCTTTATGAAAAGACGGAAAAGTTCCTTTTTGCGCGATACATACTCATGCACCTGAATATCATGCTCCTTGTAAGTTGTGTAGAACTGTTGCTGTATATAGAAAAGTGATGCAACCTGTTTTATAACCACCTGTTCAAAACGTTCTTCGTCAAGGATAGCCGAAGCTTTACTTATAAATTCAAAAGTGGTTTCAATTATTTTAAGATACTCCTCGTTGAAATATATCAGTGGGTTTTTCTTAACATAATCGTAATGAGACATCTTCAATTCCGCGATAATAGGAGTAAACAGAGTTACAGGCAACACTAATGCCTGCGACCTGAAATCGCTACTGCCACCTTTAACAACAACAATATCGTATGGAGCAATAGAAAGAAAACCATTCCTCTTCAATGTGTATGTTACATAATTTATTTCAACATCCACCTCACCGCTCTTACACAATATAAGTATGAGATTATTACATTTCACAGGCTTGTTATAAATCCGCTCTATCCCATGCTCAAGAATTGAAATTTTGCTCAAGTCAAAATTCTTCACATTTTCCATATTTCGTAGATTTTGGAACAAATATAAGAAATATCACCATCAAAACCAATAGTTTGCTTTGAAAAAGGACAATACGCGAGAAACAATGAAATAACAAGGCTTTGTATATAAACAATTATAACAATACATCATATTTTTTAACAGACGGATAGCGAGATGTTGTTGACCATTGAACAAAAATATAGTTGCAATTATACAATAAACAGCGAATGGAGAGATTAAACTCTCCATTCGCTAAAAGTTTCCTCTATGGTAAAAGATTAACGTATGATACTCTTTTTGCCGTTAATGATATAAATACCTTTTGTTGGGTTCTCTACTCGGCGACCGCTGAGATCGTAAATAACAGATGCGCCTTCTCCATCATTGTTGAGTTCTTCGACCTCCTCAATAGCAGTATCTTCACCCAAAGCCTTTATTGTACCAAAGTCACACCATGGAGCTGTACTCTTATAAATGTTCAATGCCTCTGCCGGTACATAAAGAGTCATGTTTCCAATATATTTATCGTTACCATATGCATACTTATTAAAAACATCACCGTGAGTAGCAGGTAGAGTTGTTGCAAGACAATAAACTTCTGAAAGATTGTTACATTCGTAAAAAGCCCGCTCCTCAATGAGTTCAACACCGGCGCCAATTGTAAGACTTTCAAGTTCACTACAACCATAGAATGCATATTGTCCGATACTTTTCACACTGTTTGGTATTACAATATCACGAACAAATGAATTTGTAAAAGCGTTTTCACCAATAATTTCAATACCCTCACCCAACGTTACATTAGAAATAGAGTAACAAAATTCAAAAGCTGATTTACCTATAACCTTTACACTGCCCGGGATTGTAATAGATTTTAAATTATAGCAATCATCAAATGCATAATCGGCAATACTTACAGTACCATTCTTAACATTTATTGACGTACCTCCAGGCATTTCCCCTTTCCAAGAATAAAGGACATTATTGATATAAACTATACCGTCGGGTTGATTCTCATACCATAATGTATTCTCGAATGCATGCCACCCTATACTTGTAACACTGCTTGGAATATCCACATCTGCAAGATAATTACACCCTTCGAAAGCATAGCCTCCTATAGATTTTACGGAATTAGGCAGTTTTATGCCTGTTAGTCCTTCACAATCGCAAAATGCATAATCGGCAATACTTACAGTACCCTCCTTCACCTCTATAGATGTATCATACTCCATGGTACCTTTGTATGTGTAAAGGACATTATTGATATATACTACACCATCGGCAAAAGAATCAAGCCAAGGTGTCATCGCAAAAGCATCGTTTTCTATAGTTGTAACACTCTCGGGTATGGTAACGTTTGTCAGAGGGCATCCGCCAAATGCTCCTTCACCAATAAATGTCACACTGTTGGGAATTACAACCTCAGTCAAGGCACAAAACATGAATGCAGCATCATCTATTTTTGTAACGCTTTCAGGAATATTTACATTTGCAAGTGAAGTACACCTCCCAAAAAGTGCACTCTCAATAACAGAGAGTCCTTCGGGTAGTTTTGCACTTACAAGAGAAGAGCATTCATAGAAAGCGTCTTCACCGATATAAGTCACCGTATTAGGTATTGTTATGCTTGTAAGGCCTTTGCAATAATAGAACGCTGAATTTCCAATGCTTGTAACGCTATTAGGGATTGTTATATTTGTAAGAGCTGAGCAACGGTCGAATGCTCCCTCTCCAATGCTTGTAACGCTATTAGGAATATCAATATTTGCAAGTGAAGTACATTCGCAAAAAAGCCAATTCTCAATAACAGTAAGCCCTTCGGGTAGTTTTATACTTACAAGGGAAGAGCAGTCATAGAACGCACTCTCTCCAATGCTTGTAACGCTATTTGGTATTACAATACTCTCAAGAGAGGAACAACCATCAAAAGCAGATTCGCCAATAGCTTTTACATCCGAAGGAATAACGCTATTTTTACAGCCGACAACAAGAGTAGCTGTTGATTTTTCAATTATAGCATTACAGTTGTTACGGCTGTCGTACACCTTATTATCTGCTGCAACCTTTATACTCTCAATAGACGGACATGTTGTAAAAGCATAAGGCTCAATATTCTTTACACCGGCTGGAATCTCCACGCTTTTAAGAGCCGGGCAGTAGGAAAAAGCCTCTTCTTTTATATCTGTAAGACCACTGCCCAAAGTAATACTTTCAAGAGCAGAACAACCCTGGAAAGCACCGACATCAACCAATGTAACACTATTGGGAATTACAATACTTTTCAACATGGGGCAATCACTAAATGCCCACTCACCAATAACAGTTACAGTACCGGGTATTTCTATACCTGTAATTTCCACATCTTCAAAAGCGTCTTCTGCGATAGCTGTTACTGTATAGGTTTCCCACTCATAGGTTATAGTAGAAGGAATTACAATATTTCCGTGGTACTCCTCCCCATAAATATCTGATACAGCAACCTCTTTATCTCCAATAACCTCATACTCGAAGCCATCTGCCTCAAATACCTGTGCACTTAACATTGTTGAAAAGAACAACAATAACAGAAAGAACAATTTTCTAAATACTTTCATCATTATAATTTTTTGTAAATAAATATATTATCTCCCATTTAGTACAATCTCTTTTCCGAAGAGATACTGTTGAAAGTGCATTTTATTTACAATCAACAAAATAAATGTTTAGCAAACTTGTTTTTGCTAAACAAATAAAGACATTTATCAATAAACTTTTTGCAAAATCACAACATTTATTACCTGATTAACAATTCATTAAGATATTTTATGTAATTTTGCAAAAAATGAGTATCTCTTCGGAATAGATACTATTTCTTGCAAAACACTTTATTCTTTGATATTAAAAAAGAGTTGCTTCCTATTTAAGTGAGTCAACTGCTTATACTATTGCGTTTCTTTTATATCACAAAGAATACGTCACACTCATCGTTACATTTCTGCCGGGAGAGCTGATACCGCAACTGTATGGTCGATAGCGCAGATCGGTGATATTTTCCAATGTTGCGTTCAAAGACAACCCTTTAAGCACTTTGTACGACACGCGTAGGTTAAGGGTTATCCACGCCGGAGAGTAGGCATAGCCGTCGGCATCGAGAGCATAGATTTCTGTTTTTTCTTTCTCTTCCTCGGGCATCGAAGCGGCACTGCATTCGCCTTGAAAAGCGGTATAAGCCTCTACACAAAGCTTTGAGTTGTCGAATCCCACTGCTGCTCTGCCATACATAGGTGCTACATGGCGTGATGGCGACACTTCACCATTGTCGAGTTCCTCGAAACCTCGTTGCCAGTTAAGATGTGCTTTGGCATAGAAATAACGTGCAAAACGCGAATCGAGGGCGAGTTGCACACCCCACACCTGCGCTACTGCCGCATTCTGCAAAGCCTGTACAACACATTCTTCACCACCATATACCATTGTTGCAGAGCCGTTGAACGTGTAGTCGCGACGCACTATGGCATTGTCAAGATGAGTATAATATGCCGTAACATCGAACTTGAGCCAACGTCCAAAATGTTTAGCAATGCCAAGCTCCACATTGTCGGCATACTCAGGTTTAAGCAATGGATTAGGCACTGTAACATAGCCATCTACGCTGTCGAACAGTTTGCCCATGTCATCGACATTGGGTGAGCGGAATCCACGCGCGTAATTAGCGCGCAACAGCCAGCCTGACTGTGGTCGCCAATTCAGTCCTATGTTTCCACTGACACTGCCGGCATTGGTGCTCTGTAATGGTTCAAACGGCACATCATAACCCACAGTAGAAAAATCATTCTCCATAATATAATGATTGTATCGCACGCCCGAAGTTATATTGAGCGTTCTGTGAATATGCCATTCCACCTGAGCATAACCGCCTGCACTTTGCCAACCGGCATAAGGATATCGTGCAGGAACCACCGATTGTTCACCTGTAACCACATCACAGCCTACAGCATCGGACTTCACTTTGTTATACACATATTCCAATCCGTAAGACAAATTGGCATTATGCGCAATCTTTTTAATAAAATCGACATTTGCGCTCAAGGCATCAAGATTCTCTATTTGGGTTTCTCTGTTAGATTTCCCGAAATCGCGGCTTATGCGACTCTCCTCAAAGCATTGCCAAGCAGCATTGATACGCAGAGAATCAAAAACAGCGTTCTCACCGGCATATTCAACAAGCAAATGGTTCATCATCCACTTCTGAGGACCGTAGTTCCATTCGGCATATCGCGGTTTGCCGTTACGAATACGCAGATGACGGTCGTAACGTGCATATTCCGATGTCTCGCTCATATGGAAAGCATACTCTATGTTCCATCTTGCCGTTGGCGCATAGCGCACCTTTTGCATAAAGTTGAATTGCGAATATCCGCTTGGCGACTGTAAGCGTTCATTACTGTTGGCAATAAAACTGTCGCTTACACCATCCGGACCGAAATTCGGTTGCACGATATACGGCATAAGATAGTCGTCGGAACCATGAGAGCCCTGCTTAAGGTCACCGAATGAAGATGTTGTAAAGGATGTCAGGAAGCCCCACTTTTTCCACCCTGCCCCGGCATGCAGATGGGCAGTCAGTTCATTTGAAGCCGATGCCGTACGCACCGTTGCAGAACCATAAACCACCGGAGATTTCCCTGCAGACAGTTTGGGACGGAGAGTATTGAAAACCATTACACCGCCAACAGCATCACTGCCATAGCTCACACTGCCCGGACCAAACAGTACCTCGGTCGATGATACCGCAAAGGGGTCGAGCGAAATAACATTCTGCAGATTACCCGACCTGAATATTGCCGTATTCATTCGCACGCCATCAACACTGTACAGCAACCTGTTTGTCGAGAAACCACGAATCATCGGGCTACCGCCACCATATTGGCTCTTCTGGATAAAGACCTCACCGGTGAGCCCAAGCATGTCTGCCGCTGTCTGAGGATTGTATCTGTTGGATTCTTCAAACGGCATGGTTGTTATCTTCACAGGCTGAGCCTCTTTTTCCTGACACCAGCGGTTCGCAGATATAACAAACTCATCGAGCGAAAAGCCGTGTATGGAGTCGCTTACCGTTTGCGCACTGATGCGCAGAACGGCAAACAACAGCATAGCCGTTATATATATCCTCACACTCATCATTTAACAAGCAACTTACCGGCTTTCTTATACCCTGCCTCGTCAGCAGCCATATAGAAATAAACCCCTGGAGCAAAACCCGCCGTTTCAATCACAATTTCATCAGCATCTTCAGCACGCGCCACAACATCACCCTTTGAACTGTATATCACTACATTTACAACACCTTGCAACATTCTGGGCACGAACACCAACGCATCGCCTGCATCTACAACACATCCCGACTGTAGTATTAAGTCACGTTCTTGAACATAATTATCTACCACACCTGTATTCTCGGGCACAGGAATAGTTCCCTTTATCATCCCTTTGATACATTTGGTATCAGTACCACCGGGAGTTGTAACAGTAAGAGAAATATCGTATGTCTGATTTGGCGCAATGGTAATGACTGGGTTACGCACATTATCGGCACTCATTGAAAGGGGCGCAGGATTAATATCCCACTTCCACTGTGCATTAGTCTGATTTACGATACTATAACTATCGAGTTGTATTTCGCGTGGATAACGACCATTTGTATTATCACCCGAACCCGCATTGAGAATAATAGGCTGAGCAATAGGTTTGAACTCTCTGTCAACAAGCGGACGTTGCCATATTCCATTGTTTGTAGCAAGACGTATCACACCATCTTTATAGAAAGGAATCATACGGTTCAGATTGACAACCTTAGGTAAGCCATCGCTGATATTAATCCAGCCATCGGTAGTATCGTCACGATATAGGACACGTCCACGTGTTGTGGTATAGGTTTCATTGAGATACCCCATTGTATAGGCTATAGCATACACAGCATTCTTTTCGTTGCCGGTGAGGAAGAAACGACCAATGGAGTGCTTCTCCATATTACCTTCCCAATTGATGATTGTCAAGCCGTCATCGAGTTTTTCCCATGATTCACCATTGTTCACAGTTCGCCAAAAACCGCCCGCATTACCATCACTCACCCAAATTTCATCTTCGTTCGTTGGGTGTATGGCTATCTTATAGGTAATAGAGTATGTCATCTCATCGGGAATAGGATACTCCACAAATGTAGCACCGGCATCTAGCGAATAAAAGATACGTCCCCAGGTAGAGACAACAATCTTGTCTGGGTTAGAACGCGAAAGAGCCACTGCATTTATCGGTTTATCAAAAGTATATACCGTTGAGAACGAAGCAGCATCATCACGTGTACGCCACAAAGTTTTGTGTTCGTCGTCACCACTTCCCTGTACGCTATAAAAGCATTGCGCATAACGCGAGTCGAACTCAAAACCTATTCCATGTTGCGACGACTCTTTAGGATAAGTCCAGTCATATAGGAACGGTACAAATTCATCGCGCCAATCGTCGGGCATAATGACATCCTCGGAATCGCTGAAGGCAATCTTTCGCGGATTGGAGAGGAATACATATCCTGTAGGACGCTCCGAGCCACGCATCGATAATGTAACACCGTTATATCTGTCGAGCTGCGACATATTTCCGTTGTGGTTACGTCCACCCACCATAACATCTTCATTCCATCCTTGATCAAAGCCCCACATCTCACTGGCATAAAGCCCGTTGAGCTTTGGTTGCGCATCGGCAAGGAAAAAGTCATTGCTGTATATGACACCGCCATCGGTTGACAACCATGTATCACCGGCACCGTTTGTCTGGATTGACTGCATATCGCAATGCAGGTCGAAACGT
>JAEIGA010000240.1_pt1 | contig 77715 bp, 73 predicted proteins | sample 9270691 | NCBI WGS metagenome assembly JAEIGA01 (sample SAMN17057246, study PRJNA624740) | gut metagenome | biome: biome; isolation source: fecal sample | host: Bos grunniens | place: China: Xizang | collected 2019 | reverse complement strand
ATCCGAGGAATACTTCAATGAGTTCGGAGGAATCAAACCAGAATATGAAGACAGAATAGACCAACTGACAGAACTTGTTTCTCAAATGCCAGGTGAAGTCTTTGTTATTACAGGACATACAGACGGCAGAGGGTCGGAAGCATACAATCTAAAACTCTCCCAGAAAAGAGCTGATTATATCAGGAACCTCATCCTAAATAAATTGGAATACCAAGGATTCAATATAGAAGACTATAAAATCATCTCCATTGGTCTTGCTAACATCGCACCAAATATTCCTGATGCCCAAACCGAAATAGAGCATGATCAGAACAGACGGGTGTCACTATTCCTATTAAAAGAGAATTCACGAGTCGCTACCATTTTAAAAGAAAAGTTTCCAAAATGGAAGGAATAAGCGGAAAAACTAAATTCGGAATCAGGAAAATAAAAATCAAGGAAGAGATAAAAATCGCAGACTACATCACATGCAATCTGCGATAAAGATAAAAAGGGTTGAATTATTTTTTGCTTTATTCTTCTGTCATTCCCATTGCGACGATAAACGAAATACGATAGACAATGAACAACGTCGATGACCGTAAGTCGTAAAACGTGATATCTGTGCAATGGTCTTTTGAAATTTCAAAAAGTCTTACAAAATTATTGTTTTTAGTAACACAAACAAAGAAATCGGCAAATTTATTTTCACTTATATCTATTTGATTGAAAATTATAATAATTGTAACGTACAAACATCTGTAAAAAGTTTAAAAAATTGATAAAATTGTTAAAAAAAGTCAAAAAATAGTAACAATTTAAAAATCAGGAGTTAAGAATATTTTCACATTCCTTTTGATTGCACAAACAGATAAAAAATGTGCAGAAAAATGCATAAAAATCGTTTGAATGTATGAAAAAGCTATAAATGATATGATTTATTTGTTATCTTTGCACCGTTTTTGGAATTAAAGTGCACCACTAGCGGTGGACTTTAGATACAGAAAAAGACAAAAAATATGATTAAAAAGATTTTAGTTGCCAACAGAGGAGAGATAGCGATGCGTGTAATGCGCTCTTGTAAAGAGATGGGCATTAAGACAGTTGCAGTATATTCCGAGGCAGACAGAACATCGAAGCATGTTTTTTATGCAGATGAGGCATGTTGCATAGGTCCTGCAGCATCACGAGAGAGTTATCTATGCATAGATAAGATTATTGATGCAGCAAAGCGTTTCGGTGCAGATGCTATCCACCCAGGATACGGATTTTTGAGTGAGAACGCTGAGTTCGCAGCACGTTGTAAGAAAGAAGGTATCATCTTCATCGGTGCACCAGCAGAGGCGATGATCAAAATGGGAGACAAAATCATGGCTCGCCAGACCATGATCGCAGCAGGAGTTCCAGTAGTGCCAGGCACACAAGAGGCATTGAAAGATGCAGACGAGGCTGTGAAGGTAGCGATGCAAATCGGACTACCTGTAATGCTAAAGGCAAGTGCAGGTGGCGGTGGAAAAGGAATTCGCCTTGTTTGGAAAAAAGAGGAGATCGCCGATGCATTCAACACTGCTCAGAGTGAAGCCATTTCTTCATTTAATGATGGCACAATTTATATAGAGAAATTCATTGAGACACCTCACCATATTGAGTTCCAGGTATTGGCAGACCAGCACGGCAACTGCGTACACCTGTTCGAACGTGAATGTTCTATCCAGAGAAGAAATCAGAAAGTAGTAGAAGAGAGCCCTTCCCCATTGATGACTCCAGACGTAAGAGCCAAGATGGGAGAGATTGCTGTGCGTGCGGCAAAGGCTGTTAACTATGAAGGAGCCGGCACAATCGAGTTCCTTGTAGACGACCATCTAAACTTCTACTTCCTTGAGATGAACACTCGTCTACAGGTGGAGCACCCAATCACAGAAGAGGTTGTGGGAGTCGACTTGGTGAAGGAGCAGATCAACGTGGCAAACGGACTTCCTTTGAGATTCAAGCAGGAAGATTTGTCGCAGAGAGGTCACGCAATCGAGTGTCGTATCTGTGCTGAGGATGCAGAGAACAACTTCATGCCAGACACAGGCGTCATCAAGCAGCTTCAGGAGCCTCTTGGAATCGGAACACGTGTAGACAGCTTCGTCTACGAGGGATATGAGATTCCAGTGCACTACGACCCAATGATCGGTAAACTGATCGTTTGGGCTGTGACAAGAGAGTTCGCAATCGAAAGAATGAGACGTGTGCTTTACGAATACAGAATCACTGGACTAAAGACAAACATATCTTACCTAAGAAAGATCATGGATGTGCCAGCATTCGTAGAAGGAAAGTACAACACAAAATTCATTGCTGAGAACAACGACAAACTTAGCGAAGAGAAACTTTACGAAGCAGAAAAGAGCGAGGTTGAGGATATCGCAATCATCGCATCATATATGGATTATATCGTGAACTTGGAAGAGAACTCGCCAAAGACAAGCGACAACCGTCCTATCAGCAGATGGAGAGAGTTCGGCAAGCGCACTAGTATGGTCAGAATCTAAAAACATGAGTCGATAAAATGGAAGTACATGTAGGAAACCGTGTGGCTGAAGTTGAGCTACTGAGCAAAGAAGACAACAAAGTCACTATCAAGATTGACGACAAGACATACGAAGTCGACATCGTGATGGCAGAGAACGGAAGTTGCTCAATCATCACAAACAACGGACGTAGTTACAACGCTGAGTTCAAGAGAGAAAAGGGAGGAAAGAGCTACCAAGTGAACACTCACTTCAACACTTTCCCTGTGGAGATCGTAGACCAGCAGGCTAAATATCTGCAGAACAGAAAGAAGGGCGACTCAAGCGAATCACAAGACCGTGTATTCTCACCAATGCCAGGTAAAGTAGTCAAGATACTTGTACAGAAGGGAGAGGAAGTCAAAAATGGTCAGAGCGTAATCGTTGTTGAGGCGATGAAGATGCAGAGCGACTACAAAGTGAAAAGAGATTGCATTATCAAAGATATCTTAGTGAAAGAGGGCGACGTGATCAACGGCGACCAGACACTTATCACATTGATGGATATTCCAGAGAATGCTTAATTCAAATAATTGATTATGAGAGACAGAAAAGTAGTACTCGAAGAATTTAATGAGTTTAGCCGTATCGCAGAGCTAGGCGGAGGTCAGGAGAAGATCGACAAGCAGCACGAGCAAGGTAAACTTACCGCAAGAGAAAGAATTGATGTTCTTCTTGACAAGGGTACATTTGTAGAGATCGACAAGTTTGTTATCCACAACTGTTCTAACTTCGGTCTTGATAAGAAAAAAATCAGCGGAGACGGTATTGTTTCAGGCTACGGTAAAATCGATGGTCGTCTAGTATATGTATATGCTTACGACTTCACAGTGCTTGGAGGTTCATTAAGCCGTACAAACGCAAACAAGATCACAAAGGTGCAGCGTCTTGCTCTAAAGATGGGTGCTCCTATTATCGCCATCAACGATTCAGGTGGTGCTCGTATCCAGGAGGGTGTTTCTGCCCTTGCAGGTTACGGTGATATTTTCTACCAGAACACTATTTCTTCGGGTGTTATTCCACAGATTTCAGTGATCATGGGTCCATGTGCAGGAGGTGCTTGCTACTCTCCAGCATTGACAGACTTCATCTTCATGGTAAAGGAGAAGAGCCACATGTTCGTTACTGGTCCAGACGTAGTAAAGACTGTGACTCATGAGGATATCGACAAAGAGGGTCTTGGTGGAGCCGCTGTACACGCTTCAAAGAGTGGTGTGGCTCACTTCGTAGGTGACACAGAAGAGGATACCCTAATGATGGTTCGTGAACTATTGAGTTTCTTGCCTTCTAACAACTTTGAGGAGTGTCCATTCGCCAACACAATGGATGACCCAATGCGTGAGGACGAGTCGTTGAACGACTTGATTCCAGAGGATCCAAGCAAACCTTACGATATGATCGAGCTTATCGAGAGCATCGTCGACGACGGTAATTTCTTCGAGGTTCACAAGCATTTCGCTCAGAACATCATCGTTGGATTTGCCCACATGGCAGGAAAGACAGTCGGTATCGTGGCAGACCAGCCTGCATTCCAGGCAGGTGTGCTTGACATCGACTCTTCAGATAAGGCAGCAAGATTCATTCGTTTCTGCGACTGTTTCAATATTCCAATCGTCACTCTTGAGGACGTTCCAGGATTCCTACCAGGCTGCACACAGGAGCACAACGGTATCATCCGTCACGGAGCAAAGATCGTCTACGCTTACGTGGAGGCTACAGTGCCTAAGGTTACACTTATCACTCGTAAGGCTTACGGTGGTGCTTACATCGTGTTGGCTTCTAAGAACATCGGCACTGACGTCAACTTGGCTTATCCAAGTGCAGAGATCGCAGTGCTAGGTGCTGAAGGCGCAGTAAACATTCTTTACCGCAAGCAGACTGGCGAAGAGAGAGCTCAGACATTGGCAGAGTATGAGAAGACATTCTCAAACCCATACCGTGCAGCAGAGCTTGGATATGTGGATGAGATCATCCTTCCTGCTCAGACACGCCAGAAGATTATTCAGAGCTTGGATATGGCACAGACAAAGAATCGCCAGAACCCAGCAAAGAAACACGGAAACATTCCACTATAAATTTCCTACAAAAGGCGTCTTGAAACCAAGACGCCTTTTTTTTGCGAAATTAATGTTCTGTTTTGTTGGAATCATGACTGACAAAAATTCAAACAACACTACCAACCAAAACTGTCTATAGACTCTCAAGATCAGAGATTTTAAAATTGCAAACTAAAGTCCAGCCCAATATGAATTTGATAGAACACATTTCAGAAAAGAGACTCATTCCGTTTGTATTTGCATTCATCGCAATACTAATATTTCACTTTTTTATAGACTTAACAACTGACGATTATAAATATTTCCGCATTTATGCGTTTGGATACTATGAGCAGGGCGACGTCTTGTCTTTTTTGCAATGGCGTTATGCGACGTGGACATCACGAGTGCTGATAGAATTCATTACATTTTGGTTTGTCCAATTACCTACTTGGATATTTGCAATCGCAGACTCTCTAATCGTGTTGGCTATAGTAGTGATGACCTATTTGCTTTTCTCCAGAAAGAGAGGAATCATATATGCCACTGCCGCAATATTGCTGACCTTTTTGTATAGAATCACCGACCAAGGATCGGCAGGATATCTTGTGACAATGATCGTATATCTGTGGCCTTTGGCCGCATTCCTGCCGACATTGTTTCCATTCAAGAAATCTTTGGAAAATAAAGAGTCTCCCAAATGGACGACATATGCTATATGTGCCTGCTGCGCACTGTTCTGCTGCAACTGTGAGCAGATTTGTGTGGCGGCGATAATGACGTGGGGAGCATTCACATTATACACATATTTGCAAACAAAACAAATCAACAAACTATACTGTCTACTTCTGCTGATTGCATTAGCTAATCTTGTATTTATCGCCACTTGTCCCGGAAATTCAGAAAGAGCAATGTCAGAAATGGCACGTCTTCAAATTACAGAACCATTTTCACCAATCAAAAAACTTGCACTTTGCATAGCGTCTCCTATAGCAAAATATATGGTTTTAAGATGGCACTCCCTGATTGTTTGGGCATTTTCTGCGATTTTGCCTTTTACAATCTACATAAGAGACAAGAAAAAAGACATTCCATTGTATATTTCTATGATTCCATTGGCTATGCTATGTTCTACATTTGTAATACAACGACCTGTATTCACAATGCTACAACAAGCATCAGCAATTCAATTATCTCTTATCTGTGTCTTGTCAATAGCATTCTATGGCTCTATCTTATTCTCTTTGCTTTACATCGGGAAAGACAAAAAATCTTTCATTTCAAAGTATGGTCCAACATTTATTTTCGTTGTCGGACTCTTTTCACGAGCTTGCCTGGGTATCACAGTAAGTTTTCAAGACACATCAAGAACATTTTTCTTGCTGGAATACTCCATGATAGCAATAAGCATATTATTCTTGTCCGACCATATTGCAAAATGGAAAGACAAATCGGACAATGGAATTCTAGTTTAACACTTTTCAGAAATAACACATGAAAAAACTCATATATTATTTATTTGGATTCTTGATTCTGTCAACTTTCACATCTTGTAAAAAAGAAGTGATAAGAGGCACACAGATCCCCAAAAACGTGGCAAAAGTTGAAGGATTAGGCAAAATTGGCAGCATGGTCAAATACTATGACTTCAGAGACAAATTTCTTGCTTGTTGGGATTATGGGTTCTCCGAAGCCGAGGACTTTGGGCGTTGGTGCGTAGGAGAAAAAGGATTCTTGATATTTCAGGTCAGAAAGAACGCAACGGTGACATTAAAAATTGATTTCGCGGCATTTGTGTCCGACAAACACAGAGAAAACAGAATAAAAGTTTCAGCCAACGGAATAGATTGTGGAGAAATAGTGCTGACCGAAGACAAAACTGTTTATTTGAACTTTGACCAAAGACATATCACAAAAAACAATGCTGTCGAGTTGGAGTTGACCCCGTTAAATCCAATATCTCCGAAAGAGTTAGGAATCAACAATTCCGAAGAAAAAATCGGATTTGGTCTGAAATCAGTGACCCTATGGGCCTACTATCCGGTGGAATAAGCGAATATAGAGAGACGTGGCAAAGCTGCGTCTCTTTTTGCATATACCAATGGTAGCTATCTTCATTTTGTTGATGAGCGACGGGAATATAATCGACAAAATTTAGTAACTTTGCACCGTCAAAATTAAAGATATGGAAAAAACAGCGGTGGTTTTATTGTCCGGCGGACAAGATTCAACAACTTGCCTATACTGGGCAAAAAAGAATTTCGACAAAGTGTATGCAATCGGTTTCAACTACGGCCAGAAACATGTGTTGGAGAACGAGATTGCGACAGCCATAGCAAAAGAGGCTGGAGTCCCCTACGTCATCCACAAGATCGACACCATCGCCAATCTTCACCACAACTCACTCACCGATCCGTCAATGGACGTATGCAAGGAAAAGCCTGCGGATGAACTGCCAAACACATTCGTCGCCGGCAGAAACCTTATATTCCTGACATACGCGGCAGTCTACGCGTATACAATCGGTGCCCACCACCTTGTGACAGGAGTGTCGGAAGCGGACTATAGCGGGTATCCCGACTGCAGAAACACATTCATCAAGGCAGCGAATGCGGCAGTGGCCCTAGCCCTCGACTACGACATCGAGATCCACACTCCGCTAATGTGGAGAGACAAAGCCGCAGTATGGCAGCTGTCAGACGAACTTGGAGTGCTTGACCTGGTGAGGAACAAGACACTAACATGCTATAACGGCATCCCAGCAGACGGATGCGGAGAGTGTCCGGCATGCCGTCTACGCAGAGCAGGATTGGAAAAATACTTATCGACAAAGAAATAGTTATATGCCACTTACACAACTTGGAAGCAAGCAGACAACATACTCGTCTGACTACAATCCGTCGGTGCTGGAAACGTTTGACAACAAACACCAGGGCAACGACTACTGGGTAAAGTTCAACTGCCCGGAATTCACAAGTCTCTGCCCCATCACAGGACAGCCAGACTTCGCCACAATCTACATCAGCTACATACCGAATGTGAAGATGGTGGAAAGCAAGAGCCTCAAGCTCTACCTTTTCAGTTTCCGCAACCACGGAGACTTCCACGAAGATTGTGTCAACATCATCATGAAAGACCTTATCAAGCTAATGGATCCAAAATATATTGAAGTGTGGGGAAAATTTATGCCACGCGGCGGAATCAGCATCGACCCATACTGCAACTATGGAAAGCCAGGCACAAAATATGCGGAAATGGCAGAATATCGCCTGATAAGGCACGACATGAACCCAGAAACTATCGACAACAGATAAATTTTCATAGCTTTTTTGCAAAAAATATGCAGGAAATGAATGTTTAATAATGTTTTTGTATATTTTTGCATAGTGTTTTGCAACATAAAAATTGTCAAAACGCATCACGGATACTTAATTTACTCATTTGCAACTCGTTACCTTACACTTTGCATAAAAGGGATAGGTTGCAAGCATAAATGAAGCGACAGTGAAAAACAAAAACAGAAGAATTTCCGTAATACAGGAGATTATAGCGACAACAAAAGTCGGAAGTCAAGACGAATTGCTCCAACTTCTGACAAACAAAGGATTCAACCTGACTCAAGCCACTTTGTCACGCGACTTGAAAGCGATGAAGGTGGTGAAGACTCCGGCTGTCGATGGAGGTTATTGCTATAAACTTCCTGCGAATGATGATCAGGCAGATGCACAGGCAGCATACCTAACCAGTGCAGCCGTGACGATAGATTTTTCTGGAAACATTCTCGTCATCCATACAAGAGCAGGATATGCGAGCAGTATGGCTTACCGAATCGATGACGAAGCCTCAGATGTCATCATAGGCACCGTGGCAGGAGAAGACACTGTAGTATGCGTGATGAAAGAAGGGATGACAAAACGTGCTGTGATAGAATCGCTAAGCAAGTTTATTCCAACACTGAAGAAAGATTAATTCATTAGCAATGGATCAGATTCAAGATCAAAAGCAAGAACCAGAAATAAAGATTGTGCTTGCCGACGAGAGCCACGTGCACTACGTCGATGAAATTTTGGAGACTATAGCCGCTGCGGCTAAAGTGCGAGGCACAGGTATTGCCAAGCGAAATCCGGAATATGTGAAGCAGAAGATGATTGAAGGAAAGGCTGTATTGGCTTTGTGTGGCGATGATTTTGCCGGTTTTAGCTACATTGAGACATGGGACAACAAGCAATACGTCACCACATCTGGATTGATTGTACCAGACAGATACCGTGGCAAAGGATTGGCACGTCGCATCAAACACATGACATTCTCACTGGCTCGTAAACGTTGGCCAGAAGCTAAGATTTTCAGTCTTACAAGTGGAGCTGCTGTGATGAAGTTAAACACCCAGCATGGATACAAACCCGTAACTTTCGCGCAATTGACAAACGACGAGAGTTTCTGGCATGGTTGTGAGGGATGTGTAAACTTCGATGTCCTTCAACGTACAGACAGAAGATATTGCATCTGCACAGGAATGTTGTTTGATCCAAATGATCCCGACTGTCTGGCTGCAGCCCAAAAGGAATTGGATCTTGATCCTACTTGCAGAGAAACGATAGAGGCAAAATATGGTCCGATGCCACCATACAAACTGCCAGAGAAAGAGTCTAAGACTCTATTGGATAAGATAAAGTCTTTATTTAAATAAGCTAAATAAAATGGCAAACAAAAAGGTAGTAGTAGCATTCAGTGGCGGTTTGGATACATCCTTCACAGTGATGTACCTTGCCAAAGAGAAAGGTTACGATGTATATGCAGCTTGCGCCAACACTGGTGGTTTCAGCGAGGAGCAACTAAAACAAAACGAGGAGAACGCCTACAAATTGGGCGCCGTTAAATATGTCACTCTTGACGTAACAAAGGAATACTACGACAAGAGCTTGAAATTTATGGTATTCGGTAACGTATTGAGAAACGGTACTTACCCAATCTCTGTATCATCAGAGCGTATTTTCCAAGGTATGGCTATCGCACGCTATGCCAATGAGATCGGTGCCGACGCGATTGCTCACGGATCAACAGGTGCCGGCAACGACCAGGTGCGTTTCGACATGACTTTCTTGGTAATGTCTCCAAACGTAGAGATCATCACTCTTACTCGTGATATGGCTCTTACTCGCCAGTATGAAATCGACTACTTGAACCAGCATGGTTTCGCAGCAGACTGGACTAAGTTGAAATACTCTTACAACGTAGGTATTTGGGGAACTTCAATCTGTGGAGGTGAAATCCTTGACTCTCGCGAAGGTTTGCCAGAGACTGCTTACTTGAAGCAGGTGACTAAGACAGGAAGCGAGCGTTTGAAGATTGGTTTCAAGAAGGGTGAAATCTGCTCGGTTAACGGAAAAGAATACACAGACAAGATAGCAGCTATCCAGGAGATAGAGAAGATCGCATGTGCATACGGTATCGGTCGTGACATGCACGTAGGTGACACAATCATCGGTATCAAGGGACGTGTAGGTTTCGAGGCTGCAGCGCCAATGGTAATCATCGGAGCTCACAAGTTCTTGGAGAAATACACACTTTCTAAGTGGCAGCAGTACTGGAAGGATCAGGTCGCTAACTGGTACGGAATGTTCCTACACGAGAGCCAGTATCTTGAGCCAGTAATGCGCGACATCGAGGCTATGCTTCAGGAGAGCCAGCGCCACGTAAACGGTGAGGTTATTCTTGAGCTTCGTCCTTACACATTCTCAACAGTTGGTGTTGATTCTAAGGACGACTTGGTTAAGACTAAGTTCGGTGAGTATGGAGAGATGAACAAGGGATGGACAAGTGAGGACGCTAAGGGATTCATCAAGGTGACTTCTGTTCCATTGAGAGTGTTCTACACAAACCACCCAGATGATGCAAAAGACATCTAAAACAAAGAACATTTAATATATTTATAGAAAGCGAAGATTTTCATCTTCGCTTTTCTTTTGATTCTTTTTATATGCAAGAAATAATAATGACTCCGGACGTATGTATGCGATTCCTTGTATGGTCGTACTACTACCACGATATACGTCCGTCTAAAAAAATGAGTTATAAAGAGTGCGGCAAATTCTCGGATGCCGACGCCAGACATCTGGATGAACTGAAAGAGATGCTTTTCAAATGTTTTGAGGAGGATTCCGTGGAGAGGGCTTGCGACCAATTCTATAAGGCTAAGATGCTTCAGGATCCATGTCCGTTTCCTCAAACGGAATTGGATTTGATGTTTGCGAAGGAACTTGAACCGTAAAAAATGCAAATAACATTAAAATATAACCTCTAACGAGGTAATGAATGCCCCCATCATCATATTTTCTACCAATATGTAACGTCTAACGACGTAATTGGGGTGTATTCATCTGCGATAATTATGAATTATGAATTGTGAATTTTCCAGCAACCACAATGGATCGCCTCTACGTTTTTATCAGATCTTTTATTTTTATCTCCTCTTTCGGCAATATGCGACGTGAGGATGCCAATCTGTCGTAATATTCTTTCTGTGCCCGTCGCCCCATACATATTGCCCCATAGACGTATTTGTAGTCCATCTCCATACCGAGATCCCAGTAGGCAAAACCGTTCTCTTTAAGCCACATGCCCAACGCCGCCATCTGCACTGTGCCACTGTTGTCTTCAATGTGGAAGCCACACAGACTGGCATAGGCATTATGGGTGATGAAACCAAGTTCTCCAGCCACCAACTCGTCGCCACGCCACAATTCCACACTATCCACACTCACTTCGTCGTCAGGATTCTCATGAATCGCCTTCAAGACGTCAAGCAAAGGTGGCACGACCCACGTCTCCTCATATTGGGCAATGAGAATCTTGGCACATAAATCAAAATTCTTATTGAATGTAAGAGTATAGTCGCCAAACTGTTGGCGCACATATCTTCGCGTCTTCTTGGGAAATTTGAACTCATTGAAATCTATGACCATCTTCTTCAGATGATGGCGGATCGTCATAAAATACCGCCATGCATACACCCCACCCTTCACTTTCACAACTTTCGAAAGCTGGTCTCTGTACGTCATCAATTCATCCTCCGTCGTCACCATCTTCTTCATCGACATCGGATAATAGCCAAGGGAGAGAGCCTTTCTTATAATCTCCTCATTGAAATCCGCACAGACAGCATCTTCCTCAATCGTGTCGAGCACCCATTCGTCGATCTCCTTCAAGCCGACGGTGTTCTTGCAATTTTTGTGATTATCAACAAGTTTACGCTCCAGATCATCGAGATCTCCGACGTTGTTGATTCTCACACCTGAATCATAGACAGCAAGTTCAAATACATCTTCGTAGGTCATAAACGCAGTTTCTTATTCGTCTCACAAAAATATAAAAAGATACGGAATGCGACGATTGCCTCATCCCGTATCTTCATATTTATGTTCAGATATTCAGATTAGAAACTGATCTTCACTCCTCCCATAGCTGTGGCTTTCGGCATTGGATAACCTGCTAGGATTTCGTATTCCTGAGCAAGCAAGTTCTCGCCTTTTGCCCATAATGAGATATACTTGTTGAGATTATACTTCACTGTCGCGTTAAGCAATGTGACATTCTCTTTCTGCTCATTCTTGCCTACTGCAGTGTATAATCCAGCAAGTTGTTGCAAACCGACGGATGCCATCCATTTGTGCTTTTTCGAATACCAATCAACACCAAGATAGCCTTTGTATGTAGGCACTGAAACAAGTTTATTTTCCTGATGCAGCCAAGAATGGTTGGTGCTGATTCCCCAATGTTCCTTTATTGTCCACGACAATTCAGCCTCAGCACCCCAGTTTTCCAACTCTCCTGTGTTGACGTTTTTCTTCGCCACAGTCTGGATCATATTGTCGGCCTTCATATAGAATAGGTTGACTCCGTAAGTGATTCCATGAAAATACTTTTCTTTCTCTACCGAAACAAGTTCTTCATGATAGTAGACAGAATCCGTCTCCGTATACTTTCCGAAATGCAGACGCTGACGCCACGACAATTCATAGTTCCACAGACGCTCTGCCTCAAGATTCTCATTTGAAGGTGGATACAGATACATATCCTTCATTGTCGGATTACGGAAACCCTTGCTTGCCATAGCCTTAGCCGTACCTGATTCAATAGGACGGTATGCAACACCAAACTGAGGTATCATCTCAAGTCCTGCCACCGAGTGATGATCGACTCTCAAACCAGCATCAACCGTCACCTTAGCGAAGTCATGACGGAAATCTGCGTAACCTGCCACCTCATGGTTGCGCACCTCCGCACTCTGCTTGTTCTTCGTCTCCAACACCTCACCAGTCTCACGTGAAGTGTAGTATGCGTCGCCATAAATATTCTGGTAATCGAAGCCCAATGTGAAGCGAGATCCATCTTCGGTCTCAGCACTCTGATACATAGACACTCCCATCAAAGCATCTTTCGACCGGAAGAATCGAGTCTGCGGTTTTGCACCTTCCGCATATCCATCATTGATCTTATGTCTTCCAAAATTATCGTAGACGGAAATACGTCCATTCGTATGTTTGAAATGATTATCCAACGCCAATGTCGCCACACCACGGGTGATCCACTGGTCAGCCTCATACATCGGAGCATCCACAGCACCCGGTTGAGAGGCATTGAAATGAGTGACATTACCGTCTGCCCAAATATTCCAGTTTTCATTGAAATCGTAACCCAGCTTAAGATAACCGCCATACTGCTCAAATCCCATACGTGGGCGATGGTTGTCGCTTCTTCCATACTGGCCGCTTACCGTGCTGCTAAACTTCCCCTTTTTTAATCTGTTGGTAGCCTCAACCTGAGCTGTTCCCCACGAACCGCCACTGATATTGATGTCGGTTTTCACACCGTCTTCCTTCATTCCTCGAGTGACAATATTGATCACACCACCCATCGCATTTGATCCGTAAAGCACAGAAGCCGGTCCACGAAGCACCTCCACTCTGTCCGCGATCATCGTCTGGTAGGAATCTGAAATAGGATGTCCGAAAATACCCTGATATTGAGGATGCCCGTCAATAAGAACCAGCAAACCACCAGTGCCTCCGGATATACCACGAAGGTTGATGCCACCGGCAGCTCCGCCACTCACTCCGTATCCCATCATTCCTCTGGTTGTGACAAACAGACTCGGAACCTTCATCACTGCAGACGGCAAAACATTCGTCTGCTCATTTTTCTCCAATTCGCTTCTGGAAACATTAGTCACCGTCATCGGCAAATGACGGATATCCGACGTCTCACGTGTCCCAGTCACCACAACATCCGCCAACGTGATCCCTTCGTTCGTCTCATGAGCTTCCGCATAACCATAAAGTGGGAGCAACAGTCCCAACATCGCAAACTTTTTCATCTAATGTCAGTTATTTATTTTACATGTAGATATAATTAAAATTGTGGTGCAAAAGTACATATTTTTAAGCCGATAGGCAAAAAAAGGGATGAATCTAAACATCCTCTTATCCATTATTTAATCACTACAAAGTCGTTTTATTTACATTCTTTTTTATAAATTGCCGTCGTTTTATAAAAAATTCATTTTATGCAAATCAAATCAGCAGTCAGATTGATATTTCTTATTTTCTTCATCTCAACTATTTCCAGTTGTTCGGTGAAGCATAAACTCTACAAAGAGAAGATAGCACAGATAAAGGATTCCACAGGTTTTGTCTTTCATCCTACACCAAGCATGGAGCCTGTGAAAAAGCCAGCCAACTATGTTGACACCGACTTTGGATTTGAGCTATGGTATAAGTCTGCCGACGTAGAGGCGGATATCAAACAATTGACTGATGATCTGAAACAGCAGTCATCGACACTCAGCACCAACACCGAACTTCCACTTTTCTGGAGCACATGTTGGGGAAACAGATGGGATCATCTTGGCAGATGGGGACGCGAAAACATGTCGGAATGGCATATTTCCCTTCCAAATAGTGCAGCAGATGCAAAATACAACAGTGGCGACGTTTCAAATCTCGGCCAAGTGTGGAAAGTGTCGATAATGCCATACGACAATTATATCCGTGCCTACTTCCAGTTAGACTGCATCAAGTCTGATGGAAAATATTATCAATACGATAAAGGAGACCACGCAATCTACATACACAAAGAGAACGAATAATCTCTCCACACACAAGTTAATTTAATTCAGAATTTGGCCATATAATATGATAAACGAAAAAGATATAGCAGCATCAATAGCATCGGAACTTTCTCTTCCAAAAGACAAAGTGGCAAACGTACTTTCCCTGCTTGCCGACAAATGTACAATTCCTTTCATCTGCCGTTATCGTAAGGAGATGACGGGAGGTATGGATGAAACGACAGTGGAAAGCATCATCAAACTGCAAAACCAGATTATCGCTGTGGACGAACGTCGCAACACAATCATAAAGAGCATTGACGAGCAGGGTAAACTGACCTCGGAGATCAAACATGCGTTGGAAAAAGCTTCGTCGCTCTCCGAATTGGAAGACATCTATCTGCCATACAAACCGAAGAAACGCACGAAAGCGGAGAAAGCACGTCTGCTGGGACTTGAAGGTCTCGCAAAAATGATCATGTCGCAGAATTCCCGTTCCGACAGTGATGAATTGGCAGACGATTATTGCAGAAAGAACCGTATCGATATATCAGCCGACGAAGCGGTGCAAGGAGCTTTGGACATCATCACTGAGTGGATCAGTGAAGACCAACGAACTCGCTCCCGCATCCGCAGTTCCTACCGTCGCAACGGCATTGTACAAAGCGAGGTGATGAAGAAAAAGGAAGAGGAAGCCGGACAATACCATACATATTTTGCCCATTCCGAACCGCTTTCACGATGTCCGTCACACCGTCTGCTGGCTATGCGCAGAGGAGAAAAAGAGGGCATGTTGAAAGTGTCGCTCAAATGTGACGACGATTGGTGCATCGACAATATCAGCGGACTTTTCGTCCACGGCAATTCCGAAAGTTCATCGCTTGTGAAGACGGCGGTGAAATCAGCTTACAAGGATTACGCACGTCCGGCAATAGAGACCGAATTCGCAGATTTAAGCAAAATAAAAGCCGACGAAGAGGCGATCGACGTGTTTGCAAAAAACGTGAAGCAGGTTTTGCTCGCGTCTCCGCTTGGAGAGGTGGCAGTGCTTGCCATCGACCCTGGATTCCGCACCGGATGCAAAGTGGTGTGTCTTGATTCGCAAGGTAAACTGCTGACACACACAGTGTTGTATCTGTCACGCAGCGGTGCCGAACTGCCAAAGGAGCAGGAAAAACTGGTGGCATTGCTAAAGAAATATAAATGTGGAGCAATTGCCATCGGCGACGGTACGGCAAGCCGAGAAACACATGAGGCTGTGGACAAAGCTCTGGAAGATTCCCGTCTCACCGATATTGAAGTCTACATTGTTAACGAGAGCGGAGCCAGCATCTACTCCGCAAGTGAAGTGGCACGTGAAGAGTTTCCAGACTACGACATCACCGTACGAGGAGCAGTATCCATCGGACGAAGGCTACAAGATCCGTTAGCTGAACTTGTCAAGATCGACCCTAAAAGTATCGGAGTGGGTCAGTACCAGCACGACGTCGACCAAAAATTGCTGAAGGAAGCACTCGACAGAGTTGTGGAGAGCGCGGTAAACCATGTCGGCGTCAACCTCAACACAGCCAGCAAACATCTGTTGACATACGTCTCCGGAGTCGGACCGAAACTTGCGGAAAACATCATAGCATACAGAGATGAAAATGGAGCTTTCACATCGAGAGATGAACTGAAGAAAGTTCCGAAACTTGGAGCCAAATCATTTGAGCAGTGTGCAGGATTCCTGCGTATACGTGGGCAGAAGAACCCACTCGACAACACCGCCGTCCATCCAGAAAGCTACTCGGTAGTGAAGAAAATGGCGAAAGACTACAAAGTGACAGTGGAGGAATTGATTGCCAACAAACAGGTGAGGGAGTCTATTGATCTGAACAAATACGTCGACGCGAAGGTCGGTCTGCCTACACTGCAAGATATAATGAAAGAGTTAGACAAGCCGGGAAGAGATGTGAGAGAAAAGATCAAGCCGCTGGCATTCCGACAGAACGTGAAAGAGGTGGCCGACCTCGAAATTGGAATGCGAATGGAAGGCATTGTCACCAACATCACAAACTTTGGAGCGTTTGTCAATATCGGTGTGCATCGCGACGGATTGGTTCACGTCTCTGAATTCACACGCGACCGCAACGTCGACCTACAGACAATAGTATCCGTTGGGCAAAGATTGAGTGTGATTGTGAAAGATGTGGATATGAAATTGAACAGAGTAGCATTGGCATTGGACAAATGAAATTGTCGGAAACTCATTTTATGATTCACTTTCCGACAATAACTCAAACAGAGAAAAGAGATAGAATCGTTTTATGACTGCGAGTTCTTACGGACTCGCAGAAAAGAAGTGAGGCAAGAGCGTTCCGCTCTTTGCAATCCTCAAAAATGAGATAAACTTTCATCAACGATTCCATCATCCGACAGCTAATTCACTAAAAATCACGGCTGATATTTGCGAAACTTGAAATTCATATCTATATTTGTACACTCAACTAGATTTGTACACAACAATTATTATCTGTGCACTTGACTAGAAGAAAAACTAAAACAAATTCATATATTAGATAAAATGAAGAATTTGAATGAATTGAAGATAGGTATTGCAAACGACCACGCTGGTACAGATTTGAAAAAATACTTGGTAGAGCAGTTGACTCCGCTTGTGGCTGGCATCAAGAACTTCGGAACAGACACAAACGATAGCTGCGACTATCCAGACTATGCCCATCCGCTTGCTGAATCAGTGGAGAAAGGAGAAGTAGACCTTGGAATCGCAATCTGTGGTAGCGCCAACGGCATTTCGATGACATGCAACAAGCATCAGGGAGTGAGATGCGCTCTTTCTTGGGAAACAGAAATAGCATCTCTTGCCCGTCAGCACAACAATGCAAACATCGTCGGCTTGCCAGCCCGTTTCATCAGCAAAGAAAAAGCCTTGGAAATCGTCAAGACTTTCCTTACGACAGACTTCGAAGGTGGACGTCACGAAAAACGTGTGGCTAAAATCGCTGTGAAATAAGACCTATTAACAACACATCAAAAATAAAACACTATTAATAACCAACTTATAATAGGGTAGCTTATGAATAAGATATACTCATCTATTGCCGTGAAAGCGACAGTTGTCGCTCTGGCATTGGCATCGACAAACGCAGTTTTTGCCCAGGGCAAACCAGTATTCGACAATGAGCAGTATCAGAAGGCTCTTTGGATGACCGGACGCTTTTATGGAGCACAAAGATCTGGTGCTGGTCACAACTGGCTTATAGCTGAACATGAGCCAACACAGACCGCGTCGTCTCTAACAGGCAACCTCAAAGCTTTCGTAAAAGGTCAGGATTTCGTAAAAGATGCTGACGGAGACTACGATTTGACTGGAGGCTGGGTAGACTGTGGAGATAACGTGAAGTTCGGACAGACAGAGTTTTACTCTGGCTATATGCTTGCTTTGGGTTATTCTGAATTCCCGACTGGTTACGGCGATTTTTATTCGCAGAACTACGAAGGCTACATCGGAGCCAGCGACTACACATGGGAAGGCAAGAAAGGTAAGCCAAACGGAATTCCTGATATTCTTGACGAGTTGAAATACGCCACAGACTTCTTCATGAAGTGTGTGCGCGACGAAAAGACATTCTATTATCAGGTGGGAGACGGAGGTCCTGACCATCAAGTATGGTGTACCTCACCTGTAAAAGCCACTCTTTCAAGAGCACAAGGTGGAGAAGCTGAAGGATCTCGTAAAGTGTTCAAAGCCACAGGAAAGACAACATCAATGACATCTTTCTGTGGTGCGACTCTAGCGATCATGAGCCGTTGTTATCGCCCATACAATTCAGAATACGCAGACAAATGTTTGGCAAAAGCAAAGGTGGCGTACGACTATGTAATGGGCACAACCAAAGGTAATACAGGAAGCGACTTTTATCCTTCAAAACCAAAATATGAATCGGATATTGTAGTGCTTGCAATGGAATTGTACCGTGCCACTAATGACGATACTTATTTGAATGCCGCAAAAGAGCATTCTACCTTTATGGCGGTAGAGGATAATTTCAACCACAACTATTCTCTTAACTACAACAACACAGAAGATTTGGCTTGCTATTTGATGGCTATGTATGCCAACGATAACAATGCAAAAAAAGCATTACAATTCTTCTGCGATTTGTATAAACCATCAAGTGGCTATTTCTTAAACAAGAAGAACGGAAGCTGGGGTATTCTTCGTTTCCCAGCAAATCAAGCATTTGTTTACGCTCTTAACGACAAAGTGCTAGGCAAAGAAAAGACTTTAAATCCGTATGCTCTTACATCCATCGAGTATATCATGGGTAGCAACGGAAAGAAATTCTCTTATATAGTAGGATTTGGAGATAACTTCCCTCACTATCCTCACCACCGTAATTTCTACGGTCTTGACAACGACTCCGAGGCAAACTTGAAACCTCAGGACAAATTCATGCAGTTGGGCTACATGGTGGGAGGATCTATCAAAGACGGAGATTATGTTGACAACGAGAAGGAGTACACATACAGTGAAGGTGGTATCGACTACAATGCCGGACTTGTAGCTTCTCTTGGATATATCAATTCTATCTTGAATCCAGTAGCTAGTTTGGCTGTTCATCCGACTCCTAAGCTTGGAGACGACCGCTCTATCTGTGGAGAGAGTTCGATTGTGCTTGACAGCAAGATTCCTGCTGACGGAAAGAAGAAGTTCACATGGTCGAAAGATGGAAAGCAGTTGGTTTCCGACACAAGATCTTCAACTTACGAAGTCAAAGAGGCTGGAGTTTACACTTGTGTAGTAGATTCTGCTGGAGATTGGGAGACTTCCGCCAGTGTAACAATTCTAGGAGAGCTACCAGATGTACAACTTGAAAGCGGAGAGTTGTGTAATCCTGCAACTATCACATTGGATGCAACTGTTGATTTGAAGGGAGCTACATACCAATGGGGTGTCGACGGTGATGAGATAAAAGGAGCAACATCTTCTACATACACTGCAACTAAAGCAGGTATGTACACTTGTAAGATATCGGTCCCTGGATGTGGAAGCAAGAAAGTTGAGACAGAGATCACATCTAAACTTCCTGTCGTGGCAGATGCCAAGTCGGGCAACGGAGGAAAAATCACATTCACTGCCGAGGGCGACGGTGAATTCGAGTGGTATGACAAAGCAGAGGGAGGAAATCTTCTTGGATCTGGCAAAACATATACTACTACAATCAGCAAAGATATCGATGTTTATGTGCAGAACGCGGGAAGCAGCTCATTCGTAGCCGGTCCAGACGAGAAGACATTCGCATCTTCGTCAACTTCGGATTGGGGTGAGACAGCTGCATTGTTCACTGCTCACAAACCATTCAGGATCACAGGCATGTCGATTTACTTCTCAGCAATCTACACTACTGGAAGCCAACCAATAACATTCACTCTTACTCATAACGGCAAGAAGCAGACATTCAATTCTGACGCAATTGATTTGCAGAACAAAGGCTGGTACACAATCACATTGAGCAATCCAATCGAGATTTCAGAGAATGGTGATTATTCATTGTCGGCTAAGCCTGCCAACGGTTCAATTCCATTCTATGCTAATGGAAAAGACTACAACACATTCGCTAACAACGGTGATGTGATCGAGTTTACTGGATGCGACAAGGGTGAAGCTAACAATAAGCCGTTCCCTGCAATGATCAACTGGCAAATCCAGGCTGGTTCTGGTTGCGCGAGAGCAATGGTTCACGGAACTTATGAGCATGGATCCGGTGCCAACACAATTGATGCCAATGAGCTTGCTTGCAAACTGTATCCAAATCCTGCCGCAAATGTTTTGTTCGTTGAGATTCTTAATGAAGACGAGAACGCTTCCGTCCAGATCATAAGCATAGACGGAAAGGTTGTCTTGACAGAGCAGTTGAACTCTTCCGATGCAGTCAACAGTGTTGATATATCTAGTCTTGCAAACGGAATCTACACAGTGGTTGTAAACACAGAGTCGATCAACCAGGCATTCAGATTGATTGTGAAGAAATAATTCAAAATGCAGAATATGAAATAAATCACTTTTTGCATTAAATACCAAAGGAGGGGACGCAATATCTTTTGCGTTCCTTTCTTTTTCTTTATATTTGTACTATCAATGGTTGATGATTGATGGTTGATAGGGGAAAGCCTTCGTCTCACTAAAATATATGACTATGAGCAATAAGGAAGAATACAAAGAGATATGTAAACGACATCCGGAAATACCAGTGTTCTCACAATACTGGTGGATGAATGCCAGCAACGGTGACAACTGGGACGTATTGATCATACGTGACAAAGCCAACAATGTCATCGCCACAATGCCTTATGCCATATTCAAAAAATTTGGATTCACTCTGATCTCACAACACGAATTTTGCCAGCATACAGGCCCATTCATCTTCTATCCAGACACCGTCTTTGAAGGAAGATTGGCAACATATAAAAAGTTGGTGTTTGAGGAGAAAATATTCCAAAAGATAATAGACCAATTGGAGGAGATGCACGTAGACATGTTTTGGCAGAATTTCTCTCCACGCATCACCAACCACCTGCCGTTCCACTGGGCAGGATTCAAACAGTATACACGCTACACCTACCGTATACCAAACATAGGAGACTCGGAAGAATTATTCTCAAGAATCTGTATATCCAAGCAACAGTATATCCGTAAGGCTCAGAAAAGAGGTTTTGTCACGACATTCGACATGCCTATAGATGAATTCTTAGATTTCCACCGTCGCACTTACAAAGAACGAGGAAAAGATGATCTGCTCGACAAATGGAACTGCAGACGATTCATCGAAGAAGCGAAAAAAAACGGACAAGGCACACTTGTATGCACTCGTGACACAGAAGGAACCCTGCTTTCTGCCTTTTTCTTAGTGTGGGACTCAGAATGGGCATACTATATCTGGCTAGGTGTCGACCAAAAAAGAAAGGGCGAAGGAGCACCGTCGCTAATGATATGGGACACACTGGAATATTTGAAAGGCAAAACTAAAGGTTTTGACTTCGAAGGCAGCATGAACCAAGGAATCGGATCTTCTCACCGTGAATTTGGGGCAGAACTTGTGCCATTCATCCACGTCCACAAATACTACAGCACGACATTCAAAATTTTGGACTATCTGAGAGGAACTGCCAAAAGAAGATGACCGCCCCTACCCTACATTTCCACAAAAAGCTATTCTTCTTTAAGCCACTCGATAATCTTTTTCAAATTTCTCAACGACACTACTCCATAGTTGTTGAGATCCAACCCCTGATAGAATCTGACGAGAGTGGATGCATTTGACTGTTTGAGAAAATAGCCTGCAAGATTATTAGACGGATTGTCTAGTTTATACAACAGACGAAACTCTTTCGGTCTGTCGATGAAACTTTGCAGAGTGACCACAGCGTCGCCCCTGGAGCCAAGAGCTATATACATAGCTTTCACCTTACTCTGCTGTATCTTGATCACATATTTCTCCTCATTCTCCTTCGTGGCACGAATGACCGACGCATCACCTTTCTTGTAGACCACCTGAAGAGAATACTCCGAGATATTAGACTGTGCGGCGATATCCAGCGTCGCACAAAAAAGCATTATAAAAAATAATATATGTTTCATTTTTTCAATCATGCGACAAAAATAGAAAAATAATGACGGAATCAGATAAAATTTTGTTGCCCAACATAAAAAATCTCGTTTTTTGTTTTGTTTTACTAATTTTTTCCATACCTTTGCACCGCAATTCACAAAAAAGTGGTTGTAATTGGCCCATTAGCTCAACTGAATAGAGTATTTGACTACGGATCAAAAGGTTACAGGTTTGAATCCTGTATGGGTCACAAAAAAAACGGATTGGCCCGTTAGCTCAACTGAATAGAGTATTTGACTACGGATCAAAAGGTTATAGGTTTGAATCCTATACGGGTCACCAAGAAGGTCTCCAGCATATTGATTTTCAATAAGTTGGAGATTTTCTTTTGGGGTTACTCCCCGAATTACTCCCCGAAATAGTGCAAAGAAGCTTCAAAAACATATCAAAACAAATCCATTTTTGAACTTTTTTCAGGTCACTTCCATAAAAACTCAAAATCACACGTCGAAATTATAAAATCTTTGAGTTTATTCCTCTTTTTATTCCAAAATTGATAAAAATTTCTTTTTTATTCAATAAATCATACTCCCTTTTACTCCCCTCATTTTTGAAAAGCACAAAGACTATTAAGCAAACCTGATCAATAAAGGTACTCTTTTGTGACTTTTTAAATATTACATCTGAAAAAAACAAACTCCCAGTCAAACATAGTGCTGGGAGTTTTTATTTTCATTTCTGTTTTTGGCTTACAATTACTAAAGTCACATCATACTCTCTTTTGAGATAATTAATCAATCCGTAATAAGACAACCGCTTTCTGTAATCACGTTCACAAATTTCAAAAATTTCACTCAATGTAGTATTAATTACCTTGCCAGAATTAAGGGAACCCCATTTCTCTATTATTGCTGGAATGTCCGTTCTGTATCGTTTGGGGATTTTTTGTTTTCGTTCATTTGTTTCATATGTTATTGTGATTTGGTCTTGATCCTGAGATACTTCAATTGATTTGAGTTTGCTACAACGTAATCTTTCCACTTTTATTGTCATATTATACTCATCAACAAAACTATCTATGTGATGCCAGATAATGTATCTTCCAGGATGCTGAGAGAAATCAGCGGTAAATCCAGTCAAATAGCCATCACCCAAAAGAATCTGTTTATCATATGAGAAGATACAGTCAGGATGGTTCTTGTCGTAATAGTCTCCATAATGGCGAGAAAACTTGAACTCGACTTTGTTTGGACTCAGATACGATACAGAATCCACTTTATAATTGAATTTGCCATTTGGATCTAATCCCAGCCATTGGAATAGTCGTCTTTGTAATTTCCACTTAACATCAGAGGCTTCCATCTTATTAGTGTCGAATACCTCTCCTACAATATATATTTTCATGCCGCTTTTTCAATTTTATAACCGTGTTTCTCAATTCCCATGTGAAGGTAGTAGAAGATATTGCTTGCTCTAATCTCTAGGGCTCTTGCTGCTTCACTCATACTAGAAAACAACATTTCTCTGCCTGTTGTTGTATCTTTAACTATAACTTCATATTTCTCATGTGCTTTTCCTATTTTTCTCCTAGTCTCTTCAGCCATCTTAATACCCTTTGTCCCTTTACCTAGCGATGTGTTAAATCCGTTGTTAATCGAATCGAACAATCTTATGCTATAGGTTTCCAAGTCATCTAGCATCTTTTTTAGCTCATCTTTTGTTTTTGCGACTACGGTTTCTAAAACTTCATATTTGAAAGCATACAATCCGTAGCTTCTTCTGGCATCGTTAATCCTAGGTCCGCCATAACCATTTTTTGACGAATTCCAGCTGTAACGTCTTTTCTTCTCATTTTGTGTTTGACCTATATAACTCAACTCTCGTCCGTCTGCATCTATCACATAGTATCTGTATACTATTCCCTCAAAATCACCATTATTATTTATCATTTTTTTTAGTTTTTTGTGAAGTGATTTTCAGGCACACTTCATACTCAGCCTTTAATTTCCTTACTAACGAATTATATGCGTCAGCTCTCTTTCTCTCTCTTGGAATTAGAAGTAGGATCTCCTGTAAACTAATCTCAACAACTTGTCCTTTCTCCAATTTTCCAAACTTTGTTTCCAGTTGCTTTACCTCTGGATCAGTAATATTTTCTACTATCTTTTTTTCTTCGTCAGGAATAGTATCTGCCTGACGGCTTGGTTGTTTACTATTATTCAACTCTCCAAACACAATTCTTAAGAGATTTTCTAACATTTCATTTATAAGGAGAGTGTTGGAAAAATTTGATATTTTCTGGGGGTGGGGTGGCATTTTTGAGTGTCCCTTGAAAATTTATGGATGTACTATATATATTTTTTTGTATATGGATTTCTTTTAAGAATTGGAGAAAACCCCATAAATGAAATTTTCATATTTATTGAAAAAAAGGATAACCTCTAGGTCGATCTGGTAAAAAGAATCTGTTATATAACTTGTGTATAATTTTCTTTAGAATTGAAGTATAACCAAAGTGTATCTGAATAACCTTTAGGTTAGGAAGTTAGTCATGCCATAAGGCTTTTGACTTATGGAATGGCTAATCAATCTTTTCTCATATCTCATTCCTCTTTTATTTCTTCTTTCCTATCATGTCCTTTGCCAATCCAAACTTGGCAAAGAACATGCATCACTTCAGGATAAACCTGAAATGATAAAATTTCTATTATATTTCATTATTCCCTTTTCCCATAGGGTTTTCTACAAGTCCCTTCATTTTATACCATCTATATATAACAATAATACATCCAACCAAAACGAGGGGACTAATTGTCATCTGGTGATTTTCAGAGTTATACCCAGTTTGTCAAGAAAGTTGACAAGGTTTCTATAGTTGTCTGCCTGTAGTTTTTTCTTCTTCTTGATTAGGTTGCCGATCTCTTTAAGAGGAATAGAAATACAATAAGGCTGACAGGCTTCAATAGCATCTTTGATTTTCGGGTCTCTATCAGCCAGTTTTTCAATATCCTTCAAGTAATAAGATCCTTTCTTGTATCCACATATGATTACTTCCCAGAGAGGTTTACTGACTGAGATAGAAGTCGAAATGAAGATGTTGTTGTTCAGGTAAATATTTAGTCTGTCCATAAAAGTCTGCTTATGATCTGAAGTATAGTATACATGAAAATGACCTTTAGAGTTATTTCTTATTCCTATTCTAAGTAGTAACTGAACGTAGTACCACATCATATAGTTTTCCATACAAGTTGATTTACATAAAAAAGCATGCTTTAGTTTCTGAGTGACGCTAGTTACTAATCCCCATTTACCAGCCAGTATAATATTCTCATAATCACGATAATTATTACAAGACTTTGTATCAGAAGCTCCATAGTATGTAACAGCGAATGAACTAACGAATCCATCTTGAAAAAGTCTATCCTCCAGTTTCTTCGTATATTTATCGTTTTGGATTTCAGACAAATGTTCTGCCTTAAAATCTTTCCATATCACGATCAGGGTTTTCCCATTTACTTTTTTAAGAATGTCCTCTATTGAGTTTACAAATTCATCATATTCTGCTTTATTAGGTTCTTGTTTTCTGTTTAGTTTAAATTCAAACTTATGAAAATCGATTTTGCTATTATATTTGTTCTTCACATCTAGTAGCTTAAATATAGAACCCGTACCTATAAGAATATCTCCAGCTCCTTCAAATACCAAAACATAAGATGTCATCCCTTTATGTATTAAATCTGAAGGCATATACTGAATTTCAAATTTTTTTTCCTTCTTAGCCATCCATTTATCAAAATTCTTAGGAATAGCCTTAAGAACTACAGAATTCTTAACTCTGCTCATAGTATTATTTCCCTTATTATAATCCATCTTGATATCTCCTTTTATGAACTTATTATATACATCTTCAATATCTTTTTGTGGCTTACATGTCCATTTCCCAGCTCGGTATGTAACATAAGGAGCCAGTTCACCTTTGGTTAAGTTAGCAAAGGGTTTTAAGAAAAGAGGTGTTTCATCAAATATTATATACTTCCTTATATCACTTCTATTCATCAGCCTTTTAAAATCACCATCAAAAGGATTTGGAGTGGTTATAGGGTTGAAAATCAAGAAATAGTTTATTAGCTCTACAAAAAAACGGACTTGGACAACTATCAAGACTTTCACCTGGCATATCTTTTCTGGATTGTCCAAATAAGTTTTCATCGATTCTAACGGAGCTTTACTGTTAATCATCATCACATCTGTATTGTTTATAATTCCATTATCAACAAGCTCTTCTTTTACCCACTGATACATCTTCTCACATTCAGAGATTGTATCAACAGCATATAGAATACCTTCATTGAATTTGTTTCTGATAATAGATTTGCAAGCTTCTGTTTTACCAGATCCACAGCCACTAGAGATACAGTATCCTCCAGGAGAATCTGGAATGTCGATGTTTCCATTTTTTAATGGAATTGTAAAACCATCTCCGCCTGGATGTGGCTTTATTTTAATTAGCTCTACCATGATATTTTTTAATTTATATTTGTTATTGAATAAATCTATCTTCTCCCTACTCTTAAGTAAAGAGAAGATAGATAAAATAACCTGTCCATGCCGCTGGGCAAGCGAGGAGACAGGCTGATCAAATAGTCTCGTCCATCTTTAAGGAAGTCGCTTTCCTGGATTGTTTTTGACCAATTTTTGGTGACGATCTTTTTCTTTTTGATTCAAAAAATCACAATACCGTTTATCAGTCGACTCTACCCATTCAAGATTATCGGAATCACAATTCATATAATCATTATCCTTATGGAGAATAACTGGAGACGTAAGGTTAGCGTCATCACCCTGAACATATCCTGCCTCCTTCATAAGGTCATCTATGAATATCGGGGCTCGGTAAATACTGTTCTTTTGGGGAACAGCAACGAATGGACAAGAAGAGCAAACCTCCAAATCTTGATCAGAATCATAAAAAGAGTCCAAGACAGTCATCTTCTTGCCATTCATTTCTACAGAGCCATCCTTGTTTATTGTAAGAATCTGACCATACTTTTCAATGACTACTGATGAAGTATTAGCATGAATGTAATGGTATGGTACCCACTCTAGATTCAGGTAATGGCAGTTGCTGAGATTTCCATCTTTATGTTTGATTACATAACTGCTCCCGTATGCAGGAGGAGGAGGACAGAAACAAGTTATAACAGCTTTAGCCACTGATACCTTACGTCCATAAGGATGATTTATGTACTTTTGACCCATGGCGTCATTCTTGATCTTAAGAATCTTCACCCCTGTTGGATTCCATTTGTTATTTTTGTCTGACATTGCTGCTAGACAACCGTCATCTGATATCCAAACATAACCTGCACTATACCAACGACAGGTTTTTCCTCTTATTATTTTCATTTTTTAATATTTAAAACCTTCCCTAAATGATACCGGGAAGGTTTGGTTAAGAGCGGTATCGGCTCCTAAATAAAAATTACGCTCTCTTGGGATATTGATGTGCATACTTCAGTCGCTGGTTATTTCTGAACACAGCCCACAAAGCCTCCTTATCAGCAACTATCACACTCCCGACTCTAGTTATAGCAGCATCAAGTTTCCCAGAACTTACGTGTCGCTGAGCCGTTGTATGTGATATACCAAGTTCTTCAGCGATTCCTTTGATTCCAAATACCTTCTCGCCTTTCCCAGAATTGGCTAATGAAATCTTGGGTTCATCATCCATTGTCGACTCCCGGTTAACCATCTTATTAACCTCTAACCACTCTTCTACAGTAAGCATAAATAGCTGCTTCCCCAAAAGTTTCTCTGGGTTACTCATTTTCTCCCTCCTTTCTCTTTTTATAGCTTTCCCAGAGGTCTCTAAGTGTAGTTTCAATCTGAATGTCCTTAGTCACGGTATTTCCTTTGGAGTCAATCATCTTCTTTATTTTCTGAATCTTTTCGACCTCATCAGATGTGATGGAGTTAATAAAATTCTTCAAATTGGTTATGACCACATTTCCACATTCCGACTTTGTTTCTACATCATAAATAGAAACCAGAGTCAATGGCGTTATCTTAAGCTTCGCTATAGACTGGCCAAGCTTATCAACGACTGCTTCATACAATTCCTTCCCAAACTCAAAATTGTTTGGATTTGCCATCTCCTTCAGCATCTTTGAATCTTTGGACGCTTTAATCATATCAGACTTTGAATAAACCTTCTCCTTAAAATTAGCCCAAATCCAAGCTGCAGAATCTCCACAAGAGCCAAGATGACGCTTCACCCATTCTATCTTAGACATATCTATGTCTCTGTCATGATTCATAGTAACTAGATTAGTAAGGAAGTCACCGCCCTTCCATGGAACCGTAGCTACATTCGCCTCTCTTAACATTGAGACTATATCTACGCCTTCCGTAAGTGGAAGGTGGAAGAAACATTCTAGTTTTGACTTGTCTGTTTGATCCAAATCAGTATTATATTTCTTAACTGCTTTGTACCTATGCTGCCCATCAATAATTACCAGAATATTCGACACTTCAGTATCAGTTATTTCCGTTCCATCCTCTGAGACTATAGCCAGTCCCTCTCCAAGGCATACGTCAGCTGTGACAACTAAACAAGGAGTAATAAGTCCAGAGGTCTTACCTATTGAAATCACTTTCTTCTGAACATTTAGATCTTTGGTTTCTCGATTACTGCTAATAAAAGCTAATTTGTAACCTAATCTTTCCAATTCAGATTGAGCGTAGATTTTATTACGCTCTAATTTCATTACTTCTGAGTTCATTTCTGTTAAATTTAGTTTATTAAAATCCAGACTTCCTTCAAATTTCCAATTATCAGTTGAAGGATTAGTATTTGGGGCAACTACGCTCTTCCCCGATGCGAGCTGTTCCTCAACACCTACCTGAGGTGCTTCGGTCATAAATGTGTCCTTCTCCATTTCGAATGCAAAAATATAGGCTTTGTAAACGGGCTTTTAGGGGAATCCTTTTTTTTTGAAAAAAATATTTAACTTGCTAATTATCAACACACATCCAACATTAACGACTGCTTATGGGCAGAATAGGGGCAAAAAAAAACGGAGCTGAGAAGCTCCGTTTTTTGCTGTTTACGTTGGTATTTTTACATCATGGCTTTTTTCACTAACGTCACAAATTCGCTATTTGCTTTACTGTTGTTATACGCTCTTGATCTTAATTGTCCTAATGATATAGGTTCTTCATTAGTGCAAAATGCATCACATATTACTTTTTTATTGTTTTCGTTCATGTCAACACCAAGCGTTTCAAACAATATATATAAGGATGAATAGTTAGGTAATCCGTTTTTTGAAACGTCCAACCATTGAATTTTATTCTCGACCTCAGTAATGGATTGACTGAATAAAGACCTGAAGTCAATGGCTGTTTGTTGATCACTCTTCATCTTGCCATCTGTAGCTACAGCTTTGAAAACTCTGTCTATTTGATCTAACGTTAAGTTTGGAACTTCTAATTTTCTTGGACGAACTATAAATAATTCAGTAATATCCATACCAATCTTCATGCCAAAATCTTGACATATCCTATGTAGCCCCTTTATATAGTCCTTATACACTTGTTGTATTTGTGAGTCCAATTGCTTGACAGCATTGTAATGCATAATTGTAAGACCCGAAAAGTTACCTCTTAGGGTCTCATCTTTCATCGAAATGAAATTGCTATGATTAGTAAATATCTTATCTAGATCTGAAACATCAAGTTTTCCGACTGGACGTTCGAATAACGAAGAAGGATAAAAGAAAAGTGCACATTCATGTAATAAATGCATCAAGTAGATGAAATCTTTTTCTTTATTGTCCTCTTTTTCCAACTCTTTCAAATAATGTTCAAAATAAATTAAAGAAGGAACGTTAAGACTAAGTTCAATTATTGCACTTTTTAGCATTATGCAGTAATTTTCTAACTTATCAATAATAATCTGATGTTTAAGATCGTCGATTTTTTTTCCCAACTCAGTTTCTGACTTCGTCATATGTTTAGTTTTATTAGTTGATCCATAAATTGTTAAGAATTATACGAGCCCATTTGTTTCTATTTGCGTTAACTCGTGTCAACGCTTAAGTAATTCAAGATATCCTGAAAATTTTTTTACCGACTTCAGTATCTGAATATCTAAGATCCCATAGGCAATCAAACGCATGAAGTGCATTTGATAATGTTGCCGAATCACCAATTCCTTTAGCCTCTACTTCTCTTCCCGTCATATCTCGTAATTCTTCTTCATATCATTCAAGCACATACCCACCACATACATGTATAGCGTCACGAATGCCTGGATATTGCTGTCGAGCTGGGCATCAGATAGCAGATATGATGAGTGTGCTCCGTTTCCATCGGCTGTATTACGGTTGTTACGGATAATGTCAAGATAGTCTGACAACTTTTTCTCATGTACGTTGAGACTATGCTTCAACTTCTTCAAACATGGGAATGCAAAAATACATGTTGTCAAAGTCACGTTTTGCTTGCCTTCTTCTGGCTGGATCTCTTCTCCGTGAACCATGTAGTAGATTTTCTTTAGGAACACTTCAAACTTCACTGACAGATTGCCTGAATTCACATGCTTGTCTACGATTGAGACCTTCTTTCTTCCGAACAACTCATCCATAGCCTTGTACAAATCCAAACCAACTCCGTCTACACTTTTAATCGTGTTGATTGTCATGATCTTGAAGAATGACTCAACAACATCTGTAGTCAACGGCATGTTCTCAATCTTCCACAAATCCTTCTTGACAGCACTACGGACATTTGCCATCGTCTCCTTCAAATCGAGCTTGTTGTCGTCCTCCCTCTTCTTTTTCTCCTCTGGCGTCTCTGCTTTCTCTTGCTCTTCTGGCAGTTCAGTCGGAGTCTCCTCGTCAAAGAAATAGTCGTCGTTCTGATAAGCGAAGATGATTCTGGCTCTGGCTTCAGGCTCCAAGATGAACCTTCTGACTAGGTCGGATACATTTGATATGACGAAGCGTGGTTTTACATCCATCTCTGTCACTTTCTTCAAAAACTCTGTTGCTTTCGCCTTATCAAGAGAGTCCATCAAGTCATCAAAGCGTCCTCCTTCATTGATATTCTGCTCAGTCGTGTCTTTGCTGATAATATCATTCAACTTCTTCTGGTTAAGACCTGTTGCTTCTGCCAACGACACAACCTGCTGGTCACACTCTTTCTTCTGATAATCCAGAATGTAATCATAGATGGTCTTGTCCTTGCTCAAATGCAAATCTCCACTCTCAATATCGTGTATGATTCGCAATGCTGTATGTTGGTCATGCTGTGAGAGCGACGCAAATGCCTGATGCAACTCTTTTTCAGCCTCTTTCACAAGATCACTGCCAGGTCCGGATGTGTATAGATTCTTGATAAATTTGATGAACTTAGAATCTAGGTACTCAGCATCAATCGTTCCTGCTCCAGTCTCTGTGATGTAAGCTTCCAATTGGTAAACATCGTCATCATTGCTGCCTCCACCGCCTCCGGTAAACAGCTCTCGATAACGCTGTAGCAAGATTTTGTATGTCTGTTCGTCTATCTCCACTTTTAGCTTGACCCATCCGTTGGTATGCTCAAACTCATATTCCAACTTATCCCAAAAGAATCCCTGCATTTTCGATGCTTCTATTCGCTTCGTCATCTCACAGAATTCCTTAGCAAACTTCTTTCTTGATGCCTCTGCTTTTGGCAATTCTGAATAGAATGAGATTCCCTCTGCTGCAAACAATGCGTCTATAGTCTTGAAATTCAAGTTTATCTTCTCCAGATTAGCCTCTAGCTTGTCTGTAAACACAGAAAGCGGCTGATCTACATATAGCTCAAGAGCATCGTCGATATTCTTAGCCATTCGGTTTGGGCGAGTGAAATACTTGATTATTCCAAATGGTTTGTCTGGACCAAACAGACGGTTGGTACGAGAGAATGCCTGAATCACATCCACATACTGTAGCAACTTATCTACATAAAGAGTATTCACCCATTTCGAGTCGTATCCAGTAAGCATCTGAGTCACCACGATCAATAGATCCAACTGTTTGTCTTTGGTCACATGAAGATATGGTCCCTTATGAGCAAGTCGTTTTGCAACATCCTTTTTGTATTTGGCATAAGTAGACTGCTGGAATGATGTCTCAAATTTAGTGTTGTAGTCTTCAAGCATTTCCAGAATAGCGTCTTCCTTATATATGCTTTTCTCATTATTGTCGATGCTATCATCGAAGATCGCAGTGACATTATACTGAGGATAATGAGCTTTGAACAAATGGTAGTATTCAATAGCCTCAGGGATGCTCTTTGTTGCAAGAATGGCATGGAATTTTCCTCCCTTGCCAAGCGTTGGGCGTTCTGACACAATCTTGCGAATCACCTCCATGTGGTGTCTTTCGCTATAATAGAGACTCTTCGCTTCGTCTTCTATCTTAATCATATCCGTGTCGTCCTTCCATTTGTTGTAGATTTCCATCTTAAATGGATCATCAGCAATATCGTCGACGGTATATACAACTCCATTTACTGATTCATCAACAAAGTCAGGATCACTTTTCAATGCCTGTCTCACAGCAACCTGCTCACGAATCTCATCCTCTGGGAATGTGTCCTCACGATATAAGTCGAAGCCAAGCACATTGCCATCCGGTATACCGTTTGCAAGAGTGTACTTATGAAGCATATCTCCGAAGATAACCTCTGTAGTCATCTCTCCATGAGCGTTGTCTTCAAATATAGGAGTACCGGTGAATCCGAATAGTATAGCACGAGGGAATGTGTTCTTGATGGTGAGAAGCATTCCACTTCCACTCTCGCCACCTCCACCATTAACGCTTCGATGACACTCATCCACTATGAACACGACTCTTTTCCTGTTGATCTTATCTATAGTAGACAGCGGCACGCCATTCTTATTTGTGATTCGGCTCATCTTCTGAATAGATGTTACGATAAGGCAATCGTCCTTACTGTCGCTCTCAAGAATATGTATCAGATTCTTTGTGTCCTCTGTGTCTAGAACATTATCGTCGGCATTGGCAAAACCTCTATATTCGTCGGCTGACTGTGTGCTCAACTCAATTCTATCAAGCAAGAACACCACCTTATCTGCATTATTCGCTTTTGCTATAAGCTGAGCCGACTTGAATGAGGTCATTGTCTTTCCCGAACCTGTAGTATGCCAGATAAATCCTCCTCTATGTTGATGGTCGTCCCAGTTGGTCTCTTTCACTCTATCCCAAATCTTGGTAGTGGCGAAATACTGATAACTACGAAGCACCTTCAATGTATGGTCTTTATCATCAGCGATAGTGAAATAGCCTACCATCTGATGAGCCATAGGGATTGAAAGCAGATTAGCACCGATACGTTTCCAATCAAACACCTCCTCATTATTGAAGTCTGCCCAATGGAAATAGAAGCTTGGCTGGAAATTATCAGATGCCCCAGGATTAGCGAAATATAGCGTCTTCTCTGGAGTCATCGCCACGAAAATCTGAATTAGAGAGAATATGCCTTGGCTGAATACACCCTCATGAGCATATTTCTTAATCTGGGTGACAGCCTGAGTGACGTCCACTCCAGATCTCTTCAATTCTATATGGATAAGCGGCATACCATTGATAAGAAGCATCATGTCGCCACGACGACCGGAAGCAAGAGGATGCTTAGTCTCAAATCTTGGCTGACGGACGATCTGGTAGACGCTCTGTCCGGTCTTAATCTCACTTGCGTCGAAAATCTTAAGATAAACCTCCTTGCCGAATTTTAACTTATCGTCGCCATTATCACGTTTGATTTTCACCAAACCTCCATTGATGAACATGCTTGTCTCGTATGGATTTTTAAAAGCATCCACCTGAGTCATAATCTGCTCCATCTCCGAAGGAGTGAGAGGATAATCACCAAGACGTGTGATTTCTCTATTATTTCTATATATGATGTCAGCCCAATTCTTAATCAAATCCTTTTCTGACGGATTCATAATCACATTAGAATCCCAACCATGCTGAGGAAGAAGATCGGCTAACGCTTTCTCAAAATCAAGTTCCTTCAAGAAAGGAATTATACTTACATCTACAGGCATATAAAATCAGTTTTAAGATTATACAAACATCAGATCCAAGCATGCCGCCTTAATCTGCTTTAGTTTCTCAACACGCTGGGCTTGAAGCGTGATCTGCTTGTCAAGATTTGAAAAATAATCAGCTATTTTTTGCTGCTCCTCAATTGTAGGCAATAAAAATTCTGTCTCAAGTATAATATTGTTATATAGTCTTTTTATAGTAGCTCCCTCTAAACCATTCCATTTTACTATCGAATAGGTATACTTAAGAAATGTATTGTCTATTTCATTGCCATGTTTTAACCACACTATATTTGAGTCTTGAAAATAGGCATCCTTTCCATTGTATTGTACTGTTCTACCTATAGTGCCAGCTGCAGAAATTAAAATATCTCCTTTCTGGGGAAAAGAAAATTTAGATTTGTACTCTTCATAGAGTTCTTTAGAAATATATGCATCTGGTTCCATACCGAATGTTCCGATTTTGAAAAATGGCACATCCCCTTTTTCCATTGTTTGTTCTTTGAAGATTCGCTTGCACATTGCGATAGAACCAAGTTGACCAAACGTAACCTTTTTCCATTCCCCCTCAAACCCCTTGAATCTGATTCTAGGGACAGGTTCTCCTTCCTGAGGAAACATAGACTGAAGGCTCGCTGTCTTCACCTTCTTCAATGATTCAAGACGTGAGGATGTGGCGGAGATTTGGGAATCAAGGGACTGGACATATCTTACAATATGTTTTTGCTCTTCAATTTCTGGATATGAAACATGTCCATTTGCTATATTTCCATTATGTAAATGAACTACAGTCTTTCCTTGTGCATATCCACTTAACTCATTATGAGTTTTACTATATGTAATGGCAAGAGCCATAAATGAAGGGTCTGTTACTTTAGAATTAAAGGATAGTATATTCAAATCTCCTCCAAGAATAACTCCTTTTTGCATTACAGAAGAAGCAACAGATATATCTTCTGGAGTCTCTCCAGATGCAGGAATGATGACTTCACCTCCTTTTGAATAAACAGAACCATCTTTGGGAATTGCAAATGTATCGACATTCTTTATAGAAGTAGTGTATTTAGTATACATACGACCATAAAGAATAATAGGATTTCCTTCATTGCATAAATCTGCCTTGGAATAGCCATTCCCTTTTGAGAAAGAAGCAATATCACCAATTCTGCTAGTTTCCCACTCTCCACTAAAACCTTTCAATCTTATTTTTGGTTCCATCATTTGTTGTCCTCCATGTTTTTTTGTAATTACTTGTCGTCCTCCTTATCAGTATTATCAAACAATTTTTTTAGTTCTTCCTCAGGAGGAAGCAATGATTTTAGTTGTTCTATGTTGGTGGTATATGTAGCCACTCCCATAGGTCTATTGTAATCTTGGAGTACATATTCAACAAAGGATTTGTTCGCCTCCTTGCATAATATGACACCAACAGAAGGATTCTCATCTGGCAGTTTTTCCTCGTCGTCAAGAATTCGGAGATATGCAGCTAGTTGTCCGAGATAGCTTGTCTTGAATTCGCCTTTTTTCAATTCTATGCAAACCAATGATTTCAATTCACGGTTGAAGAACAGCAAGTCAATCCAACTGTCGACACCAAACTTGTCATAGTGTACTTGATGACCTCTATAAGTAAATCCTTTTCCAAATGTCATGATGAAATTCTTGATATTCATCACTATGCTATTTTCTATAACTCTTTCGTCGATATCTTCAGGATCTATCTCATCAATCTGCTCCACATTGATAAAATCAAGCAAATATTCATCCTTAAACATCTTCAACGTTTTTATCGCCAATCGTTTGTCCGGAATAGTCGCTATGAAATTATTCGGCATCTCACCTTGATGATGGAATAAATCAGCTTTGAGATTGTCTCTCAAAGTGTACTTGTCCCATTTCATAGTGGCAGCCTTATGGATATAGAATACTCGTTCTTCTAGTGTGGTTGTCTTCGACAAGATCTCATCATGATGAGAGAAACTGATATTGAGGAAATCGTTGATGTCCAATTTGCCCGCCAATGGCGGACGATTTAGAAGATAAATAGCATTTTCTTCTATAACTCCATTATTATCAGACGTTTCCAATTCGCCCGCCGTCGGCGGACGATTTTCCAACAATTTCCATTGCTCATAAAAAAGTCGCATCTTTTTCAAACTGGTCTCAGAAAAACCTCGTAATCCTGGCAGTTCATGTTTAAGTTGCTCGCTTATTGACTTAATCGCTCCGCTTCCCCATTTTCCGTCTCGTGAATTGATAGAAATATATCTGCCGATTCCATAGTATAAAGCTAATTGCTCTTGATTTACGGCTTGAGCGGCACGTGCTTGACTTTTAAGTATTGCCGATTTAATAATCGACACTGCAGATGTATAGGTAGTGATATTCTTATCTGTCATTTGTCATCCTCCTTACTTTTTTATCAAGTTCATCAATCCTTGAATAGCATATTCATCTCCTGTCAACTCTCCGATGAGAGCGGCAAGATTCTCCTGTGAACTTGCTAAATCCGACTCGATATCGTTGTATGTAAGAGCGTATTTCTCTCCAAGAGCGTTGATAGTGTCAGCCAACTGCAGGATTAGATCATCAGGCATTGCTGCGATAGCTGATGTGATTGGAGCTATCCACTTCAAATCAAGAAGGTCGTCGATCTCACTCTTGCTCAAATTCATAATCTTCTGCTTAGTTAGGTCGAGAAGATTAGTCCAATCGGATGCAAGTTGCTTCTTCTTCTTTGCCTGTTCATCCCAAAGAGAGACAATCTTCTTTAGCTTCTCTCTGGTCTCTGGTTCAGCATCCGACTTTGGTTTGGCATCTGCTGTAATCTTATTCTTGATGAATGCATTGTCTTTGTCGCTGTCAAGATAAGCCTCCTGCTCATCTTCGTCAAGCTCATCTTTTATAGCATCCAATTCGCCATTGATAGCCTCAATACGATCTGCCAATGCTTTGATAGCATTAAGCTCGTCGCTGAAATATGTCTGTTGGATAAGCTCAAATGGTATGATTCGTCCTTTCTCACCGTCGACAACCTCAACTTCTTCTCCATTTTTATTTTTTGACATCTTCATCAATGGCTCTACCACATTGCAAGCCTCTATGCCCTCTGTCTGGATGATTTCTATGTCACCCATGATAGCTTGCCAGTTGTCTGCAAGAATCTGGTAGGCGGCATATTTGTCGACAAGAGGAAGATTGCTCATTCTGTTGAAAATGTTATCTGAGATGATATCATTCTCTTCTCTGTCATTGACAGTCATAACATTACCAATAAGACGCTGGTGAAGCATATCCTTGAATCCGTCAAATGCTTTAGCGTAGTCTGATTTAAATCTTTTAACATCAGCATTTTTCTGGATTGTAGAAAGAATATCGTCGACTTTGATATTAGAGAAAGGACGGTCACATTCAGGAGCGAAAATATCTCCCTGGAGCGACGGAAATGCATTCCAATACTCATTCAAATCTGCTATCTCTGTGTTTGGAATGCCACCAAACATGATGCTGTAGATGTCAAATTTCTCAGCAGCCTCAGAAGAATCCACATAGCGAGGAATGTTGAGATTATACTCATTTCTTCTGATTTCATCACGGCTCACCTCACGGGAATAACCAGGAATAGACTTACGATCACGATAAGTGTCGGCAATCTTCTTGATATCACAAGCACGAAGTTTATTCTGCTTACCGTCTTTCACGAATCCCTTGCTGGCATCGATGATAAGAACCCCCTCGTCTTTACGGTTCTTCTTCAACACCATAATAAGAGTAGGAATACCAGTACCAAAGAAGATATTGGCAGGCAGACCAATAATAGCGTCAATATTATTCTTCTCGATAAGATTGGCTCTGATTTGTCCCTCCTGCTGACCTGCCTCTTGAAGCTCTAACGGAAGCAAATTGCCGTTTTTATCGTATTTTTTTGGAGCTTTACCACGGAAAAGAACACCATGAGGAAGGACGATGGTAAGAATACCGTCGTTCTTCAAATGATGAAGCTCATGAAGCAAGAAAGCATAATCGGCTTTTGTCTTAGGAGCAAGACCATAGTTTTTAAAACGAGAATCTGACTCTTTACCTGTTGGATCCCAATGCTGAGAATAAGGAGGGTTGCTCACCACAGCATCGACAGCAAGAGGCTCATCAATCTCGCTTCCATCATTATGTAGAGGCCAATCCTCTTCTAGGGTATCAGCACAACGAGTAATGATATTCTGTGGTATAATTCCTCTCATCACAAGGTTCATACGGGTAAGGTTGTAGGTATTCTCCTTCAACTCCTGAGCATAATACTTCACACTGTTGTTGCCCTTGATGTGTTTGCCCACAGCTTTACCGATAGTGATAAGCAGTGAACCAGATCCTGATGTGGGGTCGTAGATTTCAATCGACTCTTTGTTTTTATGGTGTTCAGCCACAATTTCCGACATGACCATAGCCACCTCATGAGGAGTATAGAATTCACCAGCCTTCTTACCGGCGTTAGCAGCGAAGTTGCTGATCAGATATTCGTAGACGTAACCAAGGACATCGTAGTCTTGAGAACCATCTGTAGGAATATCCTTTATAAGTTTGATAAGTTCTTTTAGTGATTTTGTCTGGGAAGACGGATTATCACCAAGTTTGCTCAATCCCTCACGAAGAGTTTTGAAGATACCGTCGTAAACAGATTTATAATTGTCGCTCATCAGACGCTCAAAATTACTAAGAGCCTCACTAAGTGTAGCGACACTAAACACGATATCTTTATCATTTATCCATGAACTGAACAGATACTTGTATTCGATGAAGTAGCCAATACGCTTCTGGCATTCAGTTATAGTCTTTTTCATATCAGCATCTTCATAGTCCTCGACCAGATCCTTCAACTCATCCTCTTCCCAACCCAATTTTTCAGTGAACAGCTTCACCTCAAAGTCGGAAAGATATTTGTAGAAGATAAGACCGAGAATATAGTCCTTATACTCATTAGCCTCAATCTTATTACGCATTTTGTTAGCCGAAGCCCAAATTCTATTTGCAAGCTGCTGTTTATTCATGTCTCAAAAACTCTTTAGTTGTAGTTACGAAAGCAAAGATATAATTATTCTGTGCGGTCTTTCTGCACAGTTGGAGTTATTTTTTATCTATAGGGTCAAATTTAGCAAAATACGGATAAAGATCTTTGTTATTTGACGTATTATTTGTTACGCTTTTCAAAATAACCTGTTGTTCTAGATAGTGATATGCTGCTGATTTATTTAGGAGACACTTATCACAATGATAATTGCCTTGGTCGTCTATTTCTATTATAAAAGATTTATTTTCGTATTCGAAAAATCCTTCTTTTGCTGTGTTATTATCTTGTTTAGGCTTATTTGCTAAATTGACGGCAAAGTTAGTAATTGTTCTCCTAGTATTCTCATCTTTAGGTAGTTTACTATACCACATTAAAATATTTAATAGCTCAAAAGTAGTGGATTTAACTAAGTAGGGAGCCATGCCAGAGCGGACATCTTCGTCTGTTCTCAAACGATGTGAACCTTCATTTGCGATTTCGGTACAAGAATGGAAACTCCGTTGAATGTATGATGGAATGTATTGTTGTAGCTCATGTCTTCCTAGAAATGAGCTACATTCATTTAGATTAGCCCCCTTAAAATCAACTGCTAAAATACCATAAGAGTTCAATGCTCTCATAGTCCAATCAATCACCTTGCGAATCTTATTAAAAACATCAACATTGGTATTGTCTCCATTTTCTACTATAGACAATAAATCTAAGACTTCACTAGTAAGTTCGGCTGGCAACCAAGAAAAGATGTCTGAGTATTTGCTTTTGAGTTTGAATATAGGTTTTTCTTCAATAGCATTGATGATATCTTTACAAAGATTGTCGTTATCTTCGCCTTTTTTATAATAACGATGACTATATGTGCTTTTGCAAAATTGGTCAAAGTGTTCTGCCTTTACAAGATCTGGTTGTCCTGTATAAATAAAATAAGGAATATCTCCAAAATCCTTTTGAATCCTGCTAACGGCTTTATATAAGCCCGTTAGCTTAGCAACTTCATTTTCATCTTCGTCAAGCCCCTTTGCATCTAATATGATTGCATCCCAGAAGGAAGGATTCTTTCCAAATTCATCCAATCCTTTCTTCTGAGTTTTAACTGGGGTTAGACATATCTTATATCTTAAAGAGCAAAACTTCACAAACGAAGTCATACTTTCCGATTCATCATCAATCCAAAGCACTTGATATTTATCTCTCATAGTTTCTATGTATTGGTAAGAAAATTCTCACTATTGTCAATTTTGATTTTCCCTTTTCTTCGGAGAAAACCTCGTAGTCTCCGTTATAATGTTCTACAATTGATTTGACTATATAGCCACCTTCTCCGGTTCCTCCTGTAATACCAGCTTTTTCTCCTTTTAGACCATAACGATATTTGTCAAGTCCTTTGGGTAAAGGATTCCCATTGTTTACAATATCAATCTGAAACATATCTCGTTGAGCATCCACAGAAAGGTATGTTTTGATACAATACTCTTTCTTTTTTCTACGTTCAGGGTCGGTAAAGCCATGTTGAACGGCATTGTTTACAATATTATTGAACAAACGTAGCAAGTCGTCTTTTGCAACATGAACATAAGCATCCTCGACAAATGCATCTTCCATGTCATATTTGACTTTGACTTTAATTAATCCCTTTAAAAACTCATAATTAGACTCTTTTTCAGGGACATTGAACCCGTAGTCATTTAATACTTCATAGTTGACATTATGAATGATTTTATAAGAATCTCCACTTGTATAGTTCTCACGAAGAAATTTGTTGATGTTGATTACTTCAGGGACACCAAATTTATCTTCACGAGAGAAGATGCTAAGAATTGTCTTAAGATTTTCAAGAGCCACTTTCTGGTTTGCAACTTCTTCTTTCATTCCATTCATCACATCCTCATTTGAAAAATCCCCTTTGTGAGTTAGGTAATAATCCATATTTTCCGTGGCACTAACCAACTGGTTAAGAGGTGTTGTCATATCATGTTTTCGAGAACGGACTTCATTTAAGAAGTCTATCTTCATCTTTTCTATAACATCTTGAAGATGAAGGTTCTCTATCTGAGCCATTTTGGCAGCATAAACACTTGCTTCAACAATGGATTGCTGTGTGGAAAGATTCGGAACAAGAACTTTGAGTTTAAGAAAATCGTCAATTCTCATAGCCGAAGAATAACCAGCTGAACTCTTGCCAAATCTTTCTATCTGTGAGACCAAATAGTCCTTTTTCATCTCAATCAATAAGTACTGGGGATCCAAAGAATTAGATTTGACTGCAAAATGGTGATATGAATGTGGTATAGCCACAGTTTCTCCCTCTGTTTTCAAATAGAACAGATCAACATTTTTGAAAATGCTAAGCACAAAGCCATCAACATTAACTTTTGGGTATGTTTTGGTATCTAGTTCCTTATACTCAAGATCTCTGGCAAAAACAATACCCATATCAACTGAATTGTTAGAATTCAAATCAGAAAAAAATTTAGCACCCTGATCATTCTCATCCATTCTATAGAAACTTGTTTCTTTGCTGAGAAATTCGTCTAAAGTATGCACTTCAAATCCTGCAGGAATATCAATTTCATGATCATAAAGATAATAATCAGGGAAAATAATATGTTCATTTTCCTTTATGGTGTTTATATCTACATCAATAGACAAGTTTGTGTTCTGGGTTCTTACCAAATCAATTACGTCCGTCGTAAGAACGTTGTGTCTTCCTGATTTTTCAAAACAATCAGATGCATCAACAAATCTTACAACCCCCTTATTTTTTTTGAACTTGTTTATTACAAGCATTACTGTTGGTATAACAGTGGTACAGAATAGTTCCTGTGGTAATGATATCACATATTCCAACCAATCTTTCTCAACCAATTCTACTATTGGAGAATTCTTATCATTACGTGCACTAAAACAAATATTGGAACGAAAAATACCTATTGCTTTTTTCTTAGCATCTGCTGAAGCTCGTGCCAGAAAGTCAATATCACAAAAATGATATTTGCTATTACATTTCAAATTAAATGGAGGAGTTGAAATGATATAGTCATATTCATCGCCTCCTTTCCAGTCGAATAAAGAGATTTCATTTACATACTCAACATTCTTTATGCCGTTAATGAGAAATAAAAGTTCTCCGATAACAGTAGATTCAGAAGACTCTTGACCATAATATTTACAGTCAGAATTCAATCTTGTTCCATAATATCCCAATCCAGCATATGGATTATATACAGAACCTCCCTTTGCATCAAGCAATGTAAGTGCAAACTCAGTCAATTCTTTGGGTTGATAGTGTCTGCCTAACAAATAGTCGTCTTCAATCATTTTTTTTATGATTGAGTCAACTGCAAATCTTGTGTTTTGACTAAACCAACCTTCAGACAAAGAAATTAAATTATCGGCAATTCCAATAAGTAGAGAGTCATTCATTCCTCTTTTACCAAAACCAGGAGTATTAGAGCTATCTTGGTCAAAAGAATTGTAGATTTTTTCTATTGATTTATGTTCTTCCTCATCTACAATTGCTACAACGGAACGAGTAAATATGCTTTTTTGTTCCCAGGAGTCTGCTTTTGTTGGATTATACAATCTTAATAAATCTATATCTAACACAGCCATAACAAATTCATCTCCAGCATTGTTATCGATGACTGCAAGTTTTTTGTTCTTTGCTAGATACAACGCCAATAGAATCCAGTGCCTTTTAGATGGATTCATACTGAAGAATAGGTCTATAGTCTGATTGAACAACTCAGTTTCCTTACTCATGCTCATTGTCTCAACTGTCTTTCTCATACAAAACAAATTTTGGTCAAACATCAAATTTCAAATATCGAGTGCAAAGCTATATGCTATCTGTGCGGTCTTTCTGCACAGCAAAATATTTTTTATAAGTTTCACTGATTTTTTTTGAAATTTGGTCTCTCAACCATTCTGGTTTAAGCACTTCCACCTGGTCGCCATAAGAAAAAATCTGAGATTCAAGCTCCTTATTAGGACGGACACAAATAGAAATTGTATGTTCATCCTCACTTACTATATGTTGGCTAGGATGAATGGGTTTTGATATAATATATGGGAAACGAGCATCGTCGAATTTCAAAAAAACCTCTTCTGGTAAGTGATCTTCTGGTATTGTCACTCCGACGACATCATTAAAATATGTCGCAAAATCGATATCCTTGTTAGGGATAAAACTGATATCGGGTTGTTGAGTGAACTTCACAATACGATCCAGTGCCATGTTTGTGATATGATTACCATACCTGTCACTCTCTTCCAATCCGAATAAAAACCAGCGATTGTTGTATTGTTTCAGATGATAAGGATGTACTACACTAGTCTTTTCCATCCCTTTATAAGTACGGTATATTATTTGTAAAGGAGTATTGTTGACAGCGGAATCTATCAGATCTGATAGAAACTCAATGCCTTTCAATTGAGAATTCTGTTCAAATGAGACGACATTGTTTTTGTTTGATTTTACCCCAAAGCGGTATTCTAGATTTGAAATGACGTCTTCCAACCAAGCGTTTCCGGACACACCTCTATATTTGCCAAGCATCTCAATCGTAGAGCGAAGCGTGTTCACCTCTTCCACAGACAACTCCTTATTAAATATTGAATAGTCTCTGTCTTCATAACGATAGTAACATTTTCTTCCTTCCAAGGGATAAGTCATGATCGGAGCATTGAAAGAGGCTTCATCTCTCATAAACTTAATGTCTTCTCGTATCTGACGGAGTGCTACTGTAGATTTCTCACCATACATATCATATAAAGTATCGTTGACTTCATCTAACAAGTCGTCGATACTATATTTTTTTTTGAAGTCGCTGAAGCAACGGTCTAGAATCTGATAACGAAGCTGTGCGTTTTTGTTAGTAGGCATAAAAATGTTTTTTCTTGGATGTGTAAATTTAATGTTTTTTCTTTGAAATACACTGAATTAGGAATAAAATTCATCATTTATCGAAAAAAAAAATCTGTGCAGAAAGAGCACACAGATGAGGGGTAATTTTGCAACTGTAACCGAAAAGAAAAAAATGATGAAAACATATCTAGAGATACACGTTCCAATAAAATATGATGCTCGTTGGTTTGACGAGTTGAGATTCAAAATGAGCGACACTAATGTCAGATGGCAAAATGGACATTACCATATCACAATGGCATTTTGTGACGAGACTCCCGATGCAGATCTGCGGTCTGTTTTACAGAAGCATTTGGGCAATGCGGTATCTCCAGTGTTATGTTTTGATAAGCTAGACGTGTTTGAATCAAATACAGGTATGTTCATTATTCACTTGGGAGTTACAAACATTCCTACTGAGTTTTCTGCTTTGGTAGAAGATATCCGAAATGCTCTAAAAGACAAAGGATGTGTGATGTTGTCAGACTTCAAATTACACGTCACACTAGGAAGACTAAAGGATTCAAGCTTAGATATCTCAGTCATCAAGAAAATAATAGAGACTGTTTCCTTACCTGTATTTTCGTTGAGTCTTACTGAAATAGAATACAAAGAGTTTGGAACCAGACATACAATTTATGAAACAAAACTAAAAAAATAATAAGCTATGGAACTAACAAGAGATCAAAAAATTATTCGTAATGTGTTGATTGAGGTTGCTCAGTCTCACAACTATCAGGCTTGCTATTCAGATGTGATTATCAAAGCTCGCCTGTCTCGTAAATATGACATGTCGTATCCACCAGATAGGACTGCATTTGGAGATGAATTGGGAACCATATCACAGTACGAGGTAGAGAACGGCAGACCCATGTTGTCTAGTGTTGTATACAATTTGAAAGAGGAAATTCCTGGCAATGGATTCTTTGATTTGGCTCAATCTCTCTATAAAATTGATTTAACGGACAAATCAGCTAGAGAAACATTTTTTTACGACGAGTTGGATAAAACTTCTCAATATTGGAAAAAACTGAAATAAATATAATTTATGATAAAATCCAAATCAAAACTAACATCTTTAATCATTGTGATTATTGGATTTCTTTATGTAGTAGGATGTTCCTTTCATAGTAAAACCATCCAAAGCATAGATGATATTCCAGTAAACGAGAAAATACAGACAAACTTCTTCGGAGCAACATTTAGCGATAAGAAAGACTCTGTAATAGCAAAGTTTGAAAGTGCAGATCTAGAGCCTCAGAAAATGGGAAAGTCTTCTGAATTAATGAAATTCATATGTAAAAAGGCAGACCATGTGACATTTGCTCATATGGAATGGGACTACGTGGATGTTTTATTCAGGAACGATAAATTCTGTCGAATCAGGTTTATCAATACATACGAGACTAAAGATTCAGCGATGGTAGAATGCTATCGTATCTTGAAAAAAGTGTCTGCCAAATATCAGCTTAAAGATCTTAACGTAGATGACGTTCCAAAGTGTTCTGCTGGAGCTACAGGAAAAGACGTTAATGATTATGTAGTTGCTGTGTTCTGCGATTCTGTTCTAAGCAAGAAACGTTATGCAACAAAGTTGGTTTATGGATCAATGAAAATCATAAAGGAAGCGGATGAAGAATTGTGATTTTTTTCATAGTTTTCAATCGAAATTTTCTGAAAAATTACTAAATTTGAGATATTAACAAACCTAATTTTTTTTAACATGAGAATAGGACTTTGGTTACAAGATCACCGAAACGACACAGAAAAAAGATTCAATGAGGTAATTGACATCGTAAAAAAATCAAATGTTGATTTGTTCGTTTTCCCAGAAGATGCTTACACTCCTTTTAACAATCTGCTTGATAATAGTGATCCTGTATTTATGGATCGAGAACAAGCATGGTTTAAAGAAGCCGATAAATTGGCTAAAAAGGTCGGGAAACCCATTATTTTCTCTGCTAGACAAGAGATAAAGAGAGAAGGCACCTCATACCCATTGATTTTCCACTTTTCTTATTATACCAATCCAAACCCTAGAAAAGATGAAACTCTCAATTCCATCTATTTCAAAAATACGATGACTGATGTTTCTCCTTTGGAATTTGAAAATTACATTGAGTTTGTGATCAATGATTGTTATCAATTTGCTCCCATTGTATTGAAAGGACAGAAAATTGGAATGACAATTTGTTATGACTGTAATCATTCTATGTTCAGTGCTCTATATGGAGCTCAAGGGGTCGATATATTAATTAATATGACTGGAGGTAACGTAAACTATCACAAATGGTATCGCTACAATCAAGTCAGAGCGATGGAGAACGAATGTTTTTCTTTGGTGACAATGGGATATGAATCAAAAAGTAAAGAGAATTCATATGTGTATGGTTTTGACCCTGATGGCTGTAACATGTCGTTTTCTAATCTTATGGATCCAACCACAAAGAAATCAAATCTTGTAGACTCAGTTTATGTTTATGACACAAATGCATATGAAGCACTGCCTGACCTTGCTCCTAGTGAACCATCAGAAAATAAGTTCCAAGACTTCTTAGTGGAAGCTGGTAATATATCCAAGTGGTTAGACAAAGCTGAAAAATTAACAGATTTCCTATATATCCTTAAACAAGGAGAAGACAATATCGTATTTGCGATTTGTGATGGAGAAACGGTTCAGGTGCCTGTATTTGTCACCGCTCTTTTATACAGCGATGAACTTAAAAGCATAAAAAACAAAAAGTATATTATTGTAAATAGAAGAGATGATCTTGATGGTGACGACTTCTTGGATTTGCAACTTGATCCAATTTTAAGAGTTAGAGCTATGGAGAATTATTGTGCTGTCGTTCTAGAATCTCCTACAGCAAACAGATGCTATCAGACAACAAGTACACGTCAATCTCAAGTAGTGAAAGAGGTCGACGGTAAGTTTGGCATTGATTTGAGTCGCACCACTGGACCTGAAGCTATTTGGAAAAATAAAGATGGAATGCAAGCTCGCTGGAGATCTACTTATGAACTGCTTATCGATGTTTGTGGACAATGGACTAATGAAATGTATGACAAGGAAGGATGATCCAAAAAACATTTATAGCAACGTATTTCAAATAGATATTGATCAATTAATTTGGGAAAAATAGAAGAGTGAGACAACATCTCACTCTTCTGTGTCTTGTATAGTTAATGTAATTTTACAACTTTTATTAATCCAAAAATCCATCATCTGTCTCTGTGTTAAAACAACCACATTTACAGCATTTATATACAGTCTTAGGGGCATCCTTTGGGACATTACGTCTTAACCATGTACCAAAACCAACTGTACTAATTGAACAACTTGTTGTATGATGCTCAATAGCATCTGTTTCAATATGATCTGTTTCTTGACCACATTTACTACAATATAAAACTTTACTCATAAATCTATTTATTTCTACCTGTCCACAAACCACCTAGGGATCCAACAAGTACTGAAATTAGAATAAAACCTACAATACGAGCAAAGATAACAATATATTTATACATTGAAGGCAAACCTTCTTCAAATTCGATAATTTTTACTTCATCTCCGAAATCTATGGTAGGCACATATTGAATTAAGCTCTGACCTACAACATTCATCGTGTTGTCTGCTACATTATATTGAGTGTAACTGTCTAATACATAGGAATTCAACAGACAATACCCAAGGAATACTAGTATAACAGCTAAAGCCAATCTAAAACTACTCAATCCATAATCGGTTAATTCATTCCAGGATATGTTTACCCAGTATGACAAATTCTTTTTATATTGATTTTTTCGTAACAATCTGATTTTATTTCTTAGCCTCCAAATTTTGTTGGCTTCTTCAAAATCATCTTGCTTATTAATCAACTGATCCTGACAGCTTCTTAGAAAATTAATGGCTCCAGACTCAATTGTTGTCTTCTGATTCTTTTTATATATTTCCATTTTCTTCCTTGATAAGACTTTAATATCTTTGCCAGATAAGAGACCCGATACAAAATCAAAATTTGGCATTGTCTTTTCCATTCTAATATTATCGAATTGACTTCCTTCCAGTTTTAGTCTTATATTAGAAGTTCCTGTTTGGGAATAGCAGAACTCGTCACATTTAGAATTTTCAAGATTGAATTCAACATGGTTATTTCCACAAATATCATAAATTGATAGGACTCCACCAATTTGTATATTTGACATATCATATTTTATAGTACCATGTCCATCAATAAGGTTGAAATGAGTATTTATGAGATTCAGATTATTTCCTATCGATGCACTATGCATTACTATCCCATTAATCTCATTCTCTATTTCTGAATTTTGAAGTTTTTGTTCAATTTCAGGAGCAACTATAGCATACTGGTTGTTTTCGCTACAAAACGTTCCATTTACAGCCAAGCTGTTGAGATCAATTTTTTTTAATTGAAAATATGAATTTTCAAAAATCATAGTGCCACATGTAGCCTCGGAAAGACAAATATATTTACTGTGAAGTTCACTACCAATAATTTCAAAAGAGTTTCCTAGTTTTGATGATCGAAAGGTTATTACCTCTTCTGCCTCAATATAATTTGATTTGTATATGAAAAATAAGTTTTCATCTACATTCACCAAAGAATAGAGGTTCTTATCTGCCGTCTTTATAGTTGTATAATTTCCAATAGTTCGTACATATTCAAAATCAGTATCAAGATTTAATTTAGGATGAGCAAATTTAGCTTTAGCAAAATCTTCAACACTTTCTGCTTGATTACTCTTTATAACTCTGTTCAAACGTGTTCCTGTCAGTTTGATATTTCCATTTTCACTATTCATATTCATTTTTTCCATGAATAGTCTTTTCACAGAAATAGTACATGCTTTAATCAAAAATTCTTTATTCAAGTGACATGTAGAAAAATACAGATTACATTTCGGAGCAATGATCTTAACATTTTCTAAGATAAAGCCGACAAGATGGATCGTAGTATCAGCCAAGCTGATACCTCCTAACATAGCAGAATCTTTTATAATAACTGTATTTGCTATATCTGCAGAACCTATGCTTAGTGCATAATCATTCTCAAATTGACTTTCATGACGAAACATACAGTTGCTGAACATTATATTTCCATCGCAACGGATGCCATCCAAATATACTTGACCAATAAACTCACAATCTTCAAAATATAATTCCTGACCAATATAAGACCCGAAAGATTGACTCTTTTTTCCAAATATTACGTCACTTTCAAATTTGCATTTTCTAAATTTAAGTCTTTGTTTAACTTTACAAAATTGTAATAAAACATTTCCTTTGAATAGACAATGGTCATACTCTAACACTTCAGATATTTGTTTATCTCTTAAATCTAAATCATGTATAGTTTTAATCATTTGGGAACGCAGTGAAATTTCTAATTTATTCTGTCTTCTTTTTGTTGTAGAGGTCAGATATGTCCAAAACTCTTCTATTATCAAAGCCTCCATATTTAGACATCACAATATTATCGTTTTTTTTTGAAAAATGATACATCAAGAGCATAAGAGTGCTCCCAAACAAGCAAAAAAGGACGGAATTATCCACTTTAGACTTGTAAAAAACTAAGAGTAAGGCATTGACCTTACTCTATTTTTTTTATTATATTTGCATATTATAAACTAATGATTTATGAACCAAGAGAAAATTAATTTCATCAAAAATTTTGAGGATGAAAATGTTAGAATCAATGAGTATGTTGAAATTCCGAACTCTACTATAAAAACGCTTTTACATCTTGACGAACAAAGTGAGTTTCTTGAAATAGTAGAAAGTGATTCTAATATAATTAGAATTAAGAACATTAGTGGAATCGATTTGTCGTATCTTTATTTTGTCTTCTCTAGAGTTGCATCTATGGGAATAAAATTTAATCCTCCAGTATCAGATAACAATAGATTACAGATTTCTGTGTTCAAAAACGAAAACAATTATAACTTCTCAATATTTGATAGTTTATCAAATACTACACATACACTAAAAAACATGAGTTGTGAAAATATAATGAAAATTCAGTATAATTTTAGAGCTTACAAAATTTATATGCTTTCATAAAATTCTTTTTGCATTTTTTATCATCTTTTCAATATTCGGATTTTTTGTTCCATACATAAATTCTAGAGTACTTCTATCAAGACCATTAACTAATCTATGATTTTTCTTTAAAAGTTTTCGAAGTCTTTTATCATTAGATTTAACCTTTATATCCTCACCGTTAATGTAGTCATTATATCTATTAAATCCAGAATCTCCTGAAGAGCAAAACGCAGCCTTTGCAGAGAACAATGGAGCAGACAATCCTGTAGGGACCATGATGATGACCATGTATATGCAGGGGGCATTGAGTTATATGAAAGGATTATCTAGTGCCGAGATTAAACGCATCGCATTTGAAACTGCCAATTTGGGAGTGAATGGAATAAGCCCACAAAAGCAATATTCTCTCAAATCAATCCCAGGCAAAGAGTTTGGTGGATATGAATTGCTGGCATACTATTATGTAAGTTGGGCTACTGTATTCCCAGACAAGGTCGATTTGCTTGGATTGCCATTCAAGAATGCGTATGAGGCGGCAATGAATAATTTCAATAAGGAAGATATATGATCAAAGGAATAATTTGTTTTGAGACGGAATGGGATGTCCGCTCAAAGAACACTCTTAATACCGAACCATTGCTAATGTTTCTTGAATCCTATTATCCGGGATTAGAGTGTATTCATAGAAACATAGTCACTAAAGATCAGCTGAAATATTATTTCAAGCAGTTCGGAATAAAAAAATATGAAGACTATGCCATCTATTTTTCAATACATGGAGAAAAAGGCATTATCAAATTGGAAGGAGAACCTAAGGACGAACAATTGGTTGCAATCAGCGAACTGGTGGAGTTAGGCAACAACTCATTCTTCAATAATAAAATAGTACATTTTTCAAGTTGTAGAACGATGATTGGGAACGGAATCGAAAATTTCCTTGAAATTTCAGGGGCAAAAGTAGTATCTGGTTATTCTAAATATGTAGATATGACCAAGAGTGCCATCTGTGATCTCACATATTTCGATACAATTCTCAAGATGAAGCAATTGGCTACTGTGAAAAAGAAAATGGCATCTTATGACATAGCTCAAGAACTTGGATTCAAAATAGGAATTAAATAAAGGGACATGATTCAAAAAAAGTAGGACCTGGACGGATTTATCAAATCATTAAAAAAATCAAAGAAAAAGGAAATGTCAATGAATGAATTTTTATACCTTTGTCATTGGATAACTTGTATTCTTAATACATCCAATTGTTGGGGAACTTGAGGCTGTAAAGAAGCTAATTTTTCATCAAGAAGGAAGGTCTTTTGCCTCTTTCTTTTGAAAAAAATTCCCTTTCGAATTTTCAAATTGTATTTAAAAACAAATAGTATGCTTGAAATAATTTTGTTATTTTTTTTATCTCTTACATTTTTACTCTTCCTTAAGGAATTATCCGACAGACAATCAATTGGCTGTAGAACAGTTGTGTTTGGATTTATAGGTGCTTGTATCGGAGGTAATTTGGGAATTGAATTTAGTATAGGTATAGGTCCTCTTACAATCGGAGGTAAACTTGTAATGTTTTTTTGGGGATTAATGATTGGAGCCTTGATTAGTTGGTTTCTAGAAAAAGTAGAAGAAATAAAAAAAAGAGAAGAAGAAATAAAAAAAAGAGATGATAGTTTAGAGAGATGATAGTTTAGAAAGAAAGTTAAAAGAAATGGAAGATTTTTATAAACAATATAAACAAAAATAATAATCTATATCTTAATATTGCCAAGAAAGAAAGGTGGAGAAGGCAGATGTGGTAAGGACATCGTCTTATGGAGATTTTGACAAAACAGTATGAAGAGGGTCCAACTGAAATCACATTACTTTTCATAAGAAAATAATGTTGATTAAATAGGTAAAAGTAAAAAAAAACGACATAATCTGTAAAGATTATGTCGTAGTGTAAAATGAGCTGTGTCAAGTATTAATTTTCACCATAAATTTGCACAAAAAAAAGAAGAGCAGACTTTTGTCCACTCTCCTAAATAGATCAGCAATGGCAAGATTCAACCTTCCACATACCTAAATTCATGAAGATTCAGATAAAAATCTTCGTCTTCTTGACCTTCAACATACTCGTTAATCTTTCGTTCAATCTCCTCTAAATCTGGAGTTGTTGTAAGTCCGAATCTTTCATTTACAAATTCACTGACTTCCTCTATCGTCTCAAAATACTCATAGACTTCTTCTCCGTCTAAGAGATATTTCTCAGGAAAGAAATCCCCACTGTTGTCATTGGTATAATAGACATCGCACCCAGGCTCTTCCTCGATATAGTACACTTTGATTGACGGGAATTTCGTTTGGATTGCTTGTCTGACACCTTCCTGCTCACACCAAGCAGTCATTTTTAATTCCTGAATAATGTCACATCGATGATGGAACAACCACAAAGGACAGAGAAACTGTCCTTTGTTTTTTGATGTCAGAGAACATGAAACATTATATTGTACTATGTTTGCGAACATAAAAGCTCAAAAAAATCTATTTTGTATTTTGAAAAAAAAAAATCTGTCCTTAGCTTTGAATCAGAGAGGTAAAAATAAAGTTTAACTTAAATTTTGAAGCCTATGTCAATCTTACTAACCATATTAGGAACTGTGGCAGGTACTGTGGCAGGCAGTTCATGTAGTATATTTACAAATGCAACAAGTAGTCAGGCAGTAAATAAAATCTTAACACAGGTAGGTTCAATAGCAAGTCAAGAACTTATTAATCAAGGAGCAAAAAAACTTTCAAAAAAGAAATAAAAAAACAATAAAGGGTAGTTCAAACGGACTGCTCTTTTCTTATAAAAAAAAGAAGAGCAGGCTTTTTACTGCTCTTCTTTTTGATTTTTAATTAGTTAATCTTAATCCTCTACATACTTGAACTCATGTAGATTCAAATAGAAATCAGAATCATCGTAGTTTTCTACATACTCGTTGGTTTGTCTTTCGATCTCCTCCAAATCAGGAGTCGTTGTCAGTCCGAATCTGTCATTCACGAATTCGCTGACATCTTCAAGTGTCTCAAAATATTCATAAACATCTTCTCCGTCTAAGACGAATCTCTCTGGGAAGAAATCTCCAGACAAATCATTTGTATAATAGACCTCGCATCCTGGTTCTTCTTCTATCCAATAAACCTTGATAGAAGGGAATTTCTCTTGAATTGCTTGTCTAACACCCTCCTGTTCACACCATGCGGTATTCTGAGATATAGATAATAATCCTTCTCCATCATAATCATAATACGTAATCTCGCCACGACATCTATATTTCTCACAGTCGAAGCCAAGCTCGATCACTAACTCACCAAGCCATAGATTTCCAAATCCATTAGGATGGATTGGCTCTTTACGGTTGTTCATTCTCTCTAGAATCTCGTGTAGTTCTCTTACTTCCTTCGGATCACCTACACATTTATAAGTTGTATCACACCAGTTTGGCATAAAATTCAGATTTAATTGTTAATACTACTTTTTTCTCTTGCTAATCTCTCCTAGCACTATAACAATAATCTCCAATATTAACTTCCAATTCATTTTCTAAATCTCCTTTCTTTAGTTTAGATACATATTCTTTACTTTCATTACGGTCGTTGGTGATATTCCCGTCAACTTAGCCACGGATCTAACACCATAACCCTTCTTCAATAATCTGATGGCTTCTTTGTATTCTTCTTTGTACTGGTCGGTTTCTTTTCTGTAGCCGACTTTCCTTCCGAACTTTACTCCATCTCTTTTTGCTTTCTCTCTTCCTGATTGTAAACGGAACTTGATATTCTCTCGTTCCATCTCAGCCACTGTTCCCAATACTGCTATGAATATCGTCAAGAATGGATGAGCATTACCTTTATCATCGAATATGCTCAAATTCTCTTTCTGGAAATAAACATTCAGTCCTTTCTCTTTACATAGCCTTACATTACTCAAAACATCATCTACCGATCTTCCTAGTCTTGACAACTCTGAAATCAGCAGGACATCAACCTTCTCCTTGAAACAATAGTCTAGACATTCCTTCAGGACGACTCTTTCTTTCAGGCCTTTCGCTCCAGATATCTTCTCTTCAAATACCGACACAACCTCCACTGACATTTGTTTCGCCAGATTCATGAGATCATCAACTTGTCTCTGGGTACTCTGCCTTTCCCCAAAACTTGATACTCTGGCATAAATCACTCCTTTACGTTCCATCTTAAATCTTTGTTTTAATCTGTAATGAAAAGTGCTGTACCATAACCTTCATTGTGAATTAAAATGGTACAAACATTAAATGGTACAAAAAGAGGGAAATTCATTAAGAAATCCCTCTTCTCTCTTAGATCACTTGACAAGTTTCTTTCACTTTATCTCCATAATCGTTCCCTGTATACTCAACATTTCGATCTATTGAATCAACCAACTGATCAAAGAACACATCCTCAATCATTTTTACTGGTTTGTTATCATTATCATAAAAGCTGACATCAAATAGATCTGAACTTGAATTGTAGATTATCTCCACTCGTCCTCTCAATAAGAATCCGTTTACCTTAAAAGTTACTCCATTCTTGATTGTCTTTACATCCTCAAATCCCCAAGACCACAATACCTCAATCTTGCTTCTCAGGATATTCCAAATATAGACTGCAATCTTGCAGTCATTCTCTGTTATAACTTCCATTGCTTAATCCTCCTTTCCATAATATTCTTTCATGTAGCAACGCTCACATAGCGATCCATAATCATTATATCGCTTCTGGTCATGGCTTTGCCACAATATTCACATTCTCTTACAATCTCCTCATGGACATATTTAACGACATCTGCGATTGAAGCACCTCGATATATGGCTTTTGAATTGCCGTCTTTTACCTTCTTCATTGCTTTTTCAATTTATCGTGATACTTAGTGTAGACATACTCTTTGAGGATGCTTCTTGCGACCTCGCTCTTATCATCCTCATCATAAACAGCATAGTAAGTCCTTTCATTACCATATCTATCCTCTCTCTTTACTTCTATTCTAGTCTCACCACGTCTGAAGAATAAAGCTGCCATAGTTTCATCACTTGTATCGGTATTCTCATATTGAAGATAAACTCCTAGATATAGTTTTCCTTTGTAAAGTGAAATCTCTTCAATATCAGAATTCCAGTTGTTGCCTTTCTGCAGGCTGCTTCTGATTCTCAATCTCTTGTTTCTTGACCTTTTCTCTGACCAAGCTCCTTTTCCTGTCTCCTTGACGATTCTCTCAAATGTCGCTGTCGAAATTTTCATCAGGTCATCTGAATTAAGCTTATCAATAATTTCAAGCTTCTTCTCTGGAGCGTATCTTTTGAATAGCTCCACATTGATATTTGTTCTCATCTCAGTAAAAATAAAGCAGAGAGACTACCACATAATATTTTGTAAAATGTAATAATCTCCCTGCTGGGTTAATAATTAGATTGTAATTGTTAAACTACCTGACACATTACTGGTTTTGAAATATGGAGCATAATCAATGTCTAGATGCTCCGATTGAAATTTCTTCAAATCAAATGTGCTTCGTGTTGTAGGTAGTTTTCTTGTGAGTCTCATTTGCTTCCCCACCCAACTTCTAGCATCAAGTCTCTCCATTTGAGTTAGAATATTAGACTTTATTGCAGATAGTTGCTCTTCGATAAATGTCTTCTGTTGAATCAGCTCAATGATAGAGTCCTCTTGTGAACTGATTTCTAGTGGCATATCGTAAGGATTGTAAAATTTCTCGCCCTTGTGGTCTGCTTCAAGTAAATCTATGCAAACCTCAGACGGGATTCTTTTAACCTCTATTAGTTCGCTTATATGGTCGTATGATCCATCCGATTTCTGCTTATTTCGGATATGGATTACAAATAGACAACCAACTTTAGCTTTCGGATTTTGCTTCTCAAACATCATAGCGTAGATGCTGAGCTGCCATTTCGCTTTCTCCAATTTGTCTGGACTCATTGCTGAATATGTCTTCAAGTCCGCCAAGTTGAATGTGTCATCTGAAACTCGGTACACTTTATCAATATTGGAGGCGTAATTCTCTCCGTCTGTGATAGTGTACTCGCTGATTTCATGTGATAGGTTGTAATCTTTTATTATCTGAATATAGTCAGCAACCTCTTGAGAACCATCGTTTATCCATTGACTCTCAAAATTCTCAATAGATTTATGAACACTAGTGCCATATTGAGCAGCATGATTCAACACACTCTCACTAATACCATCAAATTCATCTGGGAATAAGTGCCTATGCAAAACACCTGTTATTCCAGATAGGTATTTATCCCCAAGTTTGTAAGTGTGTTCCTCCTCATTGAAAATCACACCACTGTCTTTCAATTCCACTCTCATATCAAGCTGTCATTAAGAGTTCATTCTTCTTGTTACTGAACATTGCTTTGATTTCAGGATTTCCCTCTACCTCAGATCTATGCTGATTATAAAGTCCCATAAGGTTATCCATACTGTTGATTGAACTCAAAGCGTTTCTGATACCTGAATATCTGTCTGTAGTAGATGGTGCTACTCTAGGTGCTGTCCTTTTCTGTATAGCTGTAGTCTTGATCTGTTGATGCTCCACATTATTAGTAGCATCAGCAGGAACATCCTCTCCATTGAAAATGTATAATCCTAGTCCAAACATGGCAAGATTTTTAGTAAGGCATCTCATGATCGATTTATTCACATCGAACATTGTAGCCGCCTCCACTGTAATCGTCTCCTCTGTATTCTTGTTTCTGTTAAATACATTATAAGAATATGGATAACTCTTCATAGCCTTATTGCTACTGTTCATCACTGGCAACCACATCTGATAAACCAGACCGTCCGCACAAACCTCTGTAAATACCATAATTCCTAAATTATGGTCTTCGAAAAAAGGTAGGTTCGTAACTGGATTCTGTATCACTCTGTATGTCGCATCAGGGTAGATCTTCTTAAACTCTGCCCAAGCGAAACTCCACGAAAGGTAACTTAAACTACCCTTCTTCTCTGCTTTGTCATTCACGTTCAAAGAATAAAGCTTGTTGAAATTCTCTGCTCTATTCTCATTCAAATTGTTTTCTACTACTGTACTCATCTTCGTAATTGTTTAGTGGTTAGAAAAATGTGAGGTGGCTACCAATACTCTAAAACTTTCGTCTTATTTCTTGATAACCACCTCTCAGTTAATAAAAATTGTTAGTTAAGGAACCAATCATACTGTGACCCTTCACCCTGAATACTCTTCTGAATCCCAAAGGCTAAGTCAGTTGCTTCCTGATTACGTTCCAAGAATCTGTCAATGTAGGCATTCTTGCAAGCCTCATTGAAGATGTTAAGTAGCTGCCAACAAGTGATATCCTCGTCTTCCTTCTTACCGAAGTTAGGATTACACATGTAATTCTTGGCTGCCTGTGTTACTGCCTGGTCTCCCACAGTAATTATAGGTAGACCCATTGCTTTCACATCTGAACTTGGGAGAAACTGGTATAATCTCAGTCTTCCCAAAATGTTTGCGAATTGTTTTTCACTCACTCTTGTCTCACCTAGTGATTCAAGGTCATGTAAAATAACGTCTTTGATAGGGTTGAATTGCTGGAAAAGTGTCAACGCATTTTTATAAATGTCATCTGCGTTAAGACATTCAATAGTTCCTGTCAACCCACTACAAGTTAAACACAAATTTGAACAAACTCTGACCTGCCAGCCTACGAAGATTTTGAATTTCTGAATCTTGTTGTTGCTGTATAGTCGGTCTTCATTGTAAGCTCTTGCTCCGCCCACAGTTAAGTGAACTTCGTTACCATTTATGTTTCTAATTACACTGCTAACGTGGTTCACGAAACACATTCTCTGGTAGAATAGTGTCTTGTCCTCATCTGTTAGCTCGTCTTGCTTCTTGTGTAGAGCGTCTGGTGTCCTTCCCGAAATAGGGTGAGAAACACGAATCTCTACTGGTTCTAGTATACCAAATATTTTCTCTGCCGCTTTGCCAACCACTTGGATAAATTCTGGATGGCTAATAGTAAGCGAGTTGTCTGAAAATGTCGGTACGATGCACTTGTGGAGAATTTCATCGTATGAAATCTCCGCTGTGTTACTTTCAATAAAATTTGGATGCTGCTCAACCATTTGCTGAGCATTCTCCTCGCCAAATAATGGCTGGTTGTTAAAATTGTTGCTTTCCATTTTGTTATATTGTTTTTTGATTGTTCTTTAAATGGAAAGCCACCAGCAACAACTTAATGTTAATGCTGATGGCTTCTTGGTTATATATTGTGGTGAATCTCAGTTCACCGTATTGTTGCTGTTATTAATCTTATTTTCTATTTATCTCTTTCATATATAAGGGTTTGAGGGGATTTTAAATGGAGATTTCTCATAGGCTCATAACATTATATTGTCCATATATTATTATTTATAAATAAAAAATATTAACTACTTTTGAGTGATAACATAATATAAAATAAATGGAAATTAAAGATTTTGTAAGAGATACGCTTGTTCAAATTGTATCAGGTATCAACGAGGCAAATGAAATGTTAGCTCCTTTGAATTCATTTGTTGCATCTTCTAACATGGCAGGAATGAGCTGTATGCATACCACTAAGAATAAAATCCCTCATTTTGTATCTAATGTCGATTTTGATATTGCGGTTACTACGATGCAAGCAAAAGAATCAAAAGATGGTGCTAAATTTGGAATTTCTGTAGTTGGAGTAGAATTTGGTATGGGCTTAGGTTCGGAACATAAGGGAGAAAACCAAACATTAAGTAAAATTAAGTTTTCCTTACCTTTAGCGTTACCAACTGAGCCAGAAAAATAAGTGATGATACAAAACGTATGCTTTGATTTGGCATACAATGACTTGATTTTTGTTCTAAAATTGATAACTATGAAAATAATAGATAAGGAAAAATCTTCTGATGAGTGCTACGTTATACGTGATGGTGTGAAGAAAATAGAAGATTTATCAATTGGTAATCGTTCAAAACAGATTACGGTAGTAATTCCAAGTTCGGTAAAAAAAATAGAGGATGATGTTTTTTTATATTGTGATGGAATAGTAAGCATAAATGTAGATTCTGACAATACTAACTATTCCTCAGAAGATGGCGTACTATACAATAAAAAAAAGACGAAAATAATATGTGTCCCTAAAGGTAAAACCGGAGAATTTTTGATTCCAGATTCTGTCTTAAAGATTGGAAATTATGCTTTTGCCTCTTGCTCAAAGATAACAAGTATTACGATTCCATTCTCTGTTAACACCATTGGTTCATGTGCTTTTGAGGACTGTATACAGTTAACTTCTATTGTAATACCTAATTCGGTCTTAAAAATCAAGGATTCTGCATTTTGGGGATGCTCAAAACTTGAATCAATAGTACTATCCAATAAATTAAAAAAAATAGAAGAAGAGACTTTCGCCTTCTGCTCCAGATTGAAACGATTAGATATTCCAAACTCGGTATTGTCAATTGGATGTGCTGCATTTAAGGAATGTAGAAACTTGGAATATATTGATATTCACGAATCTCTTTTGGAAATCGAAAATGAAGCTTTTTCAGACTGTAGTTGTATTTCAAATATTAATCTTCCAAATTCATTATTGAAAATTGGAGAATATGCATTTGCTCGTTGTTATAATTTGAAAAGTATTATTATTCCAGATTCTGTATCTGAAATTGAGGAGTCAACATTTGAGGATTGTGAACATTTAAAGTCAATATCATTTTCAAAATCTATTATTAAAATTGGATTTAAGGCTTTTGCAGGATGTAAGGAATTGGAAAATATCAGGTTGCCTAAAAGTGTTAATGTAATAGGAGGCATGGCATTTTCCGAATGTTCAAGCTTGAAGACTATTGACGGATTGAACTCTATTAACGAAATCGGTTATAGTTCATTTACCGATTGCTCAAATATTGAATCTGTATTAATTCCTTGCACAGTAAAAAAAATCGGTTGTACTCCATTTGTTAGATCTGAATGTTTGATGGATATAATTGTAGATTCTAAGAATCTTGATTTTTCATCAGAAGGTGGTGTGTTGTATGACAAAAATATGACTACAATAATAGCAGTTCCTAATGGGAAAAAAGGTCATTTTTCAATTCCGTATGGTGTAACAAGTATTGGAGACCGTGCATTTTGTGGCTGTGTTGAATTGACAGAAATACTGATTCCAAATTCAGTTAATGAGATTGAACACGGAGCTTTTTGGAATTGTTCTGGAATTACAGATATTGAATTGCCTGATTCTGTCACTGAAATAAGTAGGTCAGCATTTGAAGAATGTTCAGGATTGTCAAGAATAAAGATTCCATATACAGTTACAAGAATTGGTCAACTTTCTTTTTCTGGATGTTCAAGTTTCAAATCTTTTGAAATTCCGAGCTCGGTTACAGAATTATTAGAAGGAGCTTTCAACAAATGTACAGGTCTTACTTCTGTTTCAATTCCAGATTCTGTAGTAAGAATAGGAGGTGAGTACAGTTTGGGCTGTTTCAATGGGTGTATATCACTTAAAGAAGTTCATTGTAAAATCAAAAAAATAAACGATATTTTTGTTTCTGCAACAGTCTTTGATAATTGTAACTTGGAAAAATGTATATTGTATGTTCCCGATGGTACAGAAGAGGACTATAGACACCATCCTGTATTTTCTATTTTCGGTGAAATCTTGACTGAGAAAAAAAATTAATGCAGAGTCCAGTTGTAAAAAAGAAAAACCAACCCTCTCGGATTGGCTAAATAAAAAAACAAGTGGTAACTCCGCTCTGAAATGCATAACTTTAGTATACACGAGCTTTGTCCCACTGTAGGTCAGCTTTGATATTTCACGCCACTTAGCCACAGCTTTACTTGTCTTATCTCATATATAAGGGATTGAACCGAACGGAATAGGATTTTTATTTTTTGATTCTCGTATTACAGTTTTCAAATTTTCTTATACATTTGCATCTGGTAATTAAATTTTAGAAAGTCATGGGAAGTGGAGGTAAACGAGAAGGATCAGGGAGGAAGAAAAATGACTCCAAGCTATATACGTTCAGAGCAGGAGGTGAGGTTTCAAGGCTTATCGACTCGCATTCCAATAAAACAGATTTCATCATATCCAATATAAAGCAGTCTCTACATGCTGATATCAGTACTATTGGAGATGTTTTTTCTGCTTCATTCGTCAAGGATATAAAGCTTCCTTTTTTTGATATCAAGGTAGTCGCAGGATTTCCTATTCCCTTAGACAATGATGAGCTATCGCAAGACATTGAACTGCTGAAAATGTTGTGTCCTCATCCTGAAGCATCATATCTCATCCGTGTAAAAGGAGATTCTATGATAGACGCAGGTGTAATGAGTGGAGACATTGTAATCGTGGATAAGAGTAATCGCAACCCAAGTGAGCATGAGATGGCTATTTGCGAATTGAATGGAGAATATACCTTGAAACAAGTTGTCAAGAAAGATGATAGGCTATTTCTGGTTCCAGCCAATATCGAGTATCCTAGGATTGAAGTTAAAGACAGTGACGTGTTCAGTGTTTGGGGGACAGTCACTTATATTATTCATAAGGCAAGACTATGATTGCTCTTGTAGATTGTAATTCTTTCTTCTGTTCTGTTGAGAGAGTGTTTCATCCAGGTCTTTGGAATAAACCTGTATGCGTTTTGTCTAATAATGACGGAATTATAGTAGCTCTGACTCCTGAAGCAAAGAAGATAGGACTTCATAGAGGAGATCCTATTTTTAAGATGAAAGATATCGTCTCTGCTAATAATGTTGCAGTCTTCTCTGGAAACATGTATCTGTACGCTGCTATGTCTAGAAGGATTGTATCAATTCTAAAGAAATCAGTTTCAAAGATAGAAAATTATAGTATAGACGAGAGTTTCTGCTACTTAGATGGTTATGACGATCCAGAAGGGATGATGAGAGAGATTGCGAATAAGATTAAAATATGGACAGACATTCCTGTTAGTGTAGGAATAGCTCCATCTAAAACCTTAGCAAAAATGGGGTCGAAGTTCGCTAAAAACTACAAAGGCTACCGTGACGTTTGTTTTATTGATAGTGAAGAGAAAAGAAGAAAGGCATTGGAGTTATTCGATTTAGCTGACGTATGGGGTATAGGAGGGAGAACATATACCAAACTTAGAACTCTTGGAATTGATACTCCACTACAATTGGCTGATAAGAAAGAATCGTGGATAAGAAATCATTTCACTAAACCCGTACTTCAGACATGGATGGAACTAAATGGAATTCCATGTATAGATACAGCAGAGAAGCTAAAGAAACAAACAATCAGTACTACCAGATGTTTCGGAGACATGATATCTGACCTTTCATCTCTAAAAGCATCTGTCGCTACGTTCGCTTCATCCGTGGCTAATAAGCTAAGAGCCCAAGGATCAGTGTGCTCGGAAGTATCTGTATTCATTTCCAGTAATACTTTTAGAGAGGACTTAGAACAGTATGGGAATTGGAGTTCGTATAGATTTCTTTCTCCTACCAGTGATACAATTGAAATAGTAGAAGCGGCAAATATGGTATTGGAGAAGATTTATAAACCTGGCATAAGATATAAAAGATCTGGTGTTTGGGTAAGTGGAATTGTAGATGCCAGTCCGATTCAGTACAATCTCTTTGATCCGATAACAAACAGACCTGAGAGAGCGTCTTTAATGAAGACTATAGACAGTATAAATCAACGTTATGGTCTTAAAACTGTCCAATTAGCGGTGGAAGGAGAGAAAGAACAGGCTTGGAAAGTGAAGAGCGAACATAGAAGTCCAAATTATCTCACGGAATTAGGCGACATATTGGAAGTATAGAATAACCAAACTTTTATAATAACCATTTTAGTCCGATTATATTAAAAACAAAAACCGTCCCTCCAGTGGAACGGTTTTGTTAGAAATTGCTCATTTTTTTTTAATTTTCACACTTCTATGTATTATTTCATCACTTCCACCATTCTTTTGATTGCTTCTAATTGCTCTGGAGATAATCCATCCAGCATATCAGCAACCTGATCTTTATCTGATATTATAGAATCACAACTCTTAAGATCAAACTTTGACATCTCTTCTTTTTTAGTATCTTCTGAAATTCCGAGATAGCCTCGCATTTGTGAAAAACTGGAGTGACCTGTACAAGCCATAATTGTACTGGGACTAATTCCTAGACTATCAGCCACACTCACGAAAGTTCTTCTTGCATCGTGAGCTGAAATTTCATCATAGAGTTTAACCTTCTTTGAAGTAGTCTTAGTCCCCACGATTCGATGTTTTATAATATCTCTATCTAGTTTAGCTTCTTTAGCTGCCTCTCTAATATACTCATTGAACTTATCATTACTAATCCGATGGAAAACTCTACCCGATGGCTCTTCTACCTCTGGTTTCAACTGTTTTAATATCTCTTTAGCTTCGCTAATCAAAGGAATTGAAACAAGTGTCGAAGTCTTTTCTGTAATCATTTCAATATGGTCTTCAAAGACATTATCCCAGGTTAACTTCTGCATATCTGAGAATCTCAAAGAAGTAAAACACATAAAGCAAAAGGCTTTATGTACTTTCGCCAAACGTTCTGATGAGAACTTGAATTTGAAAAAATCCATCAACTCTTTATACTCCAAGAACACGACTGTCTTATTAATATTCTTCAATTTTACATTGTAATTTATCACAGAGTCATCAATTTCTAGTCCCTTGGATCTAAAGTAAACCATCAAGGCTCTTACCGATCTAAATATTCTGGTAACAGTCGCATTGCTATAGTTATTATCTATAAACCAATCTCTTAGCTTATTCAACATTTCTTTTGTAAAACCTGTTTTTGTTACCTCAGGACAAGCTTTTTGTATATTATTCCATAAAGCAAGATATTTTTTGTGAGAATCAGGCTTCCAGTTGCGATCCTCAGACATTTCATTCAAAAAAGAAGTAAAAAGGGCGTTTATATCAACTGGGGAATCGCTACACTCAATCGAATCCATACCTGCTAATACCTTTGACTTCAATTCTGAATTACTTGGTATATATTCCTCCTCTTGGAAATCAACAAATGAATTTTCAATCAGGTCAAGCATCTTAGCTATCTTATTACAGATAACCTTATAAGTCACTCCATAACACGACGTGTTTATTTTGGGGCGTTGTATTATCAGATCCCATTTTTTTGAGTCCCACTTACTTCCGATACAGAAACAAGCCTCATTTTTACTATTATTCCATCTAACTCTGATTGTTATTGCAGATGTTTTTCTCTCAAGAAAAACTCTAGTGTTTTTTTTAATCTCTATCATTTCTTAAAATTTTATGCTCACAAAAAACTATCAAGGAAGCAATACCATATACAAAGTATTTTGACAGTCTTTCGTTAGCTGTTATTTTTCAAGGTGCAAGTTTAAATAACATAAATTACTCCCCCTTATGACTGGAGTTATATGGCAGAGATTGATACTAAGAGACACCTATTTTTCTGAAATTCAAACAAATTTGAAATCTATTGATAATAATGTATTCTGAAGATTTTCTTTAAATCAATCCTATACGGGTCACCAAGGCTTTTGAAACTTCGGTTTTGAAAGCCTTTTTTGTTATTTAACAAAAATCTGTTTTGACGTAGGCATCCCAATTTAATGCGTCGGGATTTAGAATGCCCCTTCAAAAATAATGAGATGCCGATTAATTTATTTGAGTATGGAAATAGAAAAAGCAATCAAAGAGACAAACATCAACAGATATTACTCATTAAAAGATCTTTATGGCTACGAAAATGACACTTTCGTGTTTCCAAAAGAAGAGGCTATCAAGATAATTAATTTTCTAAGAGAAGATTTTTTTCCTGTCACCGGATTATCTTTATGGATACTTAATGGAAATGATTGTGAAGTAGGATGTGCATGGTGGACCTGCGACGAGATAGAGAATGAAAATCCATATTCACATTTGAAAAGAAGTTGCGATACAGCCATCAAATACATAGAAGACATTACCGATGATTCCCAAAAAGAGAATTTCTTATGGGAAATCGACTTTAGCCGAATGAAAGCATGAAAACCAAAGGAGAAGTCGGACATAAATCATAAAAGACCGCCTTCTTATTTGTAAAATTGCATTAATGCGACGGCAACAATTATGCATTATGCATTGTGAATTATGAATTAATTCTTATATTTGATGCGTAAGGAATTTCATTATTCACATCAGATATTTATGGCAGAAAAATTAGAAAACATCATAGATCTTCTTGACAGAGGCGTCAAGTTGTTTCCCAATAACACACTTACTCTTGACAAAAGAAACGGCAAATGGGAAAGTCTGACATTCACTCAGGTGAAACAGCAAGCCCGTCATTTTGCGGCAGGTCTAATCAAAATGGGTGTAAAGCCGGGCGACCGTATCGCTCTTATGAGTGAGGGACGACGCGAATGGCTGATCACAGAACTCGGTATGCTTATGGCAAAAGCTGTGAATGTGCCATTGTCCATCAAACTGAATGTGGAGGGTGAAGTGTCATTCCGTCTCGCTCATTCAGGAGCTCGCTATCTTATTCTTTCAGCCCCTCAAGCTAAGCGTCTTGCCGACGTGGGGTTCGGCCCGGAAGGCATCACTTTGATCCATCTCGACAACTGTGATGCATTAAGTGACGGTGTAGCTACCTACGACAAGATTACCAAAGAGGGTGCGGAATGGCTCAAAGACTCTGACAACGCCGCTCATCTGGATGCACTGATCGCATCTATAGACAAGGATGACATGGTGAACATCAGCTACACCAGCGGCACGACGTCCGATCCCAAGGGCATCATGCTGACTCACCACAACTACGTGTCGAACACTCTTCAGTCGGCTTCTCTTGTGAAGATATCTACAAACGACATCACTCTGACCATTCTACCTTGGGACCACAGTTTTGCCCACACCACATGTCTGTACTGCTTCATCTACTATGGAGCGACAATCGCGTCGCAGATTATCGGCAAGACCCCTATGGAGACATTGAAACTTATACCTCAGGCGATCAAAGAGGTACGTCCGACACTGATGATGAGTGTGCCGGCATTGTCGAAAGCATTCAGGAAAAACATCGAGTCGGGAGTAAAAGCAAAAGGCGACTTCGCATGGAAGATGTTCGAATTCTTCCGCAAAAATGCCTACGCATATAATAAAGACTATTTCCACAGAGGCTCAGGCTTGAGTTTCTTGCGTAAACCACTCGTATGGCTTGGCGACAAGATCTTGATGAGCAAGATACGTGAGAATTTCGGCGGACGTCTGCAATACTTCATCGGAGGAGGCGCGCTGCTTGATGTTGAGCTTCAACGATTCTTCATGTCTGTCGGCATCCCTATTTTCCAGGGCTACGGATTGAGCGAGGCATCACCAGTGATCAGTTCCAACGTTAGCGGACGAGCCAAGTTCGGAAGTTCCGGCACTCCCGTCAAGTTTATGGATATCACCATCTGTGATGCCGACGGAAAGATTCTGCCAAACGGAGAGAAAGGTGAGATCGTGATCAAGGGAGGCAATGTGATGAAAGGATATTGGAAAAACGAGACAGCCTCTCAAGAGACCATCGTAGACGGATGGCTACACACAGGAGACATGGGATACATCGACCCGGACGGATTCCTACAAGTGCTTGGACGCTTCAAGAGTCTGCTTATCTCTAGCGACGGCGAAAAATACTCTCCTGAGGGAATTGAAGAAAGCATCGTGGAATTATCTCCGATTATCGAACAATGCATGCTCTACAACAACCAGTCGCCATACACCATCGCACTTATTGTGCCAAACACACCAGCACTGAAAGCCCGTTTGGAAGAGCACGGTCACGGAGACCTCACCAAACCTGAAAATCAAAAGATCGCAACAGAGATGCTTTGGAATGAGATCTGCCAGATGCGTAAAGGAGGCAAATACGCAGGATTACATCCAGAACGCTGGTTGCCAGCCACTATGGGAGTGTTGAGCGAAGGGTTCACAGAAGCCAACCACATGCTCAACTCAACAATGAAGATGGTACGACCAAAAGTTTGCGAGAAATATGCAGATCTGATCGATTTCTTGATGACTACAGAAGGAAAGAATATCTTCAACGACAAAAATTTGGATTCAATATCAAAATTATAATTTGTAGGGGCGGGCACACGACTCGCCCCTTCATTTATCAAATATTTTCTCACCATCATGAATGATTTATTGGAAAACATATTCCTAATCCACACCACCGAAATGGGGAAAGACCGTATACGTCGCAACCTAGCACTTGACAACGACACCGATGTAGTGAAATATTGTGTCGACGTGATTCTTCGAGACAACTGCGTCATCACCAAACAAGGGAAAAATTGGTATGCGGAATCTGATGGTGAGATCATCACCGTCAACTCATATTCCTACACTATCATCACTGCGAAAAAAGAGAAAACGAACTAAAAGACAGACAGATGGAATATCAAAATCCAGGATTGTTAAAGATAACTATCCTCTTTTCTATAACCAATTTTTATTTAGATTTGAACAGATTCTAAATATATATTCAAAAAATCTTCCTTTTTGAGCAAAAGTCTAGTTTTATAGACAAAACAAACTTTTTTATCGACCAAATCACATAGTTTCTGATTTTTTTCTTACTTTTGCCACAACGTTGATAACAAAAGATAAAGATATGAAACACTATTACAGTTTTTTTCAAATTCTAAAACCACTATTAACATCTGCATTAGTGGCGACATCAGTTGCGTCCAATGCGACTGTGACAATCACAGAAATCATGCCAAGCAACATCGCCACTACAGTAAGCGACAAGTTTGACTACAATGGTTATGTTGAATTCTACAACGATGGCGAGCCAATCGACCTAAATGGTTGGTTCATAAAAAATCGAAAAGAGGGCAAAGAGAACTGGTATTTCAAACTTGCCAAAACTCACATTCTGCCTACAGGTTACAGTGTTATGTTTTTTGGAAAAGAAGAGACTTCCAGCGAAACAGCCCAAGCCGTACATCCACTTTATGTAGGAAGCGTGCAGAAAAAATTGACTTCTGATGCAGGAGAACTAATTTTTGCGACTGGCAAAGGTGATACGATATCTATTTCGTATCCTGCACAATACCCTCATGTCTCTTATTCTAAAGAGGGCTACATGGAGCCTACTCCTGGAGCAAAAAATGGAGCAGCATTCAAAATCTCAGAGAGAGTGGCAAAACCAGAATTCGGAGGAACCCCATCAGGACTTATAGGAGCAGGCAACACTGCTACTGTAGAATTGTCATGTAAGACAGAGGGTGCAAAAATCTACTACACACTAGATGGAAGTATCCCGACATTGGGAAAAGGCATTGAATATACAGCCCCTATTGAGGTTTCCAACAACACAATCATCAGAGCAAAAGCATTCAAAGACGGAGTGCTTTGGAGCGACGTCGCTACTGCATCCTACCTATATTTAGGTGAATACTATGAGACTTGTGGAGAAACCACACTTCCAATTGTTTCCATCGTGGCAGACAGCATCGATCTATACAACGACTCTTTGGGCAGTTGCGTAGTAGGAACAAACGGAGCTCGCACTATCTGTTCGTCGGATAAAATCAAGATAGCCAATTATCATCAGGAATGGTATCGTCCAGCCAACTTCGAATACTTTGTAGACGGAAAATCAGTCAACAGCCAGGAGGTGGAAGTCGCGCTGCAAGGTGGATGTTCTCGTGCACATGGTGTAAAAAGTTTCAAAATCAAGACAAACAAACGTACTGGAGACAACAAATTCCAATACAACAAGTTTTTCGCAGACAGAGACTACACGAAATACAAAGCTCTTACTTTGAGAAACGGAGGCAACGGATTCGGATACCTGTTTCCTCGTTGGCGCGACGGATATATGCAGAATTTGGCAAAAGGCATGAACATCGATTTGCAGGCATATATGCCAGTGGCTTATTTCCTAAATGGAAAATTCCACGGCATGATGGGATTGCGAGAAAGAATGGATGAGACTTATATCAACCAAAACTACGGTATCGAAGAAGACGAGATTGATTTCTTGAAAGTTGTAAATGGATCTGGATACGTAGCTCAGTACGGCTCAAATGAAGATTTCTACGCAATGCAGGAGTACGCATACGAGCATCATCAAGATCCTGACTTCTTCGACAAGATGTGCGAGATGATGGATATGGATGAATATATCGACTATCAGATTCTAGAACAGTTTGTAGGAAACACAGACTGGGTGATCAACAACATCAAAGTATGGAGAAAGAAGAATGGCGGAAAATGGCGTTGGATGGTTTACGACACAGACTTCGGTTTGTCTCAACATACAAGTGTATCAAAAAATATGATAACGTTTGCCAAAACTCAAGGCGACAGTACATACACAATGTTGTTCGAAGGATTAATCCAGAACGAGGACTTCAAATATAAGTTTGTCGATAGGTATTTGTATGCGATGGACAAATTCTTCAACAAAGAACGAGCTTTGGCACTTGCAGACTCCTTATACAATCTTACACAGATAGATATGTGTGCCACTATGGCATGTGAAGATTTCGGATATGTCGGCAATCAAAAAAAATACGATTCAGAAATCGCTTCCATGCGTAACTTTGTCGAACAACGTCCTACACGTGTACAAAAGCAATTGTCTTCATTCCTGAAATTGCCAAACGAGCTAGCAGATGTCACAGTCAGAGTAGAATTCGACGGTGATGAAACTCCTGATTATGTATATTGGGTCAACAAAAACGAATTCAAGAATGAAGTGTTCAGCCAACCTTTGTTCGTTGGTGAGCGTGTGAAAGTAGACTTGAGATTGCCTCTAGGATACAAAGTCGCTAATTGGACTGTGAACGGAACTCTGACTGAAGATCCTTCCACAACAATGACTATCGACAGTGCGAGCGCTGAAGGCACTGACATTCAAGTGTTATTGACAAAAGACGAAGAATTCAAAATTCCAAGATTGTTCATCAACGAGGTTTGCGCTTCCAACGGTGCAACTTTAGACGAATTCGGATCCGCACCAGACTGGATCGAGATTTACAACAGCGAGGCTTACGATGTTGATTTGGCTGGTATGGTTGTCAAAAATGTGACAGCAGGAGCCAAATATACTATTCCATACGGTTCGTCTTCTTCTGTCATTCCAGCCAAAGGTCATGCGGTGCTTTGGGCAGATAAAGGCAAAAACAACGGTGCTCTTCACCTGAACTTCAAGCTAAACGACGCTATCGAGCAGAAACTACAGTTGATTTTGCCGTTGACATCAGGCGACACACTGATAGACGAGATGACATACAAGCTTCACGAACGCAACTTCTCTTACGGACGTGTCACCGACGGAGACACTGCGATGACTATATTCGCGAAATGTGATGAGGCGGCATACGGTCTGCAGAAAAATTCTCCTCACGCAGCCAACGGAAGCATCATATGCTCGTCTGAAACCATTGATGATGTGGAGCAGGTCGACGCAGTTGTAGAAACCATCGTCTATCCTAACCCAACAAGCACAGCATGGACTATAAATGCGGAAGGCGACTATGTGGTGACAACAATGCTCGGTCAGGTTGTCGAGATGGGAGAGGCTGAGGTTGGAACTCAAATCGGAGACAATTATCCGTCAGGTGTCTATGTACTGAAAATAAACGGCACTGCAACGAAGATTGTAAAACAGTAATTCTCTCATATATCCAATTAATTAGATTTGCGGTGGCGATGATTCGTCGCCGCAATTTTTTATTATTGTGTCCGATAAATTTAGCGGACAGCAATGTTTTTTTATCTTTGCACCATCTTGAAAACAAAAATCATGACACCTCAAGAATTCACAAACTTTATCAGACAGGAAGCGGATGGTTGTCCGATATTGATCATCATGATGGGTATTCCTGCGTCCGGGAAAAGCACGTTTGTGGCCCGACATCTGCAAGATTTCTCACGTATCAATCTTGACAACCTGCGCACTCGAGAAAGAGAAGACGCAATGCTCCACGCTCTATTCCTTTCAGAAGAGGATATCGTCGTCGACAACACCAACGTCTCTCCGGAAGAAAGAGAGAAATATTTCCAGCTTGCTGATCAAAACGGCTATATGGCTGTAGGCATTTTTATGGAAAGCATTCTTTCCGATTGCTTGAAAAGGAATGCCCAAAGAGAAGGCGACGCGAGGATTCCCGACTTTGGCGTGGAAGCACGTGCGAAAGATTTGACTCCGCCGACAGAAGAAGAGCCTTTCGACTTTCTTTTTTTCGCTAAAATGAAAGACGGAGATTTTGAGGTAAATGCTAAATGCTAAATGCTAAATAAAAAATTAATTTTTAATTCTTAAATTTTAATTTTTAATTTCAAGGATTGACGCCCTAACCTCTCCCAAAATGCGAGCCGTAAGGCGAGCACTATATAATTATAAGCATTTTACCGCTCGCCCTTTGGGCTCGCGGAAGAGATTGGGTTAGGGCCCAAATCGATCAAACATGGGCCCTTAACAATCCTAATTTTCAGTTGCAGAATGAGTCCTATAGTAAAATATTTAAGCAAAATTGATCAGCTTCTAAATCAAAAAATAAATGCAGAACACTAAATTTAGCATTCTGCATTTTTAATTTCTAATTCAATTCAGCATTTCGCATTTATAATTTTGAATTTTATTTCATTTTGACTTTCATCTTGATGTCTGTCTTAGGACGGTCGCCAGGATTAGTCTCAACAGCGGCAATCTTGTCAATCACGTCAAGTCCCTCAACAACCTCTCCAAACACAGTGTACTCATTGTCAAGGAATGGTGTGCCTCCGATCTCCATATAGTCCTTACGCATCTGCTCAGGCATCTTGACACTCTGTTTGTCCTTGAACTCAGTCTCAACTGTTTTCACCAGTTTGTCCTGAAGAGCCTGTAGGCCAGCCTGATCACGGTTGATACGCATAGCCTTGATCGAATCCTTGTTTTCCTGAACCAACTGGTCGAATCTTGCCTGCATTGCCTTCTGACCTAGAGCACGCTCCATCTGGTTCAACTCATTCTCGTTGTATTTCTTACCCTGAACGATGTAGAACTGGCATCCAGAAGATCTCTTCTCAGGATTAACCTGATCACCCTGACGTGCCGCAGCAAGAGCACCCTTCTTATGATAATGAGTAGGATAAACGAACTCAGCAGGCACTGTATAACCCACGTCGCCAGCACCTAGTTGTTTGCCGGCAGGAGCTCCCTTTGAATCAGGATCTCCACCCTGCACCATAAAATCTTTTATAACACGGTGGAACAACAAATCGTTGTAGAAACCCTCCTTCACTAGTTTCAAGAAATTGTCGCGGTGCTGAGGAGTATCGTCGTAAAGACGGACAATCATTGTGCCATACTCACACTCAATCTTTACCAAATTCTCTTTTTCTTTTGCTTCCATTCCCATAATGCTTGCCATAAACATGGCGATGAATAATATTAGTTTCTTTCTCATTACTTTCTTTGTTCTTACGAAATTAGATAAAATTATTTCTTGGCGACGACGGAAATATATAAGGTTCCATCATTCCACGGGCAAAAATAGCAAAATTTGTCATATTTATAGTGATGTTAGCGATTATTAACGTAAGGTTATCGCCTAATGCCCACCCTTTCTCCCCCATTTTTATCAACAATACGCATTATTTTAGCAAAAAAAGCATCAAAGATTTTTATTAAACAGAAACTATTCTTACTTTTGCACTCGCATTGCACATAAGTTACCAAGTGAAATAGTAAAAAAAATTAAAATTCAATAAAATGAAGAAAGATATTCATCCAGAGTCATACCGTCCTGTAGTATTCAAGGACATGTCAAATGGCGATATGTTTGTTTCACGCTCTACAGTGGCTACAAAAGACACTATCGAAATCGAAGGTGAGACTCTTCCATTGGTAAAGCTTGAAATCTCTAGCTCTTCTCACCCATTCTACACTGGTGTTAAGAAGATGGTTGACACAGCTGGACGTGTTGATAAGTTCCTTAGCAAGTACGGTAACCGTAAGAAGTAATAAAGGGCTTGTCTTTATACAGCATAAGGGACATTTACCAATATTGGTGAGTGTCCTTTTTTAATTTAACTTTATTTCATCACCTCTATCTTTGAGATATGAAAGTAGCTATTTTTGGAAATGTAAACCGTGAGGAGGTTGCGATCTATTCTGCAAAACTCATTTACGAGCTAGGCAAACGTAATGTGGCTATCACATGTGAGCCCTATTTCTTGGAATTTCTCGACAGAAATGGTGTCAACACTCAGGATATCACCACTTTCGCCGAAAACAAAGAGATTGATGCCGACGTTGCGTTCAGCGTCGGAGGTGACGGTACGTTCATCCGCTCTGTCGCCAAAATCACGCGACGTGAGATTCCTCTGCTCGGTATAAATGCCGGACGCCTCGGTTTTTTGGCCGATGTCGACGGTGAAAAAGAGATTGTCAAAGCAGTAGAGGCTATCGCTTCTGGCAACTATAAGGTGGAGGACCGTCCTCTGCTAAAGCTGTCTACCGATGGAAAAAGATTTTCCAAATTTAACTACGCAATCAACGAAATCGCAATCTTGAAGCAGGACACCTCTTCAATGATCGCAATCAACACATATATAAACGGTGAGTTCGTGACCAAATATCAGGCCGACGGTCTTATCATAGCCACTGCCACTGGCTCAACTGCCTACGCAATGAGCGTCGGAGGACCAATCGTAGTGCCGCAAGCATCCAATTTCATAATCACTCCCGTCGCACCACACAGCCTCAGCATCCGTCCTCTTGTCGTGACCGACGACTGCCTGATGGAACTATCTGTGGAGAGCCGCAACGGTCAGTTTTTGATTTCCCTCGACGGCAGATGCGAAGTTTTCCCTGAAGATATCCGTCTGAAGGTGAGAAAAGCTGATTTCTGCATGAAAACAATCCGTCTTCACAACCACTCTTTCTACACTACTATCCGAGAGAAACTGATGTGGGGAACAGATCAAAGAAAATACTAATTGAAATTAAAAATTAGGAATTATAAATGCGAAATGTCGCAGGCATTCCTGACTTTTAGCTCGTAATTCTCAACTATTTATGAATAAGGAAGATCTTAAAATAGTATATATGGGCACACCAGATTTCGCGGTCGAACCGTTGAGACGTCTGGTGGAAGACAAATATAATGTGGTGGGAGTTGTGACTATGCCAGACAAACCCGCTGGACGTGGCCACAAATTGCAGTTCTCACCAGTAAAACAATATGCCGTCGACAATAATCTGCACGTGATGCAGCCGGAGAAACTGAAGGCTGAGGAGTTTGTGAATGAACTCCGCTCTCTCAACGCCGACCTCTTCATCGTGGTGGCATTCCGTATGCTTCCTGAGGTGGTCTGGGCTATGCCACGTCTCGGCACATTCAACCTTCACGGTTCTCTCCTTCCTCAATATCGTGGAGCCGCCCCATTGAATTGGGCTGTGATCAACGGAGAAAAAGAGACCGGCATCACTACATTCTTCCTGACTCATGAGATTGACACAGGAAAGATCATCCAACAGGAGAAAATAGCTATCAATGAGGAAGATAACGTCGGCACTATCCATGACAAACTGATGATCATGGGTGGCGACCTTGTGCTCGATACTGTCAAGAACATCATCGCCGGCACCGTCAAGCCAAAACCTCAGGAGGAACTATACGCGTCGGAATCAGAGTTGAAACCAGCCCCAAAAATCTTCAAGGAGACTTGCCATCTTGACTTCAACAACCCGACAGAAAACATCCACAACCTTGTGCGTGGACTTTCTCCCTACCCTGCAGCTTGGGCAAACCTCTCTGCAGAAGGCAAAGAGGATCTGCAGATGAAAATCTACGAAACTAAAAAGGAAATCTGCCAACACAACGAGACTCCAGGCACACTCGTGACAGACGGGAAAAAATTCCTGAAAGTCGCCACAAAAGATGGCTATCTTCATCTTTTGCAGATACAGGTGCCAGGCAAAAAACGCCTTTCCATCGAGGATTTTCTTCGTGGATTCCGTTTCGATGCAGAATATAAATTGTCTTAAACGCAGACGGAATGATAGATAGAGACAGCACGATATGCGCCATAAGCACTGCTGCCGGCGTTGGTGGAATAGCAGTGATCAGAGTGTCTGGTCCGGATGCGATCAGTATCGTCGACGGGATTTTTTCTTTCAGCAAGAGCAAAAAGCTGAAGGACTGCCCTACCCACGTGTTGAAATACGGGGTTATCGCCGACGGGGATGAGACCATCGACGATGTGGTGTGCGCGATCTTCAAGGATGGGAAATCCTACACAGGCGAGGACACGATCGAGATATCATGTCACGGCTCTATCTATATCCAAAAGAGAATCATCGAGTTGCTCCTTCGCAACGGTTGCAAGATGGCAGGGCATGGCGAGTTTACCCAGCGAGCCTACCTCAACGGAAAAATGGACCTGTCGCAAGCAGAAGCAGTGGCAGATCTAATCGCGTCGACATCAGCAAAAGCCCATCATATAGCGGTGAAGCAGATGAAGGGAGGCTTCTCCAACGAGTTGATGCAGCTGAGAATGTCGTTGCTGGAATTCGTGTCGCTTATCGAGCTTGAACTGGATTTCAGCGAAGAAGACGTGGAGTTTGCCGACAGAGCCAAACTGCGTGAGTTGATAGCCACCATAGAGCAGAGAGTCAGCAAGTTAGCCAACTCATTCAAGGCAGGCAACGCCATCAAGAACGGCATTCCGGTGGCAATCGTCGGCGAGACGAATGTGGGAAAATCCACACTTTTGAACTTGCTGCTTGGTGAAGAGAGAGCCATCGTCAGCGACATCCACGGCACGACACGTGACACTATCGAAGACACATTGCAGATCGACGGATACACACTCCGACTGATCGACACCGCCGGCATCCGCAACACAGACGATGCGATAGAGAATCTTGGAATACAGCGTTCGTACAAGATGATGGAGCAAGCCGATATTGTGATACTCATCGTCGACGCTTCACGAGACGAGAATGAAATCGTTAAATTCATCAACGCACAACAGCTGCAGGATAAACTTGTGCTTCTACTGTTCAACAAATCAGACATTTGTGAACAAGACAAATTGAATAGACTACTCAACAACAAATATAATTTTAATGCCACAGCACTCTCCATCTCCGCAAAAAATGGAGTCGGGAAAGAGGCAATAGAGTCAGCGTTGGCAAGATTCGCAGAATCCATCGCAGGCGAAGACAACGACATCATTGTGACGAGTGCACGCCACTATGCCGCCCTATGCGACGCGCTTTCCAGCATCGACCGTGTGAAAGAAGGCCTCGACACCAACCTTTCCGGCGATCTCATCAGCCGTGACATACACGACATCCTCGACGCACTCGCATCCATCACAGGTGGAGAAATCACCACCGACGAAGTGCTGGGAAATATCTTTAAGCATTTCTGTATAGGAAAGTAGATTCTGAAGAGAATATTATTTATTGAATAAAGATAAATCGTAATATAGTCATGAATTTGATAAAAATACAGTCAAGCAAAGACCCGCTGATAGCGCAAGTTCCAGAGCTCTACGAGTCTGCTTTTCCCGAAGCGGAGAGAACTGACACTGAACGTTTCCTGTGGATGATAGACCACTGCCAGGAAATGTCTTTTTATGCCATCACTGAAGATGACGACTTCTGCGGTATGGCTGTAGTATTTGAATTAGGCATATGTCGTTATCTCCTGTATTTGGCTACGCTTGACATCCACCGTAACAAGGGGTTGGGCGCATTGACGCTGAGACTCCTGAGAGAAGAGACCAATCTGCCGATTATTGGAGAAGTGGAGCCTCCGACTGATGACATCACACGCCGACGCATCGCCTTCTACGAGCGTAACGGTTTTCATGTTGAGTTGGAGAATCCCAGAATCCTGAATGACGCACACCTCGATCCCTCCTGTGTCCTTATGCTTATCAGTACCCACCCTCTTTCCGATGCCGACGAATGCCAGCGCAGAGTGGTAGACACGATATACAAGCCTATGCAGGCAGAGGAGGTATAACTCTGAACCATCATAAATCCCCATTTATCGAACAGACAGATATGGCAAATATTCAAATCATACAAGGTGACTTTGAGAAGAAACTGAAGCTTCAGTTCGCTCCTGGCATCAAAGCCGGATTTCCATCACCTGCTGAGGATTATAGTCACGAGACACTGGATTTCAATCGTGATCTGATTCGGAATCCAGAAGCAACATTCTATGGCAAGGTGGAAGGCGATTCGATGATT
>JAEIGA010000239.1_pt1 | contig 77856 bp, 134 predicted proteins | sample 9270691 | NCBI WGS metagenome assembly JAEIGA01 (sample SAMN17057246, study PRJNA624740) | gut metagenome | biome: biome; isolation source: fecal sample | host: Bos grunniens | place: China: Xizang | collected 2019 | reverse complement strand
TCGAAGAGCCTCATACGCAGTGAGATCTAAATATCCTTCACTATTGCGTCTTGGATCTTCTTCTCTGTTATAATGCGACTTTCCCATTAGGCATCACCTCCTTTCCATGTCCCGCATACCAAATCTATCAAACCTCCAAACACTTATTCGTCAACCCTACTCTGGCAATGCTTACACTGACATTTAGGTTTCTTCTTATCACCTAACGCATCTTTACGAGGTGCTCTCTTGAAGTCTTTACAACGTATTGCTTCATTCTCTGGTTCGTAAATTCTCATAACTTTAACAGTGCACTTATACTCACCCCAAGTATCGCAGTATATGCTGTGCTCGCAATCTATACAGCTTCTTTTTTCTAATGCCATATATCTGTAATCCTTTCTAAAATATTAATAACCTAATTGACCACTTAAACTATCGTCTATCGTAATCCATTCTTTCACGTCAAAACTCTTAAAATAACGTTTGTCCTCACGAATATAAACTTTCTCGATCCCCGCATTAATGATCATTCTCTTACACATCATGCAAGAATCAACTCCTCCGATCACTTCTCCGCTTTCAGGATCGGTGCAGCACAAATATAATTCCGCTCCAAGCATGTTCTCCCTAGACGCAGCAATAATAGCATTCGCCTCGCTGTGTACAGATCTACAAAGTTCATAACGTTCGCCACGAGGGATCTGCAGTTTCTCTCTATAACACTCACCGATGTCGCAACAGTTCTTACGTCCTCTAGGAGCCCCGTTATATCCAGTAGATATAATCGCATCATTCTTCACAATAATCGCCCCATAACGCCTCCTCAAGCACGTAGAGCGCTCTGACACAGTCTGTGCGATATCAAGATAGTAGTTAACTTTTGAAACTCTATTGTTCATTTTGCTATTCCTTTCAACATTTTTCATTCAACCTTCCAGATCTCTCCATCACGCAAATGCAAGATTCTCTGGTTGTTACTACCTCTGAAACGACAGCACATGTCTTTCCTAGAAATGTCAAACGGCCCGTCAACAAGTACGTCAATATACTTTAGTAAAGGCTCGTTTTTAATATTTTCATATGTATAACCCGTATAACACCAAACGTCCCAATGCATCCAACGACTTTTAATGGTCTTGATGAGTTCTATACAGGCTTCCTGTTGCAGAAATGGCTCACCACCGGATAGAGTCATGCCTTTAAAGAATTCTGCGCTATTGACTTCTATATTTCCTACAACTTCATTCACGCTCATTTCAACTCCGTTATCCACATCCCACGTTTCAGGATTGTGACACCCAACACATCGATGCGGACAACCCTGGAGAAACACCGCAAATCTAATACCATCACCGTCGACAAATGATTCTTTAACTATCCCAGCTATTTTCATTTAATACTCCTTTCTTGAATATCAATCTGCTAAATACTAAAAATAAAGAGCCCCTGTTAAGAGCCCTTTAAATTTTTAATTCACGATACCGCCGTGCTTTTCAATAAGTTTTACTACGATATCAATCGGGACATAGCCATATACAGTTTCGGTAGGATCATCGGGATCTTCCGCATAGTCGAGTATAAGTTCGTCTTCAGCACTCGGATAACCAAGCTCAACGCATTCGTATTCATCTGCCCCATTTTCTCTAGGTGCGCAATACAAATATTCGCCAGCCTGGACCGATACTGTAAATCCGTCCTTACATTCGATCCACGGACGCGGTCTCTCGTATACAAATCCACTAATCTCTGTTACGTTTCTAGTCCTCTTCAGATAATCGTTAATGATATCCATATTTTTCACACTCCTTTCGTGTTTCATAAAGGAGTATGTAATCCACGCGAGAACGCCTCTCTCAGCCTCCACAACCCTCTCAGAGCGTCGTTCTATATTCACTCGACCAAGTTATAGTCTGTGATGTATCGACGTCTCTAACAGCCTCAGAAGCGCTCTCAGAACGTTTCTTGCCAAGTATAGAGTCGACGGCAATACTTCCAAATATAAATACAACTGCCAGTATCGCGCAAACAACTATTTTAAGAGCTTCTAATTTATGTAGTTTCATTTAACCCTCTTTTCCAAAAACAAAAGAGCCCAAGTTAGGACTCTTCGGTTTTAACACTCGCGTCAGTGATCATTCTTTCCCAAATATCAGTTTCGAGTTCATCGAGTTCTGCATATCCGGAATATTTTTTAGTCGCATTACGGAAATCCATTTCAACCTTGACATAATTTTTGAGGTACTCTTCGCTTTCGGTTAAACCTACAAGTTTGATTTTCTCAATCGCATCGTCAAGATTCGCAGCGGATCTGTGTAAAGCTTTTACAATTCCTTCAAGCTCTTCGATTGCCTTTTTGATGTTTTCGTTCATAAAATATACACTCCTTTCTAGTGTTTCATACTACGGAATGTTTTTTACGCGACCTATCCCTAACCTTATCTCAGAAGACTTCAATACCTTATCGCAGATGACTTCAATAAGAAAAAGAAAAGAGAGAGACCGAGTTTCCCCGGAATCCCTCTTTCTTCTTTTACATATCTGTTCTTACTATATAGATAACGTCGCCTTTTCTAAAAAGTTCGACCGGATATCCATATCGTTTAGCAGCTTTCTTTAATACGGCGACAGCTACTTTAGATGATTTATACTCTCCTTTATCAATTTCGATTGTCGCGGCCTTGATGTTGGATTTAATAAATCCTTCAAAATAGTCTTTCAGCCTATTATACTCCCTTCTGCATACACGATCCGGAATATCACCTTCGTACTTAATAAATCTCATGATGTTTCTCCTTTCAAATTATGAGATATGTATTTTTCTCATAAAGGAGAGTGTAAAATTCGCGACTAGTCATCTATCGTATTATCTTTATTCCATTCATCTAGATTAATACCATAGCGTTCAAGCTTATGTCTACACAGCCAAGGAGTATCAGTCTTATCCATTCCATAACGTTCGATAAGAGAGCGCATTTCCACAATAAATTTATCATGAAATCTTTTAAGTCGTTTAGGTCCGAATCCGAATTGCTCATGCAGCACCCACAAAACCATAGCATCAATTTCATTAGTATTCTCCTTATCCATCTCTGCTAATGATCTCTTAACTTCTTTCTCGACTTCAATATTTAACGCTTTACGCTCAGCAGCAGATAAATCAGCACCGATTATACTATTACCAATTTTTCTAACTTTCATTATATATCCCCAGCAGCCCTATGTTGACTGAGCTCTGTATCAAAACCGTCAGGATATCTAGCTCTAAGTTTATTGACATTCATTTGAAGAATGGTTTCTAGATCGTAGCCTAAAGCATCTGCAGATACAGCAAGATACCAGGCCACATCTCCAAGTTCCTTAGCCAAATGATCTTTATCAAGTCCATGACCTTGGAATAAACACTTCTTTAAAATATCAATAGCCTCTCCAGACTCACCGCACAAACCCATAAGACCGTTGAGCAATCTAGGATAATCCTTAGACATACCATGCTCAGTACGAAGAGCTTCTTTCTGATAATCGTTAATAGTCATATTTTAATATTTACCTCCGAATTACTATCACTTTATTTTTTGTCAGATCCAATATGATACCTGTCATGCTTCAATTGACTCTTGGCACGTCTCGTTCTGGCGAGATTTAAAGCCTCATCCGTATAACGTTTTACAGCTTCTTTTCTCCTATGTTCCTCGTTCCTCCTATCAAGTTCCGCACGCTCATCTCTATATTCTGGACATGTGGCATGACATCCTGAGTGACGCTTAGGAGGCTTGCATTCCTTACAGCACGATATTTTATAGGTCATGAATATCAGCCAACCTGTTCAAGTACTTCTTTAAGACCGATGATAGCTTCGAAACCTTCACCATTACCGCTAGTAACAATAGTCTTGATAGAAGGGTTAATTGCCTCTACTGCTGCCTTCTGAACGTCGAGTTCCTTGTCCTTGAAATATTCGTCGGTATAAGACTTCTGTTTTTCAAGTTCAGCTTCCTTTTCAAGTCTAGCCTGCTCTACCTTAAGTTCAGCAATCTTAACCTGAGCTTCCTGCGCAGTTACCTGAGCCTCAGCAGCCTTAGTGATTTCATACGCTGCCGCATCTGCTTCGGCCTGTCTCTGGAGCAGTTCCTTTTCAGACTGAGCCTTCTGTTCGTCTACAATCTGCTGGTTAATTTCATCCTGCTTCTGACGTTCAAGTTTAGCGAGTTCTACTTCGTTCTGAGCCTGAGTCTTCTGGTCGATCTTTTCCTGAATATCAGCCGGGAGAATGAGAGTACCAATTTCGAATCTCACAAGTTCAACACCATAAATATCACTCAGTGTCTCGGAGAGAATATTAAATACCTGCTGCTGGATTTCGGTTCTAGAAGACTGAACATCGTATACGGAATATGCCTGAGATACACTAGAGAGCTTACCCTTAGCAAGACCGTAAATATCATTGTTAACGATACTATCAAATTTCTTAGTACCAAAAGACTTGATAATCTTTTCAATATCTACAGGCTTTACAGAGATGTAGATATCAGTGTCAATGTTCTTACCTTCCTGAGAAGCAATCTGCATAGACATATCAGTGCCATTCCAGCTATCACCTTCGGATTCGTTTGTCCAGTTTTCACTTACAATGGTAGTGGGATATGTGAGAACATCCTGAGTAATGGGGTTAATGCGGATACGGCCGGTACGTGCTTCGTTAATTACTGAAGTTCCGGGGATAACATTATCGTCGGCTCTTGCGGTGCGGTCATATACATAACCAACAAAGCCAGCGGGGATAGTTTCGTGGGTAACGTTGTAGGCAATAATACCAATAATGCCGAATACAAAAATAGCGATAAGGGATACAACAAACTTTTTCATAATTTTTACCTCTTTTTTATTTCTTTAAAAATTTTTTGATGTATTTATAGATTTCGTCGTGGAAAACAAATGCGCAGACAGCAGCAAGCAAGAATATAAAGATTATTCCTTTAATCGACATTGTTTACCTCGCAATCGTCAGTCCACATAGGAATAAAACTCATAGCTTCGTCGTGAGAGAAACCTGCCTTTACGAGAGCGTTGTATTTAGAACGGATATGACGTGCGATTTTAATGTAGGCAGATTCTTCATAGTACATCTTGGTTATAGCGATGTCGTTCATGCAATACTGATTAAAGACTTCCTTCTTAACCTCAGATAACGGTGTACCTTTAATAACGAGTTTCGAACGCTCAATTTCCTCGTGGAGAGCGGTATTGACTGCGTATAGGTCGTCATTATCTATAATGAGTTCTTTGATCCTTTCGTTCTTGCGTTCGATATCGAGTTTGAGTTTTGTAATTTCTTCTTCAAACCCTTTCTTCAACACAACATTCTCATTCTGCTTAGACATGTTAAGTTCTTCGAGTTCTTTGATGACATCGCTAAGTCCCCGAATTTCATCTGCCTTCTTCTCATTATCGAGTTTAAGTTTACCGATCTGTTTCTGAAAATCTTTGAGGATTTCTTCTTTACGAGCTATTATATCGCGCTGATTATTAATGGTTGCATAAAGACCTTCTTTCATATCGTTTAAAGCATTATTAGTGTCCTCAAGGTCTTTTGCATCTTCTTTAAAACCAGCAATAACTTTATCCCTTTTATCAACCTCTTTTTCAATGGCAGGGATAACTGTATCCTGAAGATACTTGATTTTGTCCATAAACCATGTACGGTCAGAAAGAACCAAATCTACGTCGGTAGCACGGCAGTGGGGATACTTATATTTTTCTTCCATTTCTTTTTCTCCGTTTGTTTCTTTTGTATTCGGATTTTTACCGGTACCTGTTTCAGGAATCTCACGGTCCCAACATTTGGTGCATGTAGTATTGTTATGAACTATATCGTGAATTAAGGGACAATAATCCGGTTTATCTAAGTAATCATAGTAATGCGGACATCCCCAACACCCTCCGTGATAGTCGGAACTGACTTTCTCAGGATGCTCAAGTTTCATTTTATCTCTACAAGTCACATTGCTCACCCCCGTCCATAATAATGTTCGAAATCACGCATGTTACCGTGCGATATTCTATAACGCAATGACTCATGATTTACGCCTAATATTCTAGACCACTCGGCTATGCTATGTGTTTCATTAGCATATGTAAATTTATGATTACGTCTAGTGTTATTTTGCTGCTCAATACGAGTTGCCCATCGGCAGTTATCTGGATAATAACCCAATGCATTATCGATACGGTCTATACTTAAACCGTCTTCATAGCCACTATCTATCGCCCAATCATAGAAATTCTCGAAACTATTACGCCATTCTTCGCATACTCCTATTCCTCTACCGCCATAGCGTTCATAATTAGCCGCGGTTATACTTGTACAACGTTGAATCATGCCACGCCAGACAGAATATAATGGATGATTGGACATACCATGAGTTTTAGAAAATTCATTTTTAAATTCTGAATGATAGCAACCGCATGATATGGTGTCACCCGACGTTAAGGAACCTCTGTAAACAATTGTTTCGTTTCCGCAATCGCATATACATCTCCACCACGTCGAATGGTGTTTTCCGATATGGTCGAGTTCTAATACTCGAAGCCTTCCGAATCGTTTTCCAATTATCGAATAGTCAATCATCAAATTCTCCAGTAATTAATTCAGAATAGGGAAGATCGTTCTTAATCCAATCACAGAATACATGCCACTCATCGAGCTTATGGTCCTTTCTCCAACGATAAATACCGACAAGAGATTCGTAACTAAACGTATATGAACGTAACTGGTTATAGCTAGAAGGGAGAAGCTGAATCATCTGCCACCAAATATCCTTGTGCTTAGGCCCATAACCTACAACTTTACCACCAAAGTCATCGATACCACCGTTGAGATAAATATCACGATAATAATTAAGATCTTCAATTGTTTCATTAAGTCTACGAAGACCTCTCGCGGTTAAATGTTCATGGCTGAAATCGTCCAGAGTGAATTCTTTAGCATGAATCTTATGCATGGTACTACAACTGTTGCATACTGTTCCGACTTTATATGTATCTAATTCTTTATAGAGATACAGCGGTGCAGTAATATCAACCCATACCATAATAGATCTTCTATATTTCGCATGAACCGGACCGCCTTTAGCGAGTTTCTCAAGCAGCTGCTGGTCGTTTTCTCCGATGAAATATGCGAAGTCTGCGGTGTTGAGGGTTTCGGGATTCTCGATAACAGTCTTGTAGCTGTCCATACGGTCCCAGGAATTCATGGGATTTCTTGCCCCACGAATAATAGCCTCCCACTGAGCTGCGGAAGGTGTTACTGTGTTTTCGAGTTTGATCATGTTTTTCTCCTTTATTTTTGTTTTTAATTTCTAACCGGCCATGTAAGACCGAAGTCAGTTCTTTTAATCTTGCATGCGGGTTCGCCATTAAGCCAGAATACAATGCCTTCGATAAGATTTGTTTCAAGATACTTCTTTATAGATTCAAAGTCTCTACAAACATCAATCTCAAGTAAACCATGAGGATCGAGTGTATCATACTCAAGCTCGTAAGGATTTCCGTTGAAATGCGGTCCAACAGCTTCATAAGTACCGTTTTTAGGTATGAACACATCATCGTAAGTGTTAAAGGTATTATTGAAAGCGGCGATAAACCATTTATCAGCCGAACTGTTCTCGCTAACCTTCACCCAATGCGGCCAGTGACCAGTAATCGGATCAGGATCACAACAAGGAATAGCCCCGTCAGGCACCGGCTTTCCTTTCTTAGCATCATACCTCTTGTAAAATACACCATCGATAATAGCGCAACAAGAGCCATCAACTTTCACAGTCGCTATACCGTTAATAAACGCCTCCTTGCAACCAGGTGTAATCTCATCGGTGATACCAACAATCTTGTGGCCCTCAAATTCACGTTTGAATAAAGTAAGAATCTTTTTCATTTTATATCCTTTTAAAATATTACTTTAGTTTACTAAGCAGCTTAGTCGTACTGATCCACCCACCGTTTAAGTTCCTCTTGTTTCTTATGGAGAGAATCAATGAGTGCCATGTAACCTCTCGTTGACTTAGGATTAGAACAGGCCGACAACGGTCGTGATTCATACACACTGCAGATCGGTTTATCATTCGCATACAATGTCGTGCCACGTCTATCGTCAAACACGTAAGGCGTATCGCAATATGCACATTTCTCAGCATGGATATCAATCGGAGCACCGCAATTAGGACAGTTTATTTTGTTCATACTTTTTCCTCTTCTTTACCGATATCTGCAAATCTGTGATAAATCTTGCCATTGACGTAGTATGTATTATAATCGTCTTGCTCGATATACCACCAACGCTTTTTATGCCCTTCTCTAAGATAGTCCTGACAATAAGTGGTAGCATTATAATCCTTGTCGACCATCTGTCTGAAGCTAAGCTCATCTATACAGGGATGATATTTTTTAATAGTCCAAATATCATTGATTAGTTCGGGAGTATAATCTTGTGTAACTACGAAGACCACACGAATTGTCTCGATACATTGCCTTTTAATATAGTACATATCGCTAGGCTGCCGACAATGATACACCACTCTCTCAAACTTACCGTAAGGAAGATCATCGTTTATATACGACGTATGTAACTCTAACAGCACGCCGGTATCCCAACTCCATTCGAATAGTTTGCTCCACCAGTCAACATTATCGCGATAGTCATACATAGGGTCCCCACCGCCGGATATAGATACGATTGTAGCTCCAGTTTGTCTAACCGCAGCTGTGAGGTTATCAAGCCCCTCGATCGTTGTTTTAGGAACGGCAATTCCAGTGTTTTTAGAAATACAATACGGACATTGGAAGTGGCAACCGAAATTGGTAATAATACTTAAATACTTTTCAGTCATCGTCATCATCCCGTTTCTTTTCTCTCAACTTTCTATCTTGCATGGCAGTCTTTTTCAAAGATCCCTGACGTTCCTCGCAAATATAAATCTTTTTAGTAGATAAACCAGTTTCATACCAGCTGAACCAACGCTTTTTAACTTTGAATACGATTTCAGAGCCCATGTCGGAACTACCGCAAAGATCACAGGTTATTCGAGTTTCTTTTGGCATCTCATACACCTCTATGCGGTTCATATATTGTAGAGAAATTGGCTTTGATAAGTGCTTCTGGGAATCTACTGTCGGCTATATTATTGATAGGTACTTCCATAATAAATTCCGAGTCATAATCATCTGCAAATCTAGCAATAAATATCATCTCTTCAGCTTCGACATACATAGTAAATCTACAAGTGAGATTATTTTTGGCAGCCAAATCCTGTATGATATCAAGAGCGCGAGTATACTGGTCAAGTAATACAACATTATTGATCATAATAATTCATTACCTCACTTATTATCTAAAAATTTCTTACGAATTAGTTCGAACTGGTAACGATGGATAGTTAAGGTTTTGTTGCCAAATAAGTCTGTGCTAGGATGCATGTGTTTAGAGATTTCTTTTAAAATCATCAGTGCCGTATCTCTATCAAACTCTATACTTTTATCATTAGCCCATTCTTCATCACGTTCGAGCTGTTTGAATTCTAGAAGCATCCGTGGAGTAGCTCTCTTTTTGAGTCGAAAATTATCATTATTTTTGCAAGTACAACATTGTTCAGGTTTATCCATTAGTGGACCGTAATCGTATTCGCAAAAATGGCATTTTTCTATCATACCCACAATCACTCCGAAATCATAATAACGTTCGTAGCGTGAGTCAGATATGTAACACCGTCGATCTTAACCTGGATCATGTCACTGTTTTCAAAGTCGAGCCAACTATCAATCTCACCCTCTATCGATTCTCCGTTCGGTAAGAATATAATAGCCTTATCGAATTTGAATGTGGTATCGAATGCCTGCATATTTCCGCAGCCCGAGAAATTGAACAATGCTATCATCAGACCAATAACAGCGGTAATAGTAACAGCGATTAATTTCTTATTTTTCATTTTTCTTTCCTATTTAACCTTTTTTCTTTTTTTATTTTACTTAATTGGTGTAGACGATCATAAAAGCGGTTCGTATTTAACAATCTTGCAGTCATCATGAAGAATCCAATTAAGACTCACATGTGCATCGATTGGCACACCGTCTTTAGCGACATACTTGCGAAGCTCAGTGTCGTTAAACCAATAGTAGTCCAGTTTATCATGCTGGTTATCGAACTGAAAAGTTTCGCATTTCTTAAGTCCGAGTCGCTTGCGGATTAAGAATATAATTATTTTCTTAAGCATTTTTACTCCTTTATAATAGACTTTGCAAATGCTCGCACAGTTTCCCTGAAGTCTTCCAAAGTCCCATTATTTTCAAGAATATAATCGTAGGTATAGTTATACACGCCAGCATCTGCCATATTGCTTGAGATGAACGGAATTCTATCGTTCTTAATAAGAATAGTTTTTGCCCCATATGCAATTTTAGCTCGCTCGATTTCCTTAGGTTCACGAATATCAATAAGCATAACGCGAGCATATTCTTCATAAAGAAATTCGTTAACTCGATTTTCAACGTCAGTAAAAGGCAAATCGTTGTATTCGGTCAGAAGACATTTTAAATCAGATAAGAACTTTCTGTCTTTTTCTGACTTACCACCATTCCATCCACATTCGTATGCAATCTGTTTTACCCTATCGATAGATGAATATTTGAATACCGGATAGAACTCGCCGAGAAATTGTGCAAATGTGTCTTTACCACATCCACCCATACCATTGACTATAAATATATGTTTTTTCATGCTGTCTGCTCCTTATTAAGTTTAGTCCAGTTTATAAATCCGTAAATAGTGTTTGCGGTCCAAGCAATATACATAGCAACCATAGACCAATTACCAGCAACCCACCATAACTTGATACAGAAAATATCAATCACAAACCACCATACCCACTGCTCGCGATAACGTCTAACCATGAGAAGCTGAGCGAATATAGCCATAACGTTTGTAGCAGCATCCGTATAAGCCTGAGCGCTGCCGATACTACTAAGCCAATAACCCACAATACATGTTGCAATAGCCGTGACACCAATAGAGCATATCCATTGTGCAGCTGTAAACCTCTTAGCAAGTACATCCTCAGTACCGTCTTCGTTTTTAACCTCATTTTTCTTCCATACGAAAATACCCCAGATCATAGTTACAAAGTAAAATAGGTTTTCGAGTACTTCGCCATAAAATCGGTTTTGCCAAGCTAATACCAAATATGTAATAGTCTGAATGAAGCCTACAAAGTAGAACATAGTCCGACCCTTTGCGCACATGACAACAGATACTACGCCAGCCAAACCTGCGATAATGTTAAGCGGTGTATCTGGACAAATAATAAATACAACAACCTGTGTTAATATCATAGACAGAAGGAACAGCTTTTCAAATACTGTGTAACCATTCCAAAAATGTTTTAATATCCAATTTTTAATGCTTACCATTTTCAATAATTTCCTTTACATAATCGACAATAGCTTTGAAGTTATTCCAATAACCGCCATCAAGAACCGTGACTTTGTCCCAGTTGCCAGAATTCTTAATATTTCTGCATAAAATATCAAAGAGTTCCCAACGCTCTGACATACCTGAATGATTCATGAAACGGGAATGATCATCCACAAATTCTCCATGAGGGCATAGTAAGAATATCTTGTCCCATTTCGATTTGCGCGTGTATTCGTCTGCCATTACAGCAATCTTTTCAAATTCTTCCTGAGTCAGCGCACATGTCTCGTCTTTAGCGTAATATTCTGCATACATACGGGTAACCATAGAATCTGAATCAGCAAAGAACACACCATGGTTTGCGGGAGAATTGATAAGTTTTTTATTGAGATTGTATTGCCCTTCAAGGAATGCCATAAAGTCTGTGCCTTCGAATTCCCAATCAGAAATACAGCTTTCGCGAATATAGTCTCTAGCCCATTCCCAGCTGTAGGGGGCATTAAAATATTTGCCGAGGTCTACAGTCATGGTAGTCTTTCCTTCAGAAGCAGTACCGCAAATAAGAATATTCGTACTAAACACTCTTCGGAACGGGAAAGTAATTTTGTCCCAATGTTTAATAGGATTCTGACGGATCATAGTAGCGCTAATGGGATTGTCAGCTTTGCGATCGACATGGATGACTTCTTCATGCCAAATATGTAGCAAATCGTTATAATATACTTCATCGCCGACATACCAATGCCTATGCGGATTATTTACTGTGGATTTATCGTAAATTCGATTGAATTCTTTCATCCAACCGTTCCAACCGTTAGGATATTTATCGATGCCAATTTCAGTGTCGTTAATCGCATATACTGCAACCAGATCGTCGTCGGCAAAGAATTCTCTAACATAGCGATATCTTTTAGTATGCGGCATGATAGGTTCGCCTTTATCCCCGTCATAACCACATACAATAACAATACACCCACCGTCATTTTCTTTCTTGGCTCTCATAATAAGATCGAGATGACCTTGGTGTAGAGGGGCAAATGAACCAAATACTACACCGACTGTTTTACCTTCTAGAGGTTTCTGATAAGCATGTAACATTTTTTTACCTTTTCCAACATTGTGTTATTTTTTACTCAGTTTCTTCTTCACTATCACAAGTCCAATCAAACCCAGCGAATTTAGAAGCACTATCAATAAAGTTAATGTTATTCGGTTTGACCCTCGCTACGTGACCGTCCTCATACTCGACAAGTCCTACTATGCCTGCGTGAGAATCCTCAACCCAACGATGGAACAGAGCTTTTCTTTTTAATGCTCCAGATAAGCAAGGACGAAGCTCATGAGTGATAATATACTTCTCCATTATTCATTTCCTTTCCCATTCTTTCTGGTAGTAAGTCTTTGCCACAATTCATCGGCTTCTTCATTCTGGAAAGCGTTGATAATTTCCGCCGGTTTATTCGGATGTTTCTTGCCGACTAACAGAACACTATTATCTTTCCCGTTAGTGTTGTCGTAGCTAACAAGGATATATTCAGTGATTCCGTTTTTGTTCGAAGGTTCGTTGTTCATATTTTCCACCTCTTCTGAAATATAAAAATGAAAGAAACAGGCAACCACAGCAGCTACCTGTTTCTCATAAAGGAATATGTATTTTTCGCGATTTATTTCCAGATGCCTACGCTATTAATTCTACTGTTGCCACTGGTGGCCTGCAAAATATCGCCTTCTTTAAGAATGAAGGATCCACCACCATCAAGCTTAATAGCATTCTTAATACCGAGGGACATCATAAGGGGATACATCTGATCGTATTCGCATTTAGCAGCTACGTATACAAGCTTGTAATCACGAATACCGAGGAAACCATGCCAAGTATTATAAAGCTCGTTACCAAAATATCCTTCGGTCTTAATCGAATTCATGCTAATTTTGGCACCATTTCTAACAACCGGAATACCGCTGATAGCGCATGTGCAATCGGGAATCTTGTGCGCATATTTCGTTTTAAGCATTCCGCATGCCTCATCGTTAGTTACGTAAATAGTAGACAGACTCTTATTAGCAACGTTAATCCAATTAGCGTTAGCATTCGCGCTCGAAATGATTTCTCCATCAGATACTACATTGCCGATCGTAACTGTTTTTCCACTACCCTCCATCGCAAAAAATCCGAGATTGAAATAGTTGGTTGCGTCGGGAACGTTTCGTTTCAAACAGTCGCATACCCGCACTTCAAACCTATCAGGATCGATTTCCTTGACGTATACTGACGTCGGCAGCTTTGTAACTTTAAGACTCATAAAAACACCTCCATTTATTCGTCTTTGTCTATTTTTCTAACACCTTTGTTGCATGTGTCAAAGGCGTCTACGTACGTGGTTTCTGGTGTTGCCAAACACGCTCCATCAGCATCGAGGGGGTTCGGATAGAGTCTTTTGTCAAGCTCATTCGATGGAACGAAATATTGACAATTTTTACAAAAATCCATATAGCAAGTTTCGGACAGATCATCCAGATCAGCAATATGGATTTTATTTTTCGCAACAGCTGTAATCTCAATCTCGCCAGCTGCAATCTTTTTGATCAGTTCTTTAGCATCATATCCAGTTAACTGTTCAAGAGTAGCATTGGTTTCTTCAAATATTTTATACTCAGTAGATAACGCAGTGGGAACGAAAGCCACTCTGAGTTTTTTAAGAGCTTCACTCACTTTGTCAATAGCAGTGTCGTTACTTTCGATATGTTTATCCCACTTTTTAAGCCATTTCTGGAAGACGTTGTAATACCCATAGTTGTTGCCAAACATCTTCTTGGATATAGCCATGGCAAGACCCTTTTCAGGATCAAAGTCTTCCTGAGTTTTTACGACGGTCTTTGTACCATCTCTCCAAAATATAATTGTAGCCGGAGGATTGAACATTACGTTGGTTATTTCGAGAGTATCGATTAGATTGATATGAATGTCTTTTGATTCAGTTTCGGTCGGTTCAACCGTGATTACGCAGGTAACTCCGCCACCTTTTCTACCGATCGAATTACGCCCTGTCACCATGAAGCAGCTGTGTTTAGAACATATTTTTTCGATATATGATTTAAAATCAGAATATTTGTTATAACCAACACGCTCGTTTAATTTTGGGCATTCAAGAATATAATTTGAATACCCTCGCGGAATTATAAAGTCTTTAAGTCTCATTTTTCTTCTCCTACGTTTACGGATAGCACTGTTCGACTGTGACGTACTGAATTTCTACAATGTGATAATACTTCGAGATCATGTTAAAGAAATCGACCATTTCGGTTTCAGTCATTTCGTCTATGGCTTTATTAAACAAAACGTACTCATCATCAAATGGGCTTGCCAATGTATGTTCACCGAATTCGAAGTAAAACTTTATAAGAGCTTCACGCATATCCCAAGTATAAAATTTACGCTCGCAGATAACATCGCTACCCTTGCAGTCTGTGAATTTAATCACATATGTATTTGTTTTGTCCATTTTTTTCTCTCCTTCTAAATATCAGTCAACTCTACCAAGTCCCTCTTCATTCAAATAGATAACTGATCCTTTGAAAATCTGGTCTCTACCGCAAGCTACATACTTACCATAGATTTCAAACAGTTTCCATAATTCCACAGTAATATAGCCATCTTCATCTATATTAGGCAACGGTCTATCAAAGTTCTGAAGTCTTCCGATGGCCCAGTCATACTGATGGTTAAATATCTCTTCTCCAAGTTTTGTAAGTTTTACTTTTACATAACTGTTTAAATTGAGTGTCTTCATCCTCTTTTATCACCTCTTTTTAATCATTTCTTTAATCATTTTTCTCTTGGTTTTTGTTTCTACTTCTTTATACATACCGGCCTCATTTATAGCGAACGAACCGGCATGAGCGAGATCTGTAGTGTATATGCATTTCGGGTAGCTGCAAGCTTTGCATTTTTTCCTATCGCAAAGATACAGCACTTCGGCACCCTTCTCGTAAATATCAATATTAACGACTGTATCTAAGGCCTCTATAAATATTTGATCCTCTTCGGAAATAGGACTACGTTGCATTTTATACTTAAGTCCTTTCAACACGTCGATAGCTGTCTTGGTATCCATTTGGTTTATCGTTTCTCCCTATTTCTTTTTCTTTTAAGTGTTTGATAAAAACCTGGCGTATACATAGCATCATTCATCTGTCTTTCGAATTCCGCATTCGCCTTGATAGCATCATATTTTTTCTTATCTTCCGCATAATCTGGGCACGTTGCATGACAACCTGGATGTCTTCTCGGAGGCTTACAATAATAGCAAGAGTTGAAATGCTTATACGCACTCATCAATATCCTCACTCTCGTCCAACTCAAAAGGAATCTGCATAACATCCCCTCCCTGGGTTATAACAGATCGCATAAGAATACCTGTGTCTTCATCTAAATAAATATCATCGAGCATATGATCCCATTCATCAAACTGATCGCAAATATCCATGTCACGGGATTTTCTAAGATCGATAAGTTCTTTGATAATGACTCGTCTCCATTTTCTTGCAATTAGTTCACGACTCTGAGATAGAACATTATATAAACCCGATTCTGTAATATAAATACGTGCGAAACCATTGTCATCTAAAGCAGTAGGCATTAGAATGATTTCGTCACTCTCACATACACTAATCAAGCTCCAAAACTTTTCTTCAGGAACATTGATTATTTCAGCAACGTCCATGATTTTGAACACCGGCTCGTCAAGTGAGTTATAAACATCCAACTCGACACTATCAAATTTGATAGAACCAACTTTAATATCGGTCATATCCTGGCCCCTTTCTTTTGATTTTGCATAAGTAAAAATTTTGCCCTATAAATAGTAGGTTCATCATATGTAAAGTACGCTCCACTCGAACCATCCCAATCCATAAATTGCTCAGAATATATTACTTTCTCAGCAATTTCAGGGTACTTCTTTTGAAGGTTGACCAGCTCAACAGCCCATTTATTCCAGGTATGATCTGATATAATGTTTACGTCTTCTTCATAATACAGATAACTATGAATGAGCAACTGTAAACGGCGCTGTTGAATTTTCTGAGCGATCTTCAGCTCATTACCTTCGAAAATATCATATGTCTCTAGATTCTTTCTAGGTATCATCTTTTTACCTCCTTTCGATCCACTTAGTAAAAGCACTAGCTATTTTGTCCATAGAAGATGCGATAACAACGAAAGAGCCGACAAATATAAGTATTAAAATCGCTCCTGCAACACATAAAAATGCTGTAAATAATGCGGTTAAGAATTCCATTTAATAAACCTCCTTGTCGTATTGTCCAAAATAAATCCCGCAACAATTAATATTATTAATACCTTGAGTGAATTCTGCCTGCCAAACATAATCTTTTCCATAAAGTTCGGAATGTTTACCACTTAATACCTCCTCTGCAATACGATATGCTCTCTCGACTGCTTCTGCTTCATTCGGGTCGCTAGCTCGTTCGGGCCATATCACTCCAGTATAATAATATAGACCATACTGATACTGCTGAGTGAGTACCTCATATATCGTATTCGGGAATAAATCACTCTCAACTCGATTAAGGACTACATCAGCAACTCTACGTCTACAATCGTCGCATTGAAGGTCGCTTCCTACTTCTTGGTAGATTACGCATGCAAGTAAGTTTTTTTCATCTGGATCAACATTGATCATATCGGTTTCAGATTCGGTTACTTCAACATTCGCTGTCTCTTCTACTTCTTTAACCTCGATAGTGTTGTATTCTAAAATATCAATAGGTTCAATCGAGTCGATAGTTTCAAGACGAGTATCATGTTCAAGCGGTTTTATGGCTTTTGCATATTCAATATATGTTTGCTCGCTTTGAGATGAAAGTATGAATGTTAGTATACAAAACGTTAATATGTAGCTTATCCTATTCATTGATTATCTCCTTTATATAGAAAAAATTTAAGAGCCTGAGTTTCCCCAGACTCTTATGGAGTCAGACATTTTCGTCTACTTCTACTTCTTCTACGCGTTCTTCAATATGCTTTGATTCTTTTGTCTTACGATACAAATTAATCAGTCCGATGATTGCTGCAACGGTGATTCCGCCTTTGATGAATGATCTACCATCCGTATAGTTGAATCTTCTGCACAGTCGTTTAAGTTCTTTCTTATCAACATAGCCGAAATACCTCAACCTATCCGTAGCGGTCAGAAATGTTTCATATGCCTTTACGATAATCGCATCGTTAGCAAGTATCTCGGATACTTTCTTCATGTTTTCGTCCATTTTAATCTCTCCTTTGAAAAAATATAAATTAGTAGAACAGACCCAGTCTCTTCCATACAAATGCGTGTTTTTGTCGCGAGATCCACTTCACAAAGTCACAGCAGATCTCGTTATACTCACTCTGAAAACGAAAAGGGACTGAGCTAGATAACCCAGACCCTTGGTTCGCTTATTCGGATTTGGTTTTAATGTTTTCCATCAATCCTTCTGCTAATCCATCCGCAAAGCCTTTCGTAAGGTCTCCTAAGAATTTACCCATAGCGATACCGTACGTAATTGCTAATGCATATTTACATAATGTAGATGCTTTCATTTTTACCATCTCCTTCCATAATAGAAGATGTAATCGACGCGAATATCACCATCCAACCCATTTGGTCTCGTTGAATTTCTTTTTAGCTCGTATCGCTTTAGAAATTGCTAGGTCAATACCACTCCTAGATTTTAAGTGGTAATAATAAAGGTCTCGATAGGGTGTCGTAAGTCTGTCCGTTCTCCCAGCAGCTTGCGCTAGTGTCTTATAAGAGTATGTCTGCGAGTAAAATATAATTGTATCCGTCGTGATGCAATTCCATCCTTCCGCACCAGACGCGTAGTTTACGAAATATAACCACCTGTCGCTAGTTGGTACGGGATCGTGAACGTGTCCGTTATATTGAGCTATTTCCGTCCCTTCCTCATAAGCTAAATTCAGTAGAATATCCAACTCATAGTCAAAACTATAAAATATAATAGCTCTCGGCGTTTTCTCAAGTATTTCAAGTAGAGCAACCTGTCTGGACTCGTCACTATTCACAATTTTTCTAAGTACGTAGCATAGACCTGAAGCTTGAGTGATGGGCTCCGATCGATATGGGTCCCACCTTGTTTTTATTATATCCTTGTATTTCAGTAAATCGTACGAACAATAAATATCCTCATGGTGTTGTACCGTCTCTCGCTGAAAATCCATGTCGACAAGGATCTGATTGCGGAGACGAAGTAGTTTACCAGTGTTTGTATAACGTTCGATTTTAGGATACTTGGTAAATCTAGCATAAACTATATGCTGGCTCGCAAAGTCAGTTTTGTTTCTGTAAAATCCATTCGCTATGAATATCGGTGCCATCTGCATCCAGTCATCACCGGGGGTTGCACTGAGTATGAGCCAGTTGTTATTTCTAGCTATCTTCAAAAAAACTTTAGTCCACACCCCGTAAGAATTAACTTTACATTCATCAAATATAAAGAACGCTCCTTTTACATCAACGTATTTTGTAATATTATTCCACGAGTCAATTACCACAGTATTCGAATAATAATTTAACTCTGGATTTGGTGATAATCGATACGGGAGCAATTCCTCATCCCACTCCAGTTTATTACGTTTCATTGCAGTGGTTATAATATATAAATCTACTGGATTGGTCATAGGAGTATAATCACTACCGACTATACTCCCGCCATTCTCTTTGAAATAATAATACAGGCCTGTTCTACTTTTACCAGAACCGACACCGCCATTTAGAACACAGCCTGTGCGTAGTCTATTGACGGCATCCATCTGATAATCGTAGAGAAACGTATTATTTCTCTTTTGCTGCATGTTCGATTCGTTCCTCCAATTCTTTTAGACCGCCGACCCTCTTTTCTATAAGCTCCTTCAAATTCTCAGTAGCTTTATCCCGTTCTTCTTTTGTCATATCAATCAAACCTCTCCTCAATCCACTCGTTTGCAGAATATAATTCAGGCATAGTCATGAAACATTCGAAGTGTACTAGATCGTCAGCTTGACTAGCCTCGAAGTAAATATCATGCTGCAGCAGGTATAGTTTGAATAACTCAGCGCCTTCTTTAGTTAATTCAGTTCTATACCAATCTCTATCATGCTTAGTAATCATTCAATCACATCCTCTGCTACAATAATGGTATATGCCCCTTCTCCAAGGTTCATTGGCATGACTGTACAAACGCCAATACTAGTTTCAACTGTGATAGGAGAGCGCTCATCGTCACTGATATAAACAGTAGCAGGCTCACCGTCATCGATAATAGAGAAAGTAGCGTCAAATAATCCAAGTTTGAAATAGCTATTTTTATAGCGCAATAAAAAGCTAAATTTATACGAATTAATCTCACTTTTTACGAGCTTATACCCTTTGCTTTTAGCTTCAGCGAATACCTTAGTAAAATCGATTCTGGAAGCACTACCTTCTTTTCTAATCAGTCTGTCGACGCTTGGATATTGATCAGTATCTGTATACAGCTCGATTACGCCACACGGTTCTTTTGTTAAAGCCACGGAGAATGAATTACAGAAAGACGTATAGTTCTCATTCTCATATTCGATTAAACAAGGTTTCTTTAGATACTCTCTTTCTAAATTCGTATATGAGAAATACTTCTTCATAGCCGCGTATCTCTTTTTAGCTCCAGGTTTGCTTTTTAAAATATCTGCATAAATCTCGTCTCTCAATAGTTGTTTCAATTCATCGATACGATTGCTAATCAACATTTCTAAGACCTTTGTATTTTGCATAGGTTATTTCGCCTCTTTCGGCCAGTATTTTTTAGGTAACAATATCACTTTAAATTCGAAACCACCGCGATAGCTCAAGTTGTATTCATTGAGAATATAATTCTTTTCATCTTTACTTTTTGCATAATCACAGTGGTCCCATTCTCTTTGCTGAACGTGTCTTTCTCGGCATAGTATCTGATACATTTGACCTTGTATTGGTTCGTACGCTTTTGGGTGAGACATTTAGATCATGCCCCATTCTTCGGCGTTTTTCATGTGCTGACGTCTTGCTCTATTATATGCATCTACCAATCCCATTTCTCGAAGTTTGGTAGTACCCATGTTAAAGCAAGCCAGCACGTCTTCGTCACCGCTCCAGTTAATCGCATATTCGTGATTATCCATTTCGTACAAGAATGCGCCCTCAGCGAAATTTTCGTCTTTCATCGCTTCTAGGAGTTCCTCTTTATGACGTTTCATCATCTCTTTGCATTTTGGTACGTCGACTTTCTTCATAACATCACCCATACCCATTAACGTCACACATTCTTCCTTTGTTGCACCTAATTTCTCTAAAGCTTCTTTAAGCTGCTTATCATCGAACGCATAAGCAATTGGAAAATCGTTTAACTCCTTTTCCTGTTTCTCTTTAAGTTTTAAATATGCTTCTGCTTTCATTGATAATCTCTCCCCTGAGGTTTATTGGTCGTACAAATATAAATAGCTGGACCCGCTGGGATTCGAACCCAGAACTAGCACCATTGCGCTACAGGTCCTAAAATATAAGAGAAGACACCCCGTCAATTTAGAGTGCCTTCTCCCATGTTCATTTGTTGAATTTGGCCTTGATGTTCCCTTTTACATTTTCGAATGTAGTCTTAGCTTTAGTACGTAATTCAGGATTCAGATACATAACCGTAGCCACAGCAGTTGCTGCCGGAACGATAATTTGTCCAATCCAAAGTCGTATTTCTCGACTAGTTTCGATTTGTTTGTAAGTCATATTAAGACCTCCCTTCCATTAAAGGAGCTGTATTCTGCGCGAGTATCACCAAGGAAGCTCGTCATCCTGAGATGCTGCTTCTTCGTTATGATATCTTGCTGCGAATCTGTCAATGCGCTGAGTTACATGTATAGACTGGAGATATGCGGTACGACCTTCCTTGCCGCTGAATTCCCAATCGTAAGGGCGAATATCAAGATCAACACTTTCGATCTCAATATCGTCAAGACAGAAAATGCCATCTTCGTCAAGCTTGTTAAGACGATTACCGGACTTAAGGTACGCTACGGGACCAAACCCAGTATACTTAACTTTTACAGGCAAATACATGAAAGGTTCATCGCCTTCTTCACGCGGAGGCTTAATCTTTACGTTCCATCCTTCTGCGATAAGAGCGTCCGCTACATCCTGGTCATCGATAAGAACTGCGAAGTTTCTATCGCCTTCTCTGTTAAACTTAGATGCTGCTCCTGTGAAATTACGGTAAATAATTTTTGCATCATCAATCTGAAGAATTCCCTTAGGTGCAAATGTTACATTCATAGTTTTTAAAACTCCTTTGAAATAATTTTGATTAAAATATAAATGTATAAAAACAGAAGACACCTCGAATTGAAATGCCTCCTGGTTTCTATTGAAAATATCAATTGTGAATCAGCGTTTATCAAATGCGTCGCCATCTTCGTCACGGGTGTTATAGATTAATAAATCGGAAATATCATGACCAAGTTCGCAACTCATATGGAACTCGTCCATGTAGAAGTTAGGACATCCCTGACAAGTTTCTCTACCGCAAGCCATAACCCACGGAGGAGTATTCAGAGGTTCGTCTAACTCTTGCCTGGGCTTTATAGCAAGTGATCCGGGAATATAGGGATCGTCTGAAACAAACCATTCAAAATCGCCATACTGAGAGATCGAATCAATTGCATCGTTTACAAGTTTGTCGTAATACGAACGGTCAATATCATCTTCTTTACCAAGAAGCTTAACCTGCTCTGCTTCAAGCCAACGATAACCCTTGGCTCCAGTCACAGAGTCATACTTGATATTATTTTCCTTATCCTTATTTTGTCGTACAAGCTCCGCGCCACCACAACCTGGTTTAATCGGGCAGAAATTACCAACCTTACCGATAAAATGTAAGTCGTGTTCATCATCAGATAGTTGCTCATTCATATCGAGATAAATGGCGCCTTTTGTTGATTCCTTTGACTCACACATATCATCGAACTCGATAGGCTCTTTCGTAAAAAGGGACTTATATACATAATTTTGTTGAAACTGGGCTCCGGTAGCAGTCCAAGTACCGCCATGCTTTTTATTCTCCTTGCAAGTGTCTTTATCGTGATCTACAAGTTCATGACCATATAGTTCATAGCACTTCTCTAATGTTGCGTATTTTGCGATATATACAGCATTATTAACAAGGCACATACGATCATATACTGCCTCCAGTTCAAACGAGTATCCATACGGTTTAGCAAACTCCATAACGAAATTGATTATGTCTGGAGTTGCATCTGGGATCTTGATGGAGTCAGTTTTGATATGTGCTACAGTGAAACCCCTTGCTTGTACTTCATCCTGTAAAGTTCGCATAAATAAAGCTCCACGACATGCCACCGAGTTATTCTTATTACGATGATCACGCATGGCATTATCGAATTTAGCCGATGTAAGTCCGTATACAGAGTTCACGGATATTTTTAAGGCCTGCGACAAATCTTTAGCCACCGATTCGTCATCCAAATATGGAGCAAGTTTACCATCTAGCATTTTTCTAGCGGTATCGAAGTCACCGTGTTTGATCGCAATGCGAGCATCTCTGATATCCTGAAAATTTTTAGTATATTCTCCAAAACAATTCATGGCAATGAGTGATGCTGGATGCATTCCGGCCACATCTAGCAAGGCTACATTACCGTACATACCTGGTTCAGCATAAACGTATCCACCCATACCAACATCGGTTCCTCGGAACATATTATGGTATTTATTGTCTTCTTGACTATATATGCATTCATATCCAGGGAATACATTGATGACGTCACTCATTATATCCCTCCTTATTCAAGTACTCGAACTTATAGCCGCCTGTTTGCTTATAATATCCGCTGAGCACATGACGTATATTAGGTTGATGTACATTCAGAGCTCTAGCCGCGTCAGCCTGACTAGCGAAATCCTGTATAACTCCGGTTTTAATATTGATAGCTCGCACTGGTGTTCTTAGTACTTGCATAGACATTTCATGCTCTTCATCGGTGAAATAATGAAATGTACCATGACGTATTGCGTCTTGCATATTATCAGCATGGGTACCCCATCGCAAATTGCTTACGTGATTGTTGTATGGGTTTCCATCATAATGCCTGACTATAGGGTAATTATGAGGGTTTGGAATAAAAGCTTCTGCTACAAGAATAGCCAAATATCTATGACGTCTTTTTCCATCAATATATAAGTCTACAACTTGATGACCGTCCTTGTCATAGGCATACGAATTCATGCGATGCCATCCCCTATGGCCAAGACATCCGGGACCGTAAACAATACCAAGATCAGATACAAAATATCCAGGAGCGTATTCTATTTCGACGACGTTTCCCTCGAACATTTCATAAGGAACTTCATCATGATAGTCAGTATTTAGATACCGCAAATGATGGCCTCCGCAAGTATTAAAAATTCCTGCCAAACATTGACTAACGGCTGACGCACTTACTCCAAGATGCTCTGCGCACTCTTTAGCGTTTCTAAATATTTCTCCGGTTTCAACTATTTGGATACGAGCACTCAACGCTTTGTGCCCATTCATATATTCATGCATTCACACCACTCCAACCTTTTAGGTATCCAGAAAATTCTTCTCATAGCCAAGCACCCAACGAAGCGCTGACATGATACCGTTCCAATAACCTCGCTCCCATTCGGTGTAGCCATCTTCAGGAATATCGCGATATCTATTTACGATTCGCTCAATATTACGAAATCTGGCGTTCTCAGTATCCTCCTGTTCAGATGATACTGTGTGTGATAACCATGCTTTATCGCAAGCTTCACGAAGATACTCGGCGATTTCTTTATCGCTTCTAGTCGTTTCGCCGCAACCATTGTCTTCGCATGCAACGCTAGTGTTAATGAATATAAATTCCAGGTTATCGGCCCTATTGTTTGTGAAATCCCCATCCTTGTGATTAATAATGCGAGCCATCTTTCTTTTAGTTTCTCTCATTTTTAAATCCTTTCGAAAATATAAATCAATAATATTGTTCACCCGTAGCTAAATCTGTATAAACAAGTTTTGGATTACGATTATTTCCAAATATAATTTTAGTAGTTAGACTATTTGTGGTGTCATTAACCGAGCCGCCAGCTAGATCGGCCAGAATCTGTCTAGCAGTCCAGTCGCCTTTTAGATGGTTAAATACCGCTTCCGTAGCTATAACATCATTATCGCAGTACTCAGCAACTTTCGTCCAAAGTTCCTCAGGGACCGGTTCGTCCCAAGGTAAACCAAGTTCCTGGTGGTGAATTCCAAGTTCAATTTCCCATTTTTTAAGACTCTGTTTCTTAGCCGCAAAGTCGTATACATCTGTGTATGAAATGTTATAAGCGGGACCGAAGAACGCGTCTCTATTCTCGCCCTTCTTAGAGTTTATAATTTTCTGAGAAAGTTCATAGATCTGTTCATTGGTATAACCAATCAAAGACGCATATAGCATATGATTATCGTATCTTCGGCAGTTAAAACCGACCAGTCTGAACTTTAGCAACTGTTCAATATCAGCAGGTTTAGGATTGATCATTCGGACAACATTTCTTCCCTCGCCAGCAATTTTCCAGTTGACTAAGAATAAGTTCGGAAAAACTTCAACGTCATAAAATACAAGAGGGGATTCTTCATTAATATCTCCAGCTTCCATTACATCTTTTTCTTCCGACTTAAACTTCATCTTACCTACAAGCTTGATACAGTAATCTGCATTATTACTACTGTTAGCTGCAAACGCAAATATCACATTCTTTAGATCGCTTACATCATAAGGAATTCCGCTCTTATACGCATCATCGAGCAACTTGTGGATATAACCGACACTCGGTTTTGTATAACCATGGTATTCCTTATTAAGATTTCGCTTAATCATCGTTCGCAGCATTTTCTCATTTTTAATACCATCCCAATCTACCAATGTTTCATCTCCTCTCAACGGTAAACCAGAGCTGATGGTAGCTATCGGTAAGTCGTTACACTTTGTAAGTTTTCTGCGAAGCGTCATTTTGCCTGTGAACACTTTAACTTCGATGTTATCGTCATATACACGACTCAACTTAGTCACATCTCCATTATAAATATAATGCAAGTGTACTCCAGCACCAGATTTACTAAGCTCAGCGTATGTTGCAGGCCATTTACTAGCTTCTTCTACATTTTTGGCAAGACACTTATTACCCTCAGCGTCCTTAATATCAAAGTCGATAACGATATGATTCTCGGGTACTCGAACATAATGTAATTTTGAAGTGTCAATATCCGACAACTTGCTAGTTACATAGTCCCAACCTTTAAGCGGAGTTTCTTCAGAAGATGCATACTGTGCGAAATAGTCACAGCATTCCTTATCAAATATCGATTCTGAAGCATCAAATTCAATAAGTTTTATACCGGGATCTTCTTTCTTTGGCTTTGCGGGTTTCATATCGTCTTCAAACTTATCAAGTCTAAAGCCTGAATAATAAGTGCCGATCCTACCATCATCAGCCGAAAAGTTTTCGTTGAATTCTTTGAAATAATTTTTGAGTTCTTCTTTAAAGTTTCTTTGAGAATATGAGTATGGAACTTTTGCGTCGTCGCAATATATTTTATAAGCCTCCCAAGCAGCTTTAAGACTAGTTCCATCATCGCGTTTAAAGACACTAAACATATCTATTACATAGTTATAGAAGTCGTTTGTAGCGCCCATCATTCCCTTAGGAATATAATCATCATACTCTCCTGGATTGTTCAAGTATACTTGCTGACAATGATATGCAATGGCTCCAAGTTCAAATTCAATCTGCTTGACGGCTCTGGTATATTCCTTAACGCCAAGTTTATTACCAGATGGTGTAACATCAATAAGTCGTCTTAACAAACCTGATTTGCCATCTGTAATTTTGACAGGTTTGTTGGTTCCCATGAACAAGAAGGCTTTAAAATCATTCGAGTATGCTGATTTAAACTTCTCATTCACAGTCATAAGTTCATGAGATACTAAACTATTCAATCTAGTATTATCCTCAATCTTCGACAAGTCACCGTCATGCTGAATTGCTACAAGAGGATTCGTCTTAAAGGATTCGAGCGCAAAAGAACTATTACTTGATCCGAGTGCCTTAGCATCAAATACGGAATAATAGCCTTCAAACAACTGCTGAATAATATTTAAGATTGTGGATTTACCAGTACCTGCCGCACCATATAAAACCATGAACTTTTGTATTTTTTTAGAATCGCCAGAAACTATAGAACCGATAGCCCATTCGATTTTATGTCTCTCCTCATCAGAGTATAAAGTAGAAATAAGTTTTTCATACGAAGCAATACTACCTTGTTCAAGAGGATAACTAAGTCGCTTACTTGCATAGTCTGTCTTAGTAGTTTCTGTATTTGAAAATATAAGTTTTTCATCCAACATTACAAACGAATCTCGGAGCTGCTTCTGACAATATTTATGCCAACTGTCAATGCTTCCGGATTCCGAATCCCACATATATTTAACATGCGCTGTGAAATCCGGATCGGTTGCCTTATTATCGTCATAAAATTTCTTAAGCTCCCTGTCAACGAGTTGAATAACATCATGCTCGTCAGTAGACCATAAACCACGGTCTTCTACCCAAACTGCATAGAAGTCACCACCTCGTATCATGAGATCGCTGGATTTTTTCAAAACGAATTTTGGATATACTTCACTTGTGTTTCCCTTTCGTCGGGTTGCAATGGTCATGAAATCAAGCATTACATCGATCGGTCTCCTTTCTTATTAAGAGATACTATTTAAGTATTCGCACAGTTGGTGCCATATCTCTATTTTTCGCATATCGTAGTCATAATTTCTTACAGTGAACAGACCGCCTCTTCCGTCAGGTTCATAATCTCGATTGAGAAAACATTCGACGACATCTTCAACACGATAAATATCAAAGTTATCATCATACATGCCACCGAGACCGAGGCTGGTAATCATACCCCAGAACCATTGCGCTGTTCTGTCTCCCATTGTAGGATCATCCATAATAGTTTCCTCGCAGCGAATAGAGAGAGCTAGCATCATCTCCAAAACGCTGCAAGGTCCAGTTAACAGATATTCCATTTCATCGTCTTCGAGATAGTTGTGCGCAAAACGATATCTTAACTCAATACCGTCTTCTGCTCTATTACCGTCCATTGGATCAGAGAATATAAACTCTACACAATGAAGATAATTCAATAGCTTTCTATAAGAAACGACGTTGTTGTCGACGCATGCTATGTTGACCAACCATTCGAAATACTCCGTTATAACATCATCCTGTATCATCCATCCTCCTCACCTCGTTCTTTCGGCCAAATATCGTAATACTTATCTTCGTCCCTGATAATCTCGTAGTCAGTCTCATTACGGAAATTTCTTACAAAGACAGCGTCGTTTTCATAGTCTCCGAAATGATCTCTGAATTCTGTACCAACAAGATCATCAATATCATCTACAAGATGTTCATCCTCGTGATATACCATAACGTTATCAGCATAATATACAAGAGTTACAATATCGAAACATCTATCGTATTCTTCGACGAGTTCTCCTAATTCTTCAGGCGAAATTAGGGCCGTATCACTTTTTCTTTCGACCGTGACGATTTCTTTCTTTTCAGTAGTTTGTTCTTCTGATTCTCTCGACACATAACCGGAATCTTCGAGCACTTTTAAATATGCATCGATTTTTTCCTCTCCATCGAGAGCTTTAATTTCGTCAAGTTTTTTAATTTCTTCTTTGACCTTTTCAGATTTCTTCGAAGCGTAATATTCCCGTACGCTTTCTATTTCTTCATTGGCACGCTTCTCATATTTTTTCTGTACTATTTTAACAGCAACAGCAGCACCTACTGCGGCACCTGCTATAAACATGAGCATACCATAAACGTTCTTTGTCATTTTTTACTCCCTTATTATTTTTCCTTATTTCTGGGATCGACTGTATCTCTTAAAATATATAAGTTATTACCTATAGAGATACCATTTATAAAACCTAGAGAATGCCATACCCTGATAGTCGGAACACCTACTTTAAATTTAGCAGCAGCTTCTTCTTCAGTCATAAAACCAACGAATACTCCATTCTCGAAAACATCCTTATCTTCAAGATTATTCTGCAAAATATAAATGATTAAATCCCGTCCAGTCATATGGACACCTCCTTTCGGTGTTTTGTATTAGATAAGGTTATAAATCAGTCCATCGACATTAAAGTCAAGCCATACTGATCTATCATGGCCGTTTACGAATCTACGAGCGCCTTCGTCATTAATGTTATACAGACCGAAATCAATGAAATTATCACCTTTATGATTAGGATTCTTTTCATCGTAAATCCATCCTACAAGCTGACCGGCGGACGTCTTAGGAAAACCAAGCGCAGCGTATACGTCATTTAAGAATACAAATCCATCAGTTTTCAGTTTGTCATTCATCAAATTCTGCACGTTTCTTACATAACAGAAATTTAAGTCTGCGTTCTTTGTCCAATTGGGACTATATTCGTCAAAACACTTAGCGTATTCGCTCTTGTCATGGGCAACATTAACTGTTTCTTTTACAACTGTTTCATTGCCATTTTCGTCAGTTACAATTGTTTCGACCTCTTCAGCCTTAATATCATAGCGAAGTTCTTTATCAAGTTTTTCGCCGAAACGTTCCACAACACGCTGTCTATATTCCTTGAAACTTGTATCTACAGCTGTATATGCGGCTGCAAGTGCGATATTTCTCTTACGAAGAATATTGTTCGATGCAAGAATACTAGTAATAGAAAGTGCTCCCAGAATTACAGAAGGTCCATACAACTTCACAAGATTAAGACCTGTCTGAGCATAGATGATGGTCAGATCTTTCTTGCCATCTTCTTCTGAATACTGTTCTACAGGAATATTTTCGTCAGCGAGTACCCGATGAACTTTATCAGTCTGTTCTTTAGCATTTTCAAGAATATCATTAACCTTCATTGTTGCTTTACATGCCATAACAGCACTTGTCACTACGCCAACTACGCCCGCTACAAGCAGAATTTCAGGGCTGTGCTTCTTAATCTTAAGACCAAACTTATTGATAGATCTAGACATCTTATCTGAAATAATTAACTTATTCATTTTAATTCTCCTTTACTTTTATCTAAGTCCGCCTTTTTCGGCAAGGGCTTTCATGATTCCGTTTGTGATTGGTTCCGCGTATTTACCGAAACCGGTTAGAATTTTATCCGTGATCTTACTGCATGCTCGAGTTGTGACAGCTGCTTTAAGCTCATCCATGTCTATGCCACGTTCGACGGTTTCTGATACTGACTTTCGAATTTCTTCTTCGATCTCTTTTCTCACATCAGTAACTGCAGAGCGTACCTCTTTGGTTATGTCTTCGCGTATGATCTTAATAGCATCTTCTGCGGCATTCTCAGCTGCTTTTTCGGCTGCTGCTTTAACTATATCGTTAGAGATTACTACCGGTGTTTTATACGCCAGGTAACTAATCGATTCGTTATAGTTTTTAACAGCGATCTTTGCTTTTTTGGTCGCACGCAGATTCATGCCTATTGTAATTAAACCAAGCCCCGCCAATGCGACGGAGCCGTATTTAATAAATTTATCCACGTTCATGTTTTTTTACCTCGTTAGTTATATGATTTCGTACTCTACCGTAGCTCTAGGTCTGTTACGAATCGTGTTGATAGCTACAACGCCGAATATCCCAGCACCTACAAGCGCGATGACTACTACTTGTATCATCTTAGGTGTTCCCCATTCCTTCAATAATTCGTTGAATATAAAATTGACCACTGGTCACACCCCTTGTTTGTTTTATTTATCTGTCAATAAGTCCTGCTTTAGGAAGTTTAATAATATACCCATCTCTTGATGACAGCACCTCTGCATTGCGTACACTCGTCCATCCATACTTATTACCTGTGAACGGAGCGGTTACATCAGCCATGTCATACATATCCGACACTGTTACAAAACCGAAACGATCGATTACTTCAGCCATCTGATCAAGCACAGCCTCCGCATCACGACGACGTTCAAATTTAAGATCGTCATAATTCAGACCCCCTCTGCCCGATGAGTTACGAGGTTCATCATATCGTTTGTCATCACTTCTACGATCATAGTAGTTTACATATGAAATCTTAGAACCTGACGAACGGTTTTTGCTACGACCGGATTCCCCATAAAGAATCATATCAATACCGTTTGTCACAATATCAGATACTGCTTTCTTTATTGCAGGAACAAGTACATCCATGAGAATATAAGATTTTACGTTAGCGATATCTTCTGAGATAAACACATCTGTAAATTTATGGATAGTACTTTTTTTCGTCTGTACCTTACCCTGTACAACTTTCTCTACCCGTTTTTCAGTCTCAGCAGAGTTCGCTTGTGTTTCCTCTTTAGACTTATACGAGTTTGATTTATACTCATGTTCGTTCATGATCATTTCTCCTTTAAGTTTATGCAAAAAGAGAAAAGAGAGAATATCCTGTTACGGATACTCCCTCCTTCGTCTAAATACCGTGATTTCTTTCTTGCGATGAATCACTTGCCTTCAACATCCGCATCATCGATTTCGACGTAGTCTTCTTCGGATACTTCGACTTCGTCCTTCGCCGCAGATTCTCTCTTAGCCTTCAGCTTTTTAATGCCTTTCTTCACCAGTCCAACTACGCCAAATACGGCAGCAGTTGCGCCAGCTCCGATAGCCATAGCAGCCAGAGTGCTAAGTCCAGATTCTTTTTCGGTTTCAGGTTCGATTTCGTCAAAGTTTTCGAATTCAACCATCGCCTCGTCGTTTCTGATTTCGTTCATGTTTTCGACTTCCATAGTGTTTCTTCCTTTCGAAATATATTTTTATTTAGGTATTTACCCATAAAGGTGCGTGTAATTTTCGCGAACTTACATAAATGATGAAAATCCATATTTCGGAGCTGCGGTATAACCTATCACCAGACACGGTGTTCCATCTTCTGCAAGTTGCGAACTAAAGTCAACATCGAGTTCTCCATCATCAATATTCCAACCTATCATATCTCCGATCTTCACCGGAGGAATATCAATCTCGGAATAAAAGTCATTTAAAGACGCATACATATCAGTCACTATCAGTCTATTAATTTTGGTGATAGCCCTTTTGATAGTCTCCATGTCAGATCTGAAGTATCTACCGAAAATACAATCGTAGCAAAGCGTCGTTCCCTTTCTCGTAATAATCACTTCATGATTCTGTACAGGATCTTCTTTAAGTTTATCTTTTGCAATTTCATCCTTAATAGCTTTATCTTTCTTTTCACCCATAGTCTCAACTACCTTCTCTCTATACTCTCTGAGAGCAGTATCCGAGATCGTGTAGGCTGCTGCTAAGGCTGCGTTACGTTTTGCATTAACTGAGTTAGCCCCGATTAAACAAGCCGCTGACGCAACGCCTGTAATAACTGCAGGGATATAAACAGGCGTCACTCTTGTTATGAATTCTTTAGCGACTGCTTTTTTGTCAGTGTCGCATTCATGCTGTTCTTTGATATCTGCAATAATATCAAGAGCCTTTGGAGTAGCTTTAACGGCAAGTACTGTCGTAGTGATCATGCCAGTAATACCAATTCCGGTTAGAATAGCTGGACTATGTTTTATTGCTATGTTTTTGAAATCTTTAACAGTCTTGCTTAAATTTAATTTGCCCATTTGTTTCTTCTCTCCTTAGAAAAATAAAGAGTCCAGGTTTAGGACTCTTTTGTGGTTTTAGATAATTCTTTCATAAGCTCTTCTTTAAGTTCTGCTTTCATTGTTTTTCTGTTGTTCGAATCAACCTTATTCGACAGCAGTGTTCCCGCCACTCCGAGTAAGGTTACCGCAACAGGTAACAATTTAGTCATATCCATCTTGAACTTCATGTGGAATCACCTCCTTTCATATTAGTAGTCGTTTTTCTCGCGACTAGAATAAATCAGTCGGAGGGTCAAATGGAGTGTTTATAATATAACATTCCATACCATCTCCACCGTCGTCTATCGTAACCTTCTGAACTACTTCGTCCATTCGAGCATTGAAGTATCGAAGAGTTTTAAAATCTAGGAATGTCACTTCCTCTTTCTCTGGTGCTTCTATTACGCCTTCCTCATAGTGATCTTTAGCCACTTCTTCTTTTATGCGCGCGTCGGCTTCGTCGCCATAGATTTCTTCAGTTTTCTTTCTATATTCTCTGTAAGAGTTGTCAAGAAGGGCATAAGCACTAATAAGAGCTGCCTGACTCTTCTTATTGAGAATATTGGCTCCGAATATGCAAGCAACCGTAGTAGCTCCCATTAATACTGAAGGAATATAAACTGGGCCCGCTATGTCGATTGTTTCAAGAGTTGTAAGTTCGTCACACTTTTCAGTTCTTGCCTGGTCTAGTAATTCGATAGCTTTTGGTGTTGCTTTGACCGCCATTACCGCAGTTGCAACGACACCAGCAGCTCCAATGCATGTGAGGATCGTTGGTGAATACTTATGGAGTTTTGTCATCCATGCGCTTTTCATTTGAGTTACCTCTTTCTATAAAAAATTAAAGAGAGTACGATAATCCCCCAATTCCATACATTTGTTCAAATCGGAATTATCTCGCAGATGTTTGCTATCCTCTCATAATACCCTCTGTAAAATTCGCGAGTCTCACCTTGCTAAAAATAAGAAGGGGTCGTGTTTGACCCGATCTTATCTTCTTCTTTTTTTACGAACTATCGCTTTAATGATTAATACTATAATCACAACACAAACAATCAAGTCAGCAAATACTACTGTGAATGCGGCCCCACCAACAGCAATGGTGAGAACTGCAGATACAATCAGTATCAGTGCCATAATTGCCAGGATTGTAAATAAGATCATTTTTCATTACCTCCTTAATTCGTTTCCATAAAACAAGGTGTAAAAGTCGCGAATTAAGTTAAATATCACGTCTGTCAAAACATGTCTCCCATCGTTGTCTTTTGACAGGTTTGATTTTGAGAGCCCACATAATTTGTCTGACAGTGACCGTAGGATACAAACCATTTATAGGATCGCCCGCACGTTTGTTAAAGAACTCTCTGAACTTGATATGTAAATATATATCATCTGTGAGCCACGGATCTATCTCACCCCACCAAGTTCTTTTTGTAGTAGGGTCATAACGTTGTTGTATAACTGCCAGACCTTTGGTATCTATTTCGAATAAAGTGCATCTATCATAGACTGGATGGTCGCAAATATAAGTCGTCCCATACATAGATAAATAGAATTTTGGCTTGTCGTAATGGTATCTCATCAGTCACCTCCATGAAATATCAGTTAACTCAGACGCATAAATAAAAGTTAACTGAGACGCATAAGGGGTAAAATCGGTTTATACTAAATTTTACTATAGTAAATTTTACTCTATAGCGATAAATAGTAATATGCATCTCAGTTAACTAAAATAGCCAAAAATAGGCCAAAAAACCCCATTTTTGTTAACCCAGACGCAAAAAGTTAACCCAGACGCATAAGCTATTTTTAGACATTTAGTTAACTCAGATGCATAAAATTTGTTATGCGTCTCAGTTAACAAAATATGCGTCTCAGTTAACTAATTTTTATGCGTCTCAGTTAACTATTTTATGCGTCTCAGTTAACTAGATTATGCAAATTTTAAGCAAAAAGAAGAGCCCCTGTAAAGAGCTCGTAAAGTACCACATGTCTTCAAAATCGCTTAACAATAATCCTCAAAATCAGCTATAGGTTCCATCAACATTCGAATAATATAATACTCAGTTCCATCATCCATAATATCCTTACTATGGCCGAAATCAACCCATGGCTGCCAATACATATCCATGCAAGCTCCGACAGACCATCCCAGTGACCAGCCTCCGTCTACCTCATCTAGACCAAGATATTCATAGTATTCGTTCAAATAAGCGTAGTCTCGAAGGGTCAAATCTCTATTCAAGAAATACTTAGCTTCACTTACTCTAGTCGTTGTTGCGTTGAAGAAACGTTTAGAATATTCGTCATAAAATAATACCTCGTCGTTAACCGCCGTAACTGGATTAAGTTCATATTTATCCTTCGCTATTTCTTCTATGATTTCTTCATCAGAACCCTCACCATAATATTCGTCAACTTTCTTTCTGTATTCCTTGTATGACTTATCAAGCAAACCATACGCACTTACTAAAGAAGCCTGTTTGCGCTTGTTCAAAGTATTTGCTCCAAATATACAAGTGATCGTAGCAGCCCCTACCATAATCGTTGGAAGGTAAACAGGCAGTGCAACATTGACCTTTTCTAATTTTGTCAACTCTTCGCCTTTCTCTGTCTTAGCTTGCTCTAAAATAAGATTAGCTTTCGTTGTCGCCTTTGCAGTCATTACAGCCGTACCAACAACCCCTACCGCACCAATACATGTTAATATAGTTGGAGATTTACGTTTTGCATACCCCTTTGTTTTGTAAAATACTTTCTGTAATGCATTTGCCATTTGAATCGCCCCTCTGGGAAAAATTAAGAAGAACTGATGCCGGATTCGAACCAGCGACCCTACTTATCTAGTAGTGCTCTACCAACTGAGCTAATCGTTTCTTCTCATAATACAGACTGTAATTGTCGCGAACCGCACACAGCTCAATACTTATCTCACACAGCTCAATACCTATCTCACACAGCTCAATAAGAAAAAGGAAAAGCCCCTGTCATATTGACGGAGCTCTCCTCGTCTCGTACTAGATTACTTCTTAGGGAATAATCTATTAAGGAAATTTCGACCTGCTGTCGTGGTGATTGTTCCTTCCTCTTCAAACTTAAGTGATACTTTTGTTCCCCAGACAGTCACAATAACCGGTACTAAGATTCCTGCGACATTAATCGCATAACCGATAATTCGATCTATTTTGTTCTCTTTCATCTGCTTCAGTTTAAATTCGTCTTCTGCCTTTCGACTTTCAACTTTTTCCTGATGCTCGATTTCGAGTCTTCGCAATTCGATTTCTCGGTCGATCAATTTTGTCACAACATCGGTTCCTGCCTTATGCTCATCTGAGCCTAATTCAAGCTCCCTTAGTCCTTCGAGATCCTCGCAAATCTCCGTTTTCAACAGTTCTTCAATTCTCATTTTGAATTCCTCCTTAGAAATATGTGAACTAATACGTTCCATAATAGAAGCTGTTATTTTTGCGTGATTTCGAATGTAGCAAATTTCTTAGAACTAATACTGCTTACGTTCTCATCTAATTCCAAAAACATATAACTACTACCGTCTTGCTCATCACTAACAATATGTAACTTGCCAGCAGACGAACTCTTGAATGCGAGAATCGTTAATGACACGCCAAGTAATGCTCCGATGCATAAACCTAGAATAAGTTCCATTGTATTTTCCTTTCTAAAATGTTTTTATAAAAATCCCACCCGGGAAAATTTACGATATTAAAATACCACTATTTTTCGTCACCTGCGTACTGAAGTTTTAAACTAGAATAAAATATAAACCGCTCACAAGCGTCCTAGAAGCTTTGTAAGCACATGAACATGAACACAGTTAACAATACCTCTAAAACACTTAATGTGCTCAGAAAGGCTCTACGCGGCTCACAGAGGCATTGTAGAGTTATATATAAAGCATCTTCTCACTGTATTCAAAGATAAAAGAAAAAGTCTGAGTTTCCCCAGACCCCTCTATTGGTCGTACTTTTCATCCTCGTTTAAAATCATCGCTGCTAACTCCTCGCAAATCTTTAGATATCGTTTCATAAATACTTTAATGATTCGTGGATATGCCAGCATTAATACCAGCATAAGCACGCTCGCAAGCATTGTTCCTAACGCTACTCCAACGATAATTACAAGTAAGTTTAACATCGTAATTTCCCCTTTGAATTAGTAGTATTCTTCCATAATAGGGCCTGTATCTGTCGCGAGTATCGTTTAATCTAGAATAAAAAGAAAGAGCCCCTGTTCAGGACTCAATCCTTAAGATATGTACGTTCTAAATTACTTCTTGAACTTAGATTTCACCTTATTTATGATAGTTTTGATCTTCTCGGTAATCGTATCATAGTAGTACCACACAGTTACGCCGGCCCATATGATTGCGTATATTGCTAATACAATCACTATGTACCATCCATAAAACTTTGCGCAGCCGCCCCAAGTTATAGGTTCCGATTTGATTTCACTCCATTTTTTCATTTTGAAATTCTCCTTTCAAAGAAATATAAATTTAGTTTTCCATAAAGGAGTATGTAATTTTCGCGACCATTACATAGAAAAATGAGAAGACCCCGTTTAGAGGTCAGTCTCGATTTTAAAGTTTCGTCTATTATATTCTTCCTTTGCTTTAAGACTCAGATCTTGCCTACCGTTAGCAATTTCATCGATGAGTATATCCTGCTCGTACGCATAACCGCAAGCTTTCCCATCAGCTAATCTGGCAATTCTATATGCCATGTCGCCAATTCTGGTCCACATATTGATTATTCTTTCGAGTCTATTTATCTCATTGATTTTTCTTGTTTTAGCAGTCATATTTTTATCTCCTTGAATAATGAATTTAATAGTTTCTCATAAAGGAGTATGTAATTTTCGCGTAAAATAAAAAGAGACTGCGCAGCTAACGCAATCCCAAAGTTGTTGGTGTATAGTCTATCTTAGTTCCATTTATGATTATTTCTTACGCTTGAATGGTTTTACGATCACTGCAATAATTGCAAATATAATAACTATAAATATTCCAATAATCACTGATCGCGATTTGATTCTTCGCTTATTCATTAATCATCATCCCCTCAGATATACTTTCTTCCATAATATAGAGTGTTATCTGCGCGGATGATTGATGTCCTAGTCTCTCATTTTATCCAACAACCAGAAAAATCGTCTGTATCTGTCGTAATATGTGTCTCTTCCGCATGGTATTTCTAATCTAGTTTTTAAATATGTAAACGATAATCCTTCAGTAACTGCTTTTAAAATATAAGGGTAAAGAGCCTCATCCGCATTCATAGCAGCATATTCAACCGTCTTGATCCTTTCTAGATATTTCGTTCTTAATACACCATACTGAGCTGTTCTATCAGAATATCTGGTATCCGATTTAGAAGCTTCGTCACCATATCCATCTGCATCTTTATATGAACCTTTCCAATCATTATACTGCAAACAGAAATGTTTTAACTCGTAGTGTCTATGCTTACTAATCCAATACTTACTTTTTTCTGATATGACTGCTCTTACGTTTGTTGCCATTGGTAATTCCATCCTTTTTAAAATAAATTTTAATATCCGCATTGTGTTTTTTGCTTAATAAATAACTTAATATGTCCTCTATCTTTCCAATAAGTTCTACTTTAGACACCTTATCCATACTCTCATCCTCCATTGTGTCTGATTTAGACACTTTTAAAATATCATAACCTAGATTAGAACGTCAACACATGATTTGCTTTTTAAGACACTCGATTGTACAATAAAGATACTTTTTATAAAGGAGGTGAGAATATGAAGATAGGTCAAAAAATTAAAAGAGCTCGAATCGCTAAAGGTTTAACACAACAGCAGCTTGGTGATTTAATAGGAGTTCAAAAGTCAGCAATAGCAAAATACGAAAGTGGAAGAGTAGTGAATATAAAAAGAAGCACTCTACAGAAGATCGCAGGTGCCTTGGACATAAGACCGTCCGAATTAGTATTTGAAACGACACCGAAAGAATCAGCGGTTTTTCATGTAAGGGTTATATCAGATCTTGAACTGATGGAAAGTTTAAAAGACTATTACAAACTAACAGAGGAGAATAAGCGAATTGTACGCGATATAATTCATAATCTAGTTATCGCAGAAAAATAACTCTTTTACGAAAGTATATACGTACATCAGTTCTTCTGCATCAAGTTGGTTTATCAAGTCGATCAATGACTGTCTCATTTTCGTCACACTCCTTTCACAAATAATTAACAATAGGATACATTACATTTTTGTGAGAAGTTTGGGATAAATGTGACAAAAATATTACAAAAGGAACAAGTGTTCGAAAAATTTCAACATAGGAGAGTTTACATCATGAGAATATTGCGTGCTGGACTATTTGAGCGTGTATCAACAGAAGAACAAGCGAGATTTGGATATAGTATTCAAGCTCAAATAGAGGATTTAGAGAAATATTGTAAAGACCATAAATATAAAATAGTAGATCATTATTGTGACGAGGGTGTTTCTGCTGGTAAACCTTATACTAAACGTCCTGAAATGAAACGATTACTAGACGACGTACAGGCAGGTAAAATAGATATAATTCTTTTCACGAGACTTGATCGTTGGTTCCGTAATGTAAAAGAATATTTCAAAGTTCAAGAAATATTGGATGACCACAGAGTAGAATGGAAAGCTATTTGGGAAGATTATGACACTACTACATCAAATGGTCGAATGGCTATTACGATATTCCTAGCAATTGCTCAAAACGAAAGAGAGAAAACTGCAGAACGTATTAAAGCTGTGTTCGATAGTAAGCGTAGACGACGAGAAGCATTTTTTGGCAGGAACTCTACACCGTACGGGTACGTCGAAGCGTATGATGAAGATGGAGTTAGAAGATTGGTTAAAGACCCTGAAATTAAACAGGCCATGGAGGATTTTTGGACTATTGCCGTTAAGTATGAAAATATCCATAAAGCCGCTAAATACGTTACACTCGAATACGGTTTAACTCGTTCTCGGCATAAGTGGATGGAATTGGCCAAGAAAGAAATATATACCGGAAAATATAAAGGAGTGGATAATTACTGTCCAGCTTATGTAACTAAAGAGGATTGGACAAAATTACAGGATAGAGGCCCTATTAAAAAAGCTCAGAATGATCGAATATATTTATTTGCAGGGTTAGTAAAATGTCCCGTATGCGGTAAAAAGATGTCGTCTAAATATACAAGGATTACACTCAGAACTACTGGGGAGAAAAAAGAATATTTTAATTATCGTTGTCCGGATATGGGAATAGAACTCTGTATGAATAAACACACTGTAGCTCAACTGAAAATGGAAACTTGGTTACTTACTCATTTAGAAGAATTATTAATATTAGAGATCGATAAGATAGAGACTCAATTAGCTCGACCAAAACCAAAGATTAATCCAAATATAAAAGGTTTGAAAGAACAATTGAGAAGATTAGATGTTGTATACATGGCCGGTAATAAGACTGATGATGAATATATAAAAGAACAGAAAGATTTAAAAGAAGCAATAAGAAAGGCTGAAAAAGAAAGTGACCCTCAACCGGAAGAAAGGGATCTAGATACACTGAAATATGTTTTAAACAGTGATTTTAAAAATATATACGAGACGCTTGACGATGAAGATAAACGGGCTTTTTGGAGAAGTATGATTAAAGAGATTCACGTAGAAGGGAATGACATTGTGTCGGTCGATTTTCGCTGACACTTGTCGGCCTTGTTTTATGTCCTACCAACTGGTATCTACAGATGCTATTGCGTTAGGACATAACAAGAAATGCTTATATATCAAGGGTTCTAGAGACTATGTTAATAAGATATGTTGGAAATTTCAATATTAAGTTTGTATAATAGGTAAAAAGAAGAGTGTCTGTCATATCGACGGATGCTCTTTTTACATAGAAAAAGAAAAGGATCAGTTACGATCCTTCGCTTCTAATTTCTTAGTCAGATACAGTCGATCATCGTGTCGTAATATAATCTGATAACCAAGTCCATCAGTCATATTCATTACTCTACGCCACTGTCTGTCAGTTGCATCGAAATGTATGAACCATGCGGTAGGTTCGTCTTTCCATTCGCAGTTTCCAAGCTCCATATTCATCGTATTATGAATCCTGGATGTGCGTTTGATCTCGTCGATCACCTTCACAATGTCCATCACATTCGCCTCATCTGCCACCAGATAGCGTCTCTTCTGAATAAGACTTCCAATTACGTTAAACATATTTGTTACTCCTTTATGATGTAAGTATTTGATTTTTCTCATAAAGGAGGGTGTAAAGTTCGCGAAAAAGAAAATAGAAAGGTCCTTGTTACAGGGCCTTGTCTAATAAGTTTTGGGTCATGAATAATTTTTCCAGGTAAACTTCCAAGCGTTCTTCAGCCCATTCTATCATTTCGTCTCTCGTTTTGGGATCAAAATTTACACGATAGTATTCTATAAGGTCTAAAGCTTTCTTTGCCTGAAGCTCATAATAGCTAGCCTTAATTATGTAATTCGTGTTTTTGATCTTATCGATACACTTTTCTACGATAGATAGTAAATGCTTTTTCATTTTGTTTCTCCTTTATAATTATACATTTTTTCTCATAAAGGAGTGTGTTTTCTACGCGATTAAAAAGAAAAGGAATAGCATTTGCTACTCCGTATATACCATAACCGTTACCTCATCTTCATAACTAATTTCGTCATGAATAAGTTCGGTAACAAATCCGTATAAATTGATAGCCAATACTAACCCTATGAATACAACTAATAATAATTTTTTCATGATTAAATCCCTCCAAAATTGTATTAGTTTTCCATAATAGGGTCTGTTAACGGCGCGAAAAAAAAGAGCCCCTGTCGTAGCGACGGAGGCCCTTCTATGTTTAATCATTATCTTGTTTCATTACAGGATAATATACCTCATCCGGATCTATCCTAGCACGTACGAGACTTACTTCTTTTATTACTCCGTGTTCTATATATTTTCCTCCAAATTTAACATGATTAATATACGGCGATAACGATACGGAACCTCTGTCTATAATCATATCTTTAGCTATTCCTGCTGCTGGTATATTGTATAAGGTGCAGTATGCATAAATACCTTCATCGCGACTTTCCAATATGGCATAACCAAGAACTGATTCTAGTTCATTGTGTTGATGATTCCATAATAAAGGAACGGTTACTCCATCGCTATTTTTCAACGAATCTTTCTGATAGATTTTACCGCAAATACTTTTACCGTCATACTTAATGACCCAGCAGCTGAAATCATATTCAAGATTTTCTGTATTCAATTTGGTTTCTCCTTTACAGAAATCAAAGCGATCTAATATTATCGCTCTGTGTCACCGGATATTCTCCATTTTCAATCCAGTTCCTAATACACATAATCGCTTGTTTGCATTTGTCACAGACTTTGTTACCAATATCATGGATGTCCGTAAGTTCTACAGGTTCGCCACATATGATGCAGTTTGTACAGATTTTTACAGTATCGACTGCTGTTATTTCGATAGTTTTAATAGCATCGCACTCGTCGTCATATTCGTGAAACTTACCAGTTATAGTGCATTTAACCTTAGGCGGATATGACGTATAGCACAGTCCGTCTGTCTTGTCACAATTTCCACATTTCATTATTGTTATTTCCTTTCCTCTACTATAAATATTTTGCCTTCCTGATCGATGATTTTGTACTTGTCATTAAATTCATTCATAAGTACATCGTCATTGATTATTACTTTGTATCGATTTACATATTCGCATGGAATTCCTGCTATATCGCCAAACAAAGCTCCCATTAATCCTCCTATAAACACAGTTATAATTAACGCTGCTATTATCCACGTCCAATCGTGATCACGTATGGCTTTGTATGTGAAAATAATCGTGGATATGATAAAAGCAATGCTCAATATAATCCAAAACACAGTCCAATTAAAACGCCAACCTACTGCAACTTGTTGTGCTGATAGAATTTCTACGCCGATCATATTACCCCTGCCCATCCTTCCAATACACCTTGTCCTTGAAAATGGATTCTGGGTCATCATTAACCATGAAGAACGATTCCATCATGCCTTTGAAATCCGAGAACAGCCTCTTGCAATTAGGGCATAAATCTACAACACGACACGCATAAGCTCCTCGCGCCTTGTATATCGTTATAGTTGTCTCTGCGCTTTCTCTTTCATTGCATATAAGTTCTTTCTTGCATCTATCGCATACCATCATTGTGTTTTACCTCCTATTCAGTGTTTATTACGTCCCAGAAGCATAATGTTATAAATACCAATATTTGAGATACCCTCGTTTTCTTTTTTAATTAACTCGATCACCGCGTCGATATCCTCGAACGTAGTTATCTTTTTCTTACGAGAGATACCTATAGTACCATCACCTGCTGTTAAGTATCCTTCTTGCTTAAACTTGTAAGCTATCAAATAGTCGTACATTTTCATATCGTTAAGCCCTGCCTTTGATAACACATTCCATTTTTTCACGAGCACTCCAATACGATTCTCTAAAAGTATACGTTTTACCATTCAGAGGATATACATAATCCATAACGGTATCCTCATCGCACTGGATCTCTTTGAAATTGTCCATACTAGCTTTGTATACATTTATAACAGGCATACATCCATATCTTGAATTTTTATTAAGATCTTCGACGATTCTTTTGAATGTCTGGAACTCGTCATCGTTCATCTTGGCTAGCCCGCATGTCGTGTCATCGCAGCCTACATTTTCTATGTAATATAGTTTCTTGATCATATGTTATGCCTTTCCAAGAACAACTCTTTCGTTTACGTCCATGACAAACTTTTTGATTCTATTAATATCAGGTTCATCAGGAAGTTCTGTAGTGTTCTTCAGTCTTTCGAATTTAGCCTCGAGTTCGTCAACTATTTCAAGAAATTCTCTTGTCGGCTGGTGGTTCTCGTTTAAATAGAATCCGCTCCTTATAGCCATGAGAAAATGATGCTCTTTCTCTCTGTAAGTATTGATCTCACCTTTTTCGAGAATATCAAAGCACATATAATAGAGCCTTATCAGATGCATCATATGTTTTGCCATTTTGTCAGGTTTCTTTTTAAGCAGCTCTCTACTGTCAAGTCTACGGATCTGATCGCTAGCATAACCGCCAAAAGATTTGATACAACGCTTTGATAGAAACATATCTTTATTATTGAATAACTCTTCGCCAATAGGTGACAAATATAAATAATGTTCGGGTTTGCAACCGAGTATTTCTATTGTATTTGGATTATTATTTGCGAGGAGACGTACGAGTTTAGTGAAGCTATATACAGTGGTATCTGTATCGTAATTTACAATTTGCTCGAAGTCTTTACCAAGGAGGATATCTTCTTTTGTATTAAGCGCGCAACCTCTTATATCGAGGTCAGAACTTTCGACGTTTGTTCCATATGCATGACTTCCTCCAAGCGTAATGAGAATCATATTTTTACCAAGATACTCGTTTTCTCTAAGGAAATCATACTCAGGACCATTAATTTTGACTTTAATCTGGTGTAGTGTCATTGTTACTTCTCCTGTTTTAAAACGATAAGCTTATTGCATTTTCCACCGCGGTCTACGTTACATGGCTTGTTATTTATGTTGCAATAATACTCATAAATAGGTATTTGTTCGCGTCCATAATCAGATACTGGTATATATGCAGTAATTTCTCTCCTCGCAAACAGACTTTTCTTCGCTTCTGTTGGGACTTCAGTTACGTAGATTTTCATAGTTTACCTCTTAGATTGCTTATATTTTTGCAGTATTGTTTCAACCTATCACAAGTATCAGCACAACTCGTACAACCTTCGGAAGAAATGCTACCCCATCCAGTATCGCAATATGTGCATGGATATTCGTATTCTTGTGTATTTCCAAGACGTCCCTCAAGTTCCATAACTCGTTGTTTTAACATATCACGTTCTTTGAGAACAGAACTGTATTCTTCCATTGCCCTTGCTACAGATCGCATTTGTTTCTCTTTTGCAGCTAAGATCTCACATTCTGCATTTATGTTTTTCTCAGCAATTTCTTTAAGAAACTTGTATTCCTTTCTGCTAATCCACATGATTACCCCTCTTATCCATTTTGACCCTCATCCAGCTTAGCTTTCATCTTGCTGAGAATATCCTCTACGGTAGTACGGGTCTTATCGCTGAGTTTCATATAATCCTTGTGTTCGTCATACCAACCGAAGATCTCATACAGATTTCCTTTATTCCAGCTAAATGCCCACCAATCGCAGATCATCTCGATAATATAATCATACGGCATGTCCATGATAATCTCGCCTTCATTCGGATCATCGTTAATCAGAATCCAATGCTGCCAGTGATGAGGATTGCGATGAATATGGGTCAGCCAAGCTTTCTTGAAGTTCTGTACAACTGCATATGACTTATTACCGCCATAGAAGTAATCGTCATAAGCTTTGTATTCGTCTGGGTTATCTTTCGAGAAATCATGGTTGATTCGAATGTTCCACTCTCCGTGAAATTTATCTTCGAGCACTTCGACGAGGTTTTCGTTGAACCAATCGAGACCCTTAGCTACGTTTGCTCTGTGATTGTGTGAATAGTTATCGTACTGAATAGACATGTTTTTTGTTTTTCCTTTCTTATTCTTACATCCATGAAATTTTTATTCGAGTTTTCATAAAGCTTTCATTTTCGTAACGTGTTTCGACTGTAAAACCACGGCTTTCGAAATATGCTCTTATTTTCTGAATATACTCTGGATAATCAAACTCTCTAGGCAGGTCTTCTATGTAAATATGTTTACGACCAGATCTCGATTCTTTCTTAATGTCAGAGCATATAGTCTTAATATATTCAGCCAGACATTCCTTCAAGTCGTCTTGGTACTTTTGGTAATTCATTATAGCCTCGTCGACTGTGACGTCCTCATTAACTTCTTGCTCGGGTCCGAATGTGCTGTATAGCCACTGTACTATTTTATCGAACATAGTTTTACTCCTCATAAATACCGCCATGAATTCGCAGATCACTCACGGCCTCAATTCCTAATATCTTAATGAATTTCTCGCCTTCCCACCAGTCGTTTAGGAATACAATGGTATCGCAGTTGTTATCGGGATAAGCGACTTCGTTATACAGGCTATAATCTCGTCCGTCATACGAGACAGAGATGCAAACCAGAACAGTATCATATGCATTATGTTGCCAATATCTTTGGATATACTCTCCTACCACATCGTATCCATCCTGTCCATCTTTTAGTTCGATGGTGGCTATAGTATAATCATTCATATTTCTTTTCCTTTCAGTTCTGTACAGTCTGTAGATCTAATACCCAAGACGTACTCAAGTTCTTTTTGTGTTAGTATTTCTCCGGTAGTTCCTATCTCATTGAAACGTTCGGCTATTTCTTCCGTTTTGATACGTTCGTCAATCAACGGTATAGCGAATTCTTCGAGAGCTTGGATTAGTTCGTCTATATCACCTGACACGAATCGATCTGGGTGATTCCAAAGATAGTTTAATAAATTTTGAAGACAGTTTCGTGCGTCTTGAAGGTTCATTCTTCTACCTCTTTTTAAAAAACATATTTAATAAACTCAAGTAACGAAATATCAGTTACGTACCAGTCGTCCATATCTCTCAAATTATCGACTAGACCGATTAGTCCTGACCATCCTCTAGCCACTACGATAAAAGTTTTCTTATCAGGTGCTGTGATTCTAAAGAATTTCTTCATGGCTTAACCTAACAGAAATATAGCAGCAGTCATTACAATCTGGATCATATGTATACTCTGATCTACCAGAAGATTAATAACCTTTCTATTTGCTTTCATATCATCTACAATCGCATGTACAGTAAAGTTGATACCGAATACGAGTAGGAACGTCGGATTGATGTTAAACGACATTGTATACGCAATCGGCAGCATAATCATGAAAGCCCAACTGAAACTATGCATAAATAAAGCCCATATATAGTCATACTTATACATAGGCTGTGGTGCATTTTCTTCCCAATATTTCTTCTGTTTTGCAGACGCTAGCCAACCCTGCAGATAGTAATCGTCTACGATATGGAAGAAGACCATCCATAATATAACGAAATCAGAATTCATACGTTACCTTCTTTCAATTTTTCAAGATTCCGAGCGATGTTTGTGAATTTTTCAGCCATACGAAGCATAGTATCTTCGCTTATACAGTACATGACAAGGTGCTTATCAGACTTGTATGTATGATTGTCCATCTTCACAAGTTTAGCCGGAATCTCAATACACCAATCGTCGTTACCTGGCGTACCAAAAAGTATCCGAATACCATAAGGATTTGTAACATAATGGTGAACGAAACCAAGTTCTATGTATTTATCTCCCATATTACTTTTCCTCTACTTTATGCCAACAGTCTAAGCTGATAATTATCTCTCTATTTTTTATCATCACAATAGCCACATTCTCATTTATTATTTTGACAATCTTACCTATCATAGTTGGTATAATATTACTTTGTACGCAATCACCAACGTTCATACGTTTATCCCTTACCTTTCATTAATGTAAAGAGGACCCATCGGATTGACAGGCCCTCCTTAGACTCTATTTCTAATATCTCTCGACTTCCTGTCCGCACTTTGGACAAGCGTAATACTTTAGTGCTCTCGACGCTCCTCTTAGCTCGTATCTTACATGGCAATCTGGACAAATACCATCATTCCAGATCGGGGCAGAGCAAGCGTTGACTCCAAACATGATTACTACAAATAAGACAATACAAATAACTGCCATTATCAAACTAGCTTGAATATCAGTACTCATCTTACTCTCCTTACGGTATAATCTCCACGATTTCACAGCTACAAATTTCATTGGTCATTAAACGCTCTTTGTAGTCATCATCGATATCAAGACTGAACAGGTCCTTAGTATCGTTATAGCCAACGATCATTCCGATTTTTCTATTCCCATCAGTAACAGGTCTGCCTAAAACAGAGTTTATAAATTCATAACTCCGTTCTATATTGCCAAATAGAGATGAAGCTCGTACTTTGACAATCATCTCACTCACCTCTAATCTCAATCTGACACATCTTCATAGCTTCCAGTGCGTTCTTATGACTTTCGGGAGTTACACCTGCACAGCAAGAAGCATCTACGACAATCGGAATCTCGGGGAATGTCGCTTTAAGGATCATCGCATTGCTAATTACACAGATATCAGTGCAGAGTCCTACGAGTTCGATTTCCTGTACATGACAATATGCACCATCTTTATCGAAATAAACAAACGCTTTAGTCTGCTCATCCCATTTCTTATATCCAAAGGTATATTTTGTTATAGCACGAATCGGACAAACTGCATCTGTGAGTTCCTTTGTAATTTCCCAACCATGTGTGTCATAAAGACAATGCTTAACCGGAAGATTCTTACCTTCCATAGTGTCTAAATAATCATCATAATGCGTATCCTGAGTGAATACGACGTTATAACCTTTCTTATAGTAATCTACGATTTTCTCTCTCACTTTCGGAACAATCGCTCTTGCTTCAGGAGTACCGAGAGCGCCATCGATAAAGTCGGTCTGCATGTCTACTACGATTAAAGTTTTCATTTTGAATTTTTACCTTTCTGTTTTATTTAAAAAACTCATCAAAAATACTTTGCTCTGCCAATTTAGGGTAGAACTCTTTAAGATAATTAATATACTCAGTTGAGACTTCTGAATATTTTCCATCCATTATCTTGTTGAAATCTTCTTTCCATTTATCAGGTACTTTAAATTCGTAAGTTCCGTATGTACGATCATATTCGTCATCATATGTGGTTAAGAAATTCTCATCCTCATACAGTTTTTCTTCGCCATAACCGCAATCTCTATTACCACCACCGACTCTTGTATAAATAGCAATATTGTGTTCTTCCGTCACGAAACAATCTCTAAATCTAGGATATTCGTCCTGTTTTCTTCCGAGCATAGGCATGATGAATACACAGGCTGGATTAAATCCATTAATCATGTTATATAAACTCATTTTTTCAAATACCTTCCTTAATTCTGTAATTTACTGCGTTCTGCAGATAAGAAATATAATTATCGTCCTGACACATCGTCTTGCCTGGAACATCGCTGAGTTTAGCTACGGGATGACCATTTACATACTGGAGTTTAATTACAATATTGAGAGGATCTACGTCGGTATCATTACTAAGATTGGTACCAATGCCGAAACTTACTTTAATTCTGTCACGGAAATGATCGTAAATGCCATGAGCTTTATCGAAGTCGAGGCTATCACTGAAGAGGAGTGTTTTTGTCATGGGATCAATGCCTAACTTCTCGTAATGAGCGATAATCTTTTCACCCCAAGTAATCGGATCACCGCTATCATGTCTCACACCGGCATAACAATTAGCCTGAAGTTTATTGAAGTCCATGAGGAATAAGTCCGTGCCGAGAGTATCAGTCAGAGCCGTTCCGTTATCGCCCTGGAATTCTTCAAACCATTCGTCCATTGCCATCTTATTGGTATAAGCGAGTGTGACTCCAGGAATACCCTGATACATCTGAACGTATTCATGAGCATATGTACCGATCGGCTTGCAACCGTATTTCATAGCCAGATATACGTTGGAAGTGCCGACACAGTTTCCAGTCTTAAGAAGCTCCTTAACAACATAGTCCTGCCATTCTCTGCTGAGTCGTCTTCTGCAACCGAATTCTGCAAAATTGAAGTCGTATTTTCCGGAAGTAAAACCATCAATCTTATCAAGAAGCTTCTTACGTGCAGAATCTACAAGATCAAGATAATCGTACTTCATACGGAAATAAACTTCATTCACGATCTCAAGCAGATAGATTTCGAACTGCATTACGCTGAAAAGGGGTCCTTCTACTTTAATATAAAGTGTACCATCAGGGTTACCGTGACACGTTACATATCTACGCATGGGATGCCACAGTCTGAGGAATTCGATGTAGTCAGATTTTATGAAAGAGATGGAGTTGAGGTAATCGAGTTCTTCTTCTGTAAATCGGAGTGTACAGAGATGGTCGATCTGAGCGTTAATCTCCTTGACCATTTCGTGGGTGAATAGAACGTCTTTATTACGGCATTTGAAAAGGTATGTTCCGTTGAGATTTGTGTGTTTGTGGAACATTACCATATTCATGTTAAATTTGTAGAGGTCAGTATCTAAGAGCGATACGATAATAGGACTGAGAGTCATCATTTTGATTATTTTCCTTTCCGTTTATAATTTTATTTTCCATCGTATTCACAAATTAAAATATTTCCATTATAATCGCTGAAAATATCTTCAATCATCTTATATACGATGTTCCAATCTCCGCCACCACGAGCGCAAGACATGAGGTATGGAAACGCAATAGTTTTATTAGGACAATAAGTATAAACTTGTTTTAAACAGTTGGATAAAGCACTATAATCTGTATAGCACTGTTTGTCATAGCCAAAATTATCTTGTGCGAACAGATTAACAATGGTTTGAGTATCGTTAACTGGTATAATTTGTGTTCTACCTAATAGTCTTTCTCCAGAAGAGCATACTTTTTTATATGCTTCGTATACTTTTGGATATTTTTCTCTTACCTGTTTCGCAACTCCGCTATTCATCGCTCCTTGACAATTAACCTGATGACAAATAACATCTGCTCCAGATTCGAAAATATCACACTTAATATGTTCGATCATTCATTTATTTCCTTTACATTTTGAAATAATTTTTAATTTGTTTGAACGCAGTTTCATGCCCCTTTTCTTCTATAACTTTCAACCAATGCTCAAGTAATTTTCGTGTTTGAGGATGGAACTGGTTTTCATCTATATGTGATAACCAGTATTCTAAAGGACATGAATCGTTGTAATTATTACCGTTATAAATCATAGAAGCAGCGACTCTATCACACATCATTTCTACAAAATATTCGACTGGCATTTCAATAGGCTCGGTCTTGCCATTTGGTCTAATATCTTGCCAATATTCAGCATGATGCTTGTTACGACCTTTGTGATTCAACCAAGCTTTACTATATCCATATGCGGCTCTTTCACCGTAATGAGGCGATCTGGTTCCGGTATAGAATCTTACACCATTCCAGAACTCAACTGGTGAATACTTGGATAAATCGTGCGTCAATCCCTGCCAATACAGTCCGCATTTGAAACAGAGTTTTCTTACCATTGCTCTATGTTTGTTGACTGTACACAGGTGACCTATGAATCGTTTAAAGAAGTTCATGTTTACACCACCTCATCAGGATAGTAATTTTTAAATCTCGGCATATCTTCCATTTTGTGAAGATTGATAGTATGCAGCCGTTTAATCTTTTCTTTTGCTTCGTTGGAAATATCTTTGTCATTAAGATAATCATCGAGTTCATCATAAGTGAATCCGAGTTTATCTTCATCACTCATGCCGCTCATTCCATCAGAGGGAACTTTATGTACGAGTTCATGAGGTAAACCAAGATCATCACCGATTGCAAGAACTTCTCTTACCGTGAGATTACCAATAGGACTGAAGTCTCCAGCACCGTCACCGAATTTAGTAGAATATCCGATATAACGTTCGCTGAAATTTGAAGTGTTGACTACACGGGAATTAGGATAAAGAGCGGCAATTGTATAAAGGGCGCACATACGGAGACGTGAAGGGAGGTTTGTTTTTATAGAGGATATAGCGTCATGGGTTAAAAATGAGGCTGGAGATAACTGTCCGATCATGCTATCATATGCGCTCCCTATGTTGAATACAACCGGGTCGATTCCGAGAAAATTGCATACTTTATACGAGTCCTGGATATCGCTCTGTGTCCCATTCGGCATAAGAACTCCGATTACTCTGTCAGCGCCAAGTGCTTCTACGCAGAGAGCTGCTACAATAGTCGAGTCCTTACCACCGGAAATACCAATAATAACCTTACCATCGGTGTTGTCTTTGAAATAATCTTTAATCCACTGGATTACGTTTTGAGTTAACTGCTGCATTTTGAATTTCCTTTCTTATTTCGTCGTAGTAATCGTAAATTTGATATGGAATGTGTACTCTTGCAGAAAATTCTCTATTATCAAGAATAGCTTGTCTAACATCTGTTCCACTTATTTGATAAATGTTACGCGGTACTTTGATAACTGGAATGTTATAATTATCATACCAATTGGCTCGCACGCCCTCCTCACCTTCGTATATAACGTCTGGTCTTAGACCGCATTGTTCGTATACCTTATCCAGCAGATAATCGCCCCAAGTCGGATCGTCTGAATAAGTTTGTCGATCATTTATAGGTAGAACAATCATTCTATCGGTACACTTATAATAAGCATCATAGATTAAGGTTTTACGAAACTCGAAAGTTAAAGGATTTCTTTCTGTACCGTACTCTTGTGCAGAGCCTACTGCGATGATTACTTTTGCACACTCGCTTAACATCCTATCTATAATACCCATATGTCCGATATGTAACGGCTGGAATCGACCGACGTATAGGCCACATTTGAATTTGAACATGTTTTTCTCCATTTTTGAATTATCTCCTATTTATTCAAGTAACTCAGGATTGTCATATTTATTACCAATGATTTCAAGGGTATCAAGATCGAAATACTGCCACTCATAACCTCCGGCATTAATATCAAATTCGATACATATTGCGGTTCTATTCATTCCAGCAGGTCCATAGTCCATAAGAGCCGTGACAATATCGCCTTCGAATATTCTATTTCCGTGAATATCATGCATGCCTGTGAACTGACTAATAGTTTCTGGATTGATATTGATAAACCCAGCGTAGGCACGATCGCCATAATATGTTCCGAGAGCATCTATAACATCTTCTGGTTCTTCAGGACAAATTAAATCATAACCAGCAAGATAACCTTCGACCCATTTATTGATTAAGGATCGTTTGGCTCGAAATATGTAGTTTCTCATTTCTTTACCTTTCTATCTCTTCAAACGTATTTGTTTCAGGATTATATTTATAAGGAAGACCGTTAGGGGCGTAATACGGGGATGGAGTTGTGGCAGCATAAGCTTCTGAATACATTTTACCATTCCACCAGTATACAATTCTTGTAGTAGAGTCGTAATACAAGTTACTACCTATTACGAATAAGGCGTCTATTCCAAATGCATTATTCGATAGTATTTCCGTATTTTCTACATTTACAGACACAACCTTAGTTTCGACGCAGCTTGTCGAGGTGAGTAATACTGCGCAAAGCAGACAGATGGTTAATAGCTTTCTCGTTTTTTATTCACTCCCTTCCTTTCTTTCAGTCGTATACACAACAAAACCTATTGAGACTTCTTCGGTAAGCATATAAAAATGCTCTTTGTTTGACTTAGCCTGCAGCCAGATCTTACCGTCAACGATTGCATGAAGGATTTTGTTCGGTTCCAAGTTTTCACATACATGAACGCTCATTTTGCTATCTCCTTATCTATATGTTTTTCCTCATTCTCTTTCTTAATTTCCTGCGATAGTTTACATAGGAGTTCAAGTTCCTCGTACGTTATTGTTGCGTATGCCATTTTGCAGTCTTTTGTATAGGTCTGTATAGTCATTTCATCACGACCGCCCCAACCTATTTCGAAACGTACATAATCCTTATGCGACCCTTTGAATATCGGAGGCGTGTAATCACCGCGACAAACTATAGTTCCAGTACCCATAGGACAAGTCCAGTATTTAAATTTTCTTCTAAGCTTGTCCTGGAGTCTTTTACGTTCTTTTGTCATTTTGATTTTTCTCCTTCGTTTTTACGATTTTTCACTGGAAATATCCAACCTGTCTTAACATTTATTGAACAACGATCAAAGTCGAGTTTGTGCAGTTGAAATTCTTTATTACAACTTTCACAGTTAAAGGTATTCCGGTTATACATACCGATAACACCACCGCACTTACATCGTATATGTTCATAATCCGGTTTGTGGTTTTTCATATAATTATCGCCTTTTAATACCCGTAATGTAAGCAGACAATATCATTATTTCTACCTTTTGCTCCTAAATGTCTAAACGTTTTCAAAGTCTCGTAACATAAAATGAGATTGATTTGGACAGTATCGGAAGTAGTCATAACGCATTGAAGGTCCTGAAACATGTCATCAACCGGTATCTCAGTCGAAGGATCGCCATACATATCTTCAACTACTTCCTCGTCGCCGTTACCAGGCTGATAAATAAAGTGGTCTGTGGGTCTATATTTGGTAACGAAGTTGAATAGTTCGTCCACAACACCTAAGTTAAAAACGCATAACACTTTTCCAAAATACTTTCCAACTTTTGCGTCATAGCAGTCATGTGTTTTCTCAACGATAAAAATTCGATGTTCATAAGCCATTCTGAATCAATTCCTTTCATTTTTTGAATAAAAATTAGAGAGATACCAGACTGATACCTCTCATTGTTTAATGCATTAATTATCTACTCTTCTTCGTTAATACGCTTAGGTTCCGGAAGGTCGATAATGTAGCCATGATCTTTTTCAACGACTTTCATGTCTAACGCGGATCTCCAACCAATTATATTGTCTGTAAAGTTACCAGATACTCCACAAAGCTCGTAGAAGTTCTGTACGCTCACGTAACCATACTTGGTTACAATATCCTCCATATTTCTAAGAACGTTCTGAGCGGCTTCTGACGTCTCAAAAACGTAATTACGGAACTGTTTGTCGTGGTTTCCGCAAGTATAATAGCTCTTGTATGAAACTGTGGCTTTGGGACGTTTGTTATAATAACTCGTATATGAAACTCTAGGTTTACGACGGTGATCAAGTTCCTCATCTAACCACTCATACACTTTTTCAGAGATAACATTCGCAATCGTACCTCTAAGCTTCTCGGATTTAAGCGCACCACGTACAGTTAATACCCCACATGTAACAAACCCTACAGATGCTCCTGCTACAAATGTTCCAATTGTTACTAACTTTTTCATTTTAAATCTCTCCTTTATCCTGAGATAATATTTTGAAAAATTAGAGAGGAACCACACACTCGGCCTCCCCTCCACATAATGCGATGTAAGTTTCGCGAAAAGTAAAAGAAAGAAGAGATGGTGGGATTCGACTCACCCACAATGTCTTGTGCTCGACTTTACCTGATTCATTCCTTAGGCCCGTTTCCAGACCGTGGTGCCCGTCTTCAATTAGTCTCCAGAAACGCGCTACACGCTCAACCATATCTTTCGACTTAGGTTGTCTGGTCTTCATCTCTTCCATATAACAGATTGTAAACTTTGCGAAAAAAAAAGAGCCCTGTTTAGAGCCCGAAATATTTCTCAAATTCTTCGAAAAGATTCTCTAATAGTAATGCCTGATTCATTTGATGTAATTCGAACATTCTGTTAGTAGTGGCCTCCAATTCATCGATTTTAGGTTTTGCTACCATATAATTTTCAATATCAACAATCTCTTCTCGAAGTTTTGCAGCCTTCTCTTCCAAAGTGTCCATTTCTTTTAAAATTTCTTCAGTGTTCATATTAATCGTCTCCTTTCCATAATATAGGATGTTAATGTAGCGAAAAAGAAAAGAGCCTGTCGGTTAAGACTAGCTCTATCTCGTCCTATCAAACTACTCTAAATAATTGTCAGGATGATTCATTCCATCTATAAACCCTTCTTTTACACCGTCAAATTGTTCCTTAAATGTTAGACCATATACAAACCATCCTTGAACCATGTTAAGCGCAAGTAATACTATATAGACCATAACCCACGGGATTGTGAATCCCAATAACATTAATGGTGCTATAATAATTGATGCGTCTCCAACTCTTTCAATAAATGGTATATATTTACCCATGACTTTAACGCCAAATTTTGCCCATAATTCAAGAAGTTTCATCATTTTGAATTCCTCCTATTATAATTATTGTAGTTTTCCATAATAGAGGCTGTAATCCTGGCGAAAAAGAAAAGGGATTAACGAGTAACCCCATATCCTTCGTTGAAACTAATTTCTCCAACGCAGTTTCCTACACAGTTATAGATCTTGTTGTTGCTATCAATCCAGACTCCTCCTTTGAGAATCTGTCTCTGACCTTCGTGAATCTTTTCCGTTTCAGCCAAACGCTTCATTCGATAGTCGTTCATAATGTTCGGAACAGTAACTCTCCAGAATTTCGTCCACGGATTGAGTTTCGCCCATTTCATTCCTCTAATTCCTGCCATAGTAAAATCTCCTTTAGAAATTATTTTCTCATATAAAGGAGTGTAAATTTGGCGAAAGAAAAATGAGAAGGGGTTGTTAAACCCCACTCTCGATTGTTTCCAATAATTTGTCAAACTTCGAATTGATTTCGTTGATTGTCTTGGACTGTTCAACCACAAGCTGACATGCTGCGTCTACGAATCTCATGATAGTTATCATCGCTCTTGCATCTTCGCTTTCAGGATCGATACAATCAACCTTGTTTTCGATAGCTGCCTGAATCAGACACTTCTTGAGTTCCTTCGCCTCGTTTTCAAACTTTACGATTGTGTTTTCCATAATTTAATCTCCTTTAAATAATTTAGTTTTTATTATTGGTTTTCATATAAATGAGTGTAAATGTCGCGAATACTCAGCACACCGTCTGATAAAAAAAAAAGAAGAGGTCATGTTTTCACACAACCTCGACTTTCGTTTCATCGAAACTTCACAATCACAAGACCGCCTACAATTTTCGTATCGATTTTGTATAATGTTTTCTTAAGTATATTAGCTACTTCAGAAACGGTGGAATTTGTTTCAAACCCGATATATACGGTATCTCCATCCAGATAGACATGATGTGTACCAGTCGTGTCTACGTGCCTGTCGATAACACAGTGTACATCAAGATTGAATTCCTTATCCACGCATACTGTAATAGCCTTTCTAAAATTAAACATTTTTAAATCCTCCCTTATAGCTATTTGTGTCGTTTGTTTCTCATATAAAGGAGTGTAAAAATGGCGAAAAAATAAAAGCCCCTGTCGTATTGACAAGAGGCCTTTATTAACTTTTATTCTTCCCCGCCAGCATAATTAGCAGCATGTATCGGAAGTTTGTCTACTGCCTTCATGATACGTGCGGCTGAACCATTACCGCCGAGTTTCTCGTAAGGAATAAACAGATAGTCATGCAGATTTTCGTATTCATCTTGGGTGATGTATCCTCTTTCGATATACTTCATACCAAGTTCTACGATTCTATCATGACCGAGTCCTACAAGCATTTTGGTATTGGCGCTCTTTTTGTCAGTCTTTTTACCAAGAAAACCCCATAAGCCGGATGATGCGATGCATGCTACTATAATAGTAACAAGCGTTTGTACCCACGGTTCCATAACAATACCCTCCTAGATATTAATCATTTTGATTTATGACGATTTCCAATTCATTAATTTCTTTACGCCAAGAAGCACGTTCAGCCATGATCTCTGTACAATCATCTAGCGTAAGAGCTCCTTCGACAACTTTCAGAATATGATAATCAGTATCTTGGAGCTTTTGTTTAAGTTCCGCTATTCTATTAGTCGCAAGTTCGAGTTCAGTAAACGGAATGAAACGCAGAATTTCTTCGTATTCATCCCATTCGTCCTGAGCCCTAACTCCAGGTACGTCAACAACCCATTCGACATCTTTACCACCATTAGGATACTCTTTGATAGTCTCATAGTGTCCCTGCTCTGGTACTGCTTCGATAGCTTCGTGGTGAGTAGAAAAACGTTTATCGGAAACTAGTCTACCTTTTGTCATATCTGGTTCGAACATTTCGACATCGCTAATATCAAAGATTCTCATGCCGTTCTCCTCCATGCTGCAATTTTGATATATGTTGCAGTGTTAGTACCACCTGCTGTTACTACATTACCGGTATCACCCATGTTTGCGGTTGGACCTCCGGCATATAAGAAATAACCGTTAAGTCTTGCCCAAGAACCTCCAAATAACGACGCAGGGGATATAGAATCGTCATATGACAGATAAATATAACCTATCGGAAAAAGACCGTCGATGCCTCTTAATTCGCCATATACATCTATCGTTCCGTCACGATTAAACGTAAAACCAGTGGTAGTATAGCTATAATTGAAAATATATAACATATCAACATAGCTAGTGCCTTTTTCGATAACAAAACGGTTATGATACTGATAGTCATCAGATTCCCCGCTTCCCAATATAAACATCGGTCTTGCATCTGAACTCGAACTGCATACCATGGAAATTTTCGGATATACTTCGTTATCGACGTCTGCTATAACAGCATCACTATATAAATAGAAGCCATGTTCATCCATAGTCGTGAACGTCGAATCATAATCGGGGTCCGAACCAACAGCATACAGTTGCCCACCGATGATCATAGGAGATTCGATAGTTGTCGAGTCGATATAAGTACTCTTGATGTAAGTAGGTAGTGTTACACTATTGCCATCAGCGAGATTATACGCTTTTTCGGCAAGTTCATAAGCAGCATCAGCGGTTTCCTGAGCATCATCTGCGACACCATTGATTGTATTTTTTACGTCAGAACTTAAATCGCTCCAAGTAATAGCTCCTGAAAGCTCTAGGTTCTTAGCATAAATACTTCCACCATCGATATAAACAGTGCCATTTTCGTCGATGAAGTAAAATCCCTCAACGGTCTGCTTGAATTCAGTAAACTCTTCGCCATCTACAGCACCCAAATTATCAATTCGAGTATTGATCGCGTCGGCAGTCTGAGTGATTGAGGAATTCAGTTTATTAACCTTATCGTTTACTTCAGATCTAATCTGACCAGCAGTTTGAGAAATAGAAGAGCTTAAACCAGCAGTCACATTCTCAACTTCAGACCTTATTTCAGAAGCAGTCTGAGTAATACTGGATCGGAGTCCATCTGCAGTTTTCACACCGACAGAAGGATCTGTTTTATTCCCAGTTACAATTACGCTATGGTCTTTTACTGTAGCTATTACTCTATCGCCATCAGAAACTTCAACTGTAGTTTCAACGGGAGTTTTTGAATCAACCTCTGCTCCATCTAACTGAATATAGTTGCGATCGCCAGACTTTCGTATCGTACCTCTAACTGTAGTGGCGCCTTTATTGTTATTATTGAATTTAGTGATCTTTGCAAATTGGGTTATTAAGTCATTATTCAATTCCATAAAATATCACCTCCACAGTTTGGTTGTAAATACTGCTTTTTCCGTTACAGGACATCCGGGCTCACATTTGATAGACTGACTAATTACTTTTGCCTTAACGCCATTCACACCGACGGCTTTTGCTCTTGAATAATTAAGTCTTACACAGTCTCCCAGTCTAACCGGGCAATAACCATGTGTATATGTAACCGTATATTCAAGAGTTGATAGCTCACGAAGCAGCTGTCTAGCACGTTCATGAACCTGATTCTCAGTCGGGTCACCAATAAAATTTGGATCAACCTCACGATAGAGAATTTCCCTTCCGCGATTGACAATCGAGATAGGACTATTCGGATCATCATTTGCCACTCTAGCATGATAGTGTTCGTCGCTATCGGAATAGACAACTTCGACTACATTCGGAATTCCGTATAAGTCATGTTCTAACGACAAGTCAGGATATAGTATTGAGCTATTATTGTCATCAAACGTCCATATAGCCTGCAAAGAGGCCGTGTCCTGATCAGGTGCGAACAGAATACGGCCCATTTCGTCTAATGAAAATTTATACTTTGCGTTGGCTAATAAGTCGGTCAAATATGTAAGCCACGTATCGCTGGTATCAGCTACGAAATCGTAGAATATGGTCTCATCGCATTTACCTTTTACTACAGGAGCTCTCGCATTGTCTCGTGTTAGAAGATACGCATAGTCGAGAATGTTCTCTTTCTCCGGAATATAATACCCAATAGGAGGCATCTTCTCTTTCAATTCAAGCAATGGAGTATATGTATCGATAGACACCGCTGTAGTTTTACCGTCAAACCCTGATAAAGGAGTTTGCACTAAAAACGTGCCAAGCGGATGTTTCTCTTTAATTCCATTTTGAATTGCAATGAGGTAGACTCGAACATAGCATTCACCAAGAGGCTCTGCGATGTCAAATGTAGCGTAACCAAGTGTTTCTGCAGTGCTATCTCGATTGATAGTACATGAAACAACGCCATTGATCTTTCTCGCATCTCTCCATGTACCAGGATCCACTACATAGTACTCAAATGTTTGCTGCATGGATGATGTCCAGTCCAGCATATTAAGCACCTCCCTCGACTCTGGTAATGCTAAGTGTAATAGGAATTACAACAGCGAGATGTTTCTGATTGAATGACGGTTTGATTCTAGCCCAGTAGCCGGTACCAGAAGGTTCTCTTACGTATACATTGCCCATCCAAGATGCAAGACGTCGAATACCATACAGTGTTTCTTTGTCGCTCTTAGGAATTTCGACGTTCCAAGTAGATGTTACTCCTCGCTGTGTTCCGTAATAACTTACAGGATGTTCACGTCCGATGTATTCGACAAGAGATACATCGACATCAAAATCTTCGGATACGTCAATGTTGTAAGGTAAACGAAGCAGAGAGCCTGACCACATTGGTTCTGACAGCATTGTATTATCAGAATCGAAATCACGCCAAACATCATCCCACTGAATAATGATAGCGCTTTCACCAATAGGATAACCGGGTAGATCACAGTAACTAACAGCACCAGTTGACTCGGATATTGCAACGATTCTATAACGTGCAAAATCAAGTGCAGGATGCGGGTCGGTTACATAGGTCTGTCTCATATTTTTGAGTCCAGTGGCTATTTCTGTGAACTTACCATCATACTCTCTTCGGTATACAGACAGAAGCACATTATCTATTAAACTATTGTTCTCGTCTATACAGAACGGTCGGATAGTCATTGTGTATGCGCTCTTGTTGTAACCGATTTCTGCATTTGGCTGATATAATTCATCAGTCCAAGCCACAGTGAAATTACGACTATCTTCTGCAGTGAGTCCAGAATCCATAGAGACTGTAACTGTTACCGTATAAGTAACGTTATTCTCTAAGTCCAGATCACCAGCGGACAATTTGCATGCGAGCTGACCAGAATCGTCGATGTACTCGGAATATACTTCATCACCCTTATTGACAATCATGCTATTACCGATATTATCAAGCGTTTCATAGTAACTATTAGATACTATTGAAATATGATAGCCGACAGGAGTCTGTGTATGCGGCCCAGCATCGCCTGTAATTCTTAACGGGAATGACGTAAGCATCGAAGGAATACTGATGGATAATGTAGGACGAGCATAAACAGTAACTGTTCTCTGTACAGACCAATCGCCGCATTCACCAGTTGCTCCAGCAGTACGAACTCGCCATAAAATAGTAGCTCCTTCTGCATATCCACTAGTACTCATGCTATAATGCATAGTTTTATCGTCGTCTTGCTCGCTTGCCGTATGAATGGTTTCGGTAGTTGTGTGACCATTGACCGTTAACTCGATTTCTGCTCTTGTCTGAGTAGAACCGTCTTCCGAGTTATGCACCCAATATAAAATGAGTTCTTCGCCGGTTATAACAGTTGTCGTAGATGACCACGTAGTAGGAGCAGCAGGTTTAGTACCGATCGTAACGAACGCAGGAGTAGTCCAACCAGATTCGCCATCTTTATTAACTGCTCTGACACGGAAGAAGTATTCATCTCCTGATTCGAGTCCAGTAATGAAATAACAGGTGTTTTTAATTCCTGTAATCGTTCTTACATCGTTCGCACTGTCAAAGTAGTCTTTATTGGTGGTGTATTCGATCTCATAACTATCTGCATTGTCAGCCGGATTCCATTCGAGATATACTTCTGTTTCTGAAACAGCTCGGCAGGTATTGATATCTGAAGGAGCGGAGGGTTTAGTTCCGCTTCCCCCAGACCAATCAGACCATCCTCCGCTGCCATTATCATTTACATAACGACAACGAACCTTATAAGAATAACCAAGTTCAATAGGCCAAGAATAAGACGCACTATTTGCAGCAACTGTTGCAGTACCGACCTTCCACTGTTCATTAATAACTGAATTACCAGACATCTTGCATACCTGGAATTCAACCTTCTGAATATCATCCGGAATATCATCGAGGGATGCTGTCAAGGTAGATTCTTCGATCTCTGCCGCGGGAGCAGAAGGTTTATCAGTAGGAGCTCGTTTGCCGAAATAGTAGCGAACATCATCGGTAACTGTAGACCAATCTGCATACCAGTAATGAACTGTAATCGTTGATCCATCGGCAAGCTCGTTTTCCTTGGTCTCAGAAATAGGCATTATGGTTACTGATACTTTACCATTTGCCGAATTAATAACTTCTGCCGGCGGTGTATAAGTATCAAACTTCTGACTGACCGTATGATCTTCATAAGGAGCGATACCGAGTAGATCCCAAGAGCGGAACCATCTTACTCTGTATTCTTTGGTATTCTCTCTATCCCAAGACCATGCGACGTAGAGTGTGTCACTATCATTAGAAAGGAGACCGAAATGCGTGGGTTTTACCATGCTACTGGTATTGTTTTTAGTCGGGGTAGTAGTCGAACCCCCGCCAGAACTACCGGTGAGTTTAATTACTTGACCAACGTAAATAAGGTTTGCGTTTGGAATATTGTTAAGTTCTACCAAATAATTCTGATAGCTTTTTGCAGAAGAGTAACCATACTGTTTATAGTATTTATTCGCGATGGCAGATAACGTGTCACCTTTAACGACTGTTACTGTTCCATTACCATTATCAGTAGCCATGTTTAAATCCTCCCTTCTATACGTGATGCTCTAACGAGCGATTTGATGGTGCTTGCGATATTGCTACCATCGTCATAAGTGATACCGTTAATGCTGTAAGAATCGCCAGAAGATTCAGTAATTGCAGTCTTCAGGTCCTTAATAGCTGCTACGACATCATCATTGGTTGTGTTAACTCCATTTTGACGAGTATTCATCATGCTGTTGATAGATCCTACATTTGTGAGTAATTCCAGAGACGGCTGCATACCAAACATACCGTTAATGGCGCTTGCTCCAGATTCAACATCGCTCAGATCAAGAACAGGTCTGATTGTGGGCTGAGAATCGATGTCGGTATTGATCGCTTCTGCTACACGAGAGATAGCGTCACGAGTACCAGCAATCGCAACATCAGCCATCGCAATTGATGAATCTACAATGGAGGTACCGAAATCACTAATGCCCATCGCAAAGCCTTCCGGAATTGATCTACCAATTTCCATGAAGACCTTCGAAGGCGAGTTGATCTGGAGACCGTTTCTGACGATTGCCACTACAGAATTTACCATAGTATTAGCTTCAAGAACTGCCAGATAACTGAAATCGTCAATACCCCGTGCAAAACCACGAGCAAGACTTGCGCCTGCACTGTAGAAGTTTGAAGATTTTCCAGTTACTGCACTAGCAGCAGAGTTAGCCATTGAACGTGCATTAGTTACTGCGATATTAGACGATTGCTTTATTCCCATTGCAAAAGTTGTAACGAGCTTAACACCAACCTGCTTAAACTTAGGAGCGCTACTAGAAGCCTCACTAAGCATCTTAGTGATAGACGGTTTCAATGTCGCTTCATTAGCACTAGAGTTAACGCCATCGCTAAAGGACGCCGCTGCCTCTTTACCAGAATCTCCAAACTTACTAGTCAGAGATGAGAGATCCAATGAGCCAATATCGAATTTAGAACCGCTGAGACTATCGCTAAAACTACTCAAGAAACTACTGCCGGAATCTTTACCCGCACCGCCGAATGATTCGGTAAGAGAACTCAGATCCATAGAGCCGATGTCAATCGAAGATGTTCCGAGTTTATCAGTCAGACCAGTCATGAAACTAGTACCGCCTGCAGTACCTGCTCCACCCAGAGTAGACTTGAGAGACGTCATGTCAAGGCTTCCAACGTCTATAGAAGACAAGTCAATACCGTCACCGAGACTATCCATGAAGCTTGTACTTCCTTCAGTACCAGCAGTCTCCATGCTAGTCTGAGCAGAGTTTGCAAGATTTGTAGCAGACTGATTTACTTTTTCGGTAGAATCATCAAGACCAAGTGCGAAACCATCGCCGGTATATGTACCAAGCTGGTATGCAACTAATGACGGAGAGTGAATACCGAGAAGTTCGCAAATTGTGCTAATACATGAATTGACAAATCCACCAACAGCATTCTTTACTGTTTCAATAGCAGAAGTGATACCATTTGCAAATCCCTGTACAAGGTTTGTACCCGCGGTCTTAGCCTGTTCGCCAATGTTAAATACGGCACTAACAACCCAATTGATTGCAAGCGCAATAGCTGCACCGATAGCTAAGATGCCAAGAGCAGCAACTCCAGCGCCAACTCCAAGAACAACAAATGCAGCACCAAGAGTAAGTACACCAGCAGCAACTACAACTATCGATACGCCGACAAGAGCAAGACCTGCTGCTAATGCTACACAACCGACACCAACTGCAATGGCTGCAACGGATACGACGCCTAAACCAGCGGATAACTTCAGCAAGAAAACGAGTATTGATGATCCCATCGTAGTCATGACAGACGCAAAGTCATTCATCGAGTCTTTACAAGTCGCAACGTTTGTGACAAAGGAATTTAAGCCTACTCCAAGAGCAGCGAAACCATCTGCGATAAGAGGTAATGCAAGACCAACAACATATAATGCAGCTGCAAATCCAAGAGCGCCAATACTTGCTACAAGGACGCCAGCTCCTAAAGCGATTAATGCTACAGAAAATACAGTAACTCCGATTGCTGCGACTGCAAGAGCAACGCTAAAGACTATGACACCAGCTGACAGGGAAAGCATCGTAACTATAAATTTACCAGCATTTTCATAACAACTTGCGATAGTTATAATAAATGCCTTCAAACCTTCTCCGAGCATTGCAAAGCCTTCTCCTATAAGAGGTAATGCGAGACCAGCAATATATAGACTTCCGGAGAACGATAACATTGCAACACCAACCGACAGGATAATAGCCGAGAATGCAAGTAACACGCCCGTTAACGCAGCAACGCCAGGAGCGAACATTGTCAGTAATACACCCGCTCCAACAATAGCAGCAAGAGCGATTACAAGAGCTCCAATACCGATAGCCAGCTGCTGCCAAGGAATACCTGCCAGAACCCATAATGCTGCAGATATAGCAAGAATACCTGCGGAAGCGGCGAGCAATCCAAGACCTCCTCCTGCACCACTAGTTCTGCCGGCGATCGCCATTGCTCCAGCCAGTGCTATCATCACGATAGAAAGTGCTGCCGCTACATCGATTGCCTTACTTGGATCAGGAAGACTTGTGAGAAGATATAACAATCCACCAAGAACTCCTACCGCAGCAGTCATTACAAGAAGCGGAGCGATCTTTGCTGTCGCATGGCCCATGAGCTTAGTCATCAAGCCAAATACAGCCATAAGACCAGCGAGACACAGAGCTGCTACACCAAGGGAAGCCGGGTCACTAGCTGCGATAAATGACAGCGCTGCCAAAGCAACAGATATAGCTACAATTGCAGCAGTCATCGCTATGATGTTACCCTTACAATCTTTCATGTCTTTAGTAGCGAGCATCATTAATGTCATCGCCATAGAGATCATGACAAGAGCATTCGCCGCAGTTTGAATTCCTCCATTTTGATTGAAAACGGATAATAATGCACATGCACCAGCAAGAATCATCATAGAAACTGACATCGACATTACAGTGCTACCGACTTTCTTCAGATCGTTACCACCAGCTAATCTCGTAATACCGACTAAGATAGCTATCATGGCAGAAAGGCCGAATAATGCCGCATAGCCTTTATCAAAAGCGGTTTGATCCATTCCGCCAACGATTTTAATTACTACTCCTAAGATAGCCATGGCAACGGACATCTGCATAAGAGTTCCGCCCATTTTACTGAAATCGTTTCCTCCGATTAGTCTAGTCACAGCTGTAAGTAATGCGACAATACCAACCAGACCGAGTAAAGCACCATACCCTCTATCGAAATCCGCCTGAGGAATTTTACCGATCAGACCGATAAGTGAGAACATGATACCCATCGCAACAGACATCTTGAGTAATGTGGAGCCAAGAGCTGAGAAATTATTCTTGCCAGCGAGCTTGGTTATTAGTGTAAGCAGAGCAATTACACCAGTCAAACCAAGTAATACGCCATAACCTCTTCCGAGTTCAGCTTCAGTCATCGTGCTCAGAATCTTTACGACGCCTGCCATAGCCAGTAATGCTATAGACATCTTAATCATAGAAGAACCAAGCGCACCGGCATCAGCGCCGGCTACTTTCAAATATACGCTTACAATAGAGCTGAAGCCCATAAGAGCGCCCATCAAGACGGTGAGCCATGCAAGTGCTTTTGCTCCCTGCTGTGCTTCTTTTGCGTCCATCGAACCGAGTACTTTGCAAAGGATAACAAAAGCTGCCATAGCAGCCGTAAGCTTGAACAAGACGGGTGAAACTTTGCCAATGTCAAGCTTTGTTAAACCGAATGTGAGACCAATAGCAGTTATTAATACGCCAAGAGCACCGACTGCCACTGCGAAACTATATACCGTCTGTTTCCACTTATTCGCATCGAGTCCCTCCAACTTCTTCATAGCAGAAGCCATAAGAACCGCTGCCATAGAAACAGAAAGAATAACAAGGGATGTTTTGCCGAAATCAACGCTAGGTATCTTGTTGAGCAAGCTTATTGCAAAAGACATTGCGACGAGTACAGCTGCCAATATTGATATTGCTATAACTGCGTTCTTTAACTTATCGGCTTTAAGGAATGATAAGAGAGCAACAGCACCAACAACGATACCAATCGCAATTGCGAGTTCCTTAACCGCTTTAGCTTTCAGAAGACCGCTATAGGATTTTACAACCTTAGCGAAGTTCTTAACTGTATCTGCCACGCCTTCGACAACTTCACCGGCTTCATCAAGCACTTCTCCCGCTGCTTCAAACGGTTTAGAAAAATTCTTAATAGCGTTTGCTATTTTCAAGAAGCCGACAAGCACGCCACCGAGAACAAGTACCGATATCAGCTTGTTGTAGTCAATCGACTTAATTGCTTCGAGAGCTTTCGTGCCTATATCTTTTACAGCGCCCCATATTAACGAGGCTCCTGCTTTTATAGCATTCCAGAAGCCTAATACGAAGTCCCAGCCAGCCTCAAATGCTTTCCGAGACGGAGAATGCTCGTCTAGAACTCCTCTAAGGTTATCGATGATACTCGTACCAAGTTTTACAATAGCATCTATTACGAATTTAATTCCAGAAAGAATACCATTTGCGATAAAAGCAGGAATATTTTCCGCTTCTCTAAGAGCAGTAAACCAAGACTTGACCGCCTCTGCTGCAGAAACAACAAACTTAGCCACTGATTTAGCAGCGTCTTTAAGACCAGTGCATTCGTCAATCCAATCTCTAAGAGCTACAACAGCGTCTCCGATATTAGCAGCTGCACCAAGAATATCAGCGTCGAGTAAGTTGAGCACTTCGCTGATAACGTTGAATACGAATTTGATCGCACCGCCAGAGATCGTACCGATAATATCAATCGCTGCAAACAGGCCTTTAAACACTCGAGTCAGTTTGCCTAGATTGTCGGCGTTTTTCCAGAATTCTTTGATACCTGCCGTAAATTCTTCGAATGAATCGATAACCGTATAGAGAGATTCGGGTTTGATTGGATCGAATATTTCCCTCCATGCCTTACCAGCAGCTCCTGCGATACTTGTAAGCGCGCTACCAAAGTTTTTAACACTATCGATAAGAAGATCTCTGCCACTTCTTGTTTCAAGAGACTCAATAAGTTCAGAGATGGGCTTGCCGGTTTCTTTAGCCTGACGTTCGAGTTCTCGATATGCAGCGATTTCAGCCTCTGTCAGACCGAGATCTTTAAGTTTTTCATCAGTAAGGTTTTCGAGAGAAACAGCGTTTTCGCCCTGCGCTTCAGTCAGTTCAACTACTCTGCGGAACGAATTACCAAGTTTCTCGTTTACAAGGTTCTGAGCATGAGCCCAGTTGTAACCCATCTCTGTTAGCTTATCCCAACGTTCCTGACCGTTACCGAATTCACCGCTTATAATCCGATCGACTATTTCACTATAATCGCCAAGAGCTTCAACAGCGTCTCCGACCGGTTTAGTAAAATTAGCAATCTTTTCACCAAGTTGACCGAACGGGGAGCCTAAAGCAGCTTTAAGGAATGTGTTACGAGCGTCGGAAATCTTATTAATTATGTTAGTGAAGAAATTTGTCAGAGGCGTAAAAATAGCCTTTGCTTCTTCAAAGTCGCCAAATATAATCTTCCAAGTTTGAGACCAACCAGACTGAGCAGTTTCTTTCATTACATCCCACATCTGGCTAAACGTCTTAACTTTAGTGGCAGCATCAGTAGCGGTGTTCGCCATGGTCAGAACATCTTTTATAGTTTTTGTCATAGCCTCATCGCCGTTAGCAAGCGACTTTGCCATTTCATCAAATTGCTCTGAGTCATAGCCGACGGTATCGCCAAGCTCCTGCAACTCTTTAATACTGTCCTCTGAAGCATTAGAGACTTTAGCAAGGTACTCCACCGATCCAGATTTAGTGAATTTCTGAAGCGTTTCTGCAAGTATATCGGAAGTAAACCAATCTCCGTAATCTTTAGGGTTAAGGAGATTTCTGAAATTTTCCCCGCTTTTATATGCAGCGACAGCGCTCTCGGTTAACTCGCCATATCCTTTAGCCGTTTCAATAATCGCATCCTGGAATACTTTACCACCCATGCCCGCGTTAACTACCGAGTTCCAGTCCATCAGTCTAATCGTACCAGACGATAAAGCCTGAGAAAGCTGATACATAGCAGTAGAAGCCTGCTGAGATGTTGAACCGGACACCGCAGCCAAGTTCGCGATACCCTGAATGGCCTTAGTCGATGTCTTAAGATCGAGACCAGCTGCTGTGAACGTACCTATATTACGAGTCATTTCCGTAAAGTTATAGATAGTCTGGTCGGCGTATGTATTCAGTTCATCAAGGGCCTTATTTACATCATCGATCGTAGTGCCTTGATGAGACGTATTGGCAAGGATCGTTTGTACAGAATTGATCTGCGTCTCGTATTCGGATAAACCTGTTTTAACTGGGTCAATTGTCAATGCATTTATAATGTTCTTACCGGCAGCCATGGCAGAGTTTGTAATGTTACGAAGTGCTTGGTCAGCAATCGTATACATTGCATTGAATCTTAACCCAACGTTATCAACAGCATTACTAAGAGGCGATAGATTGCATTTCGTAGCTGCCGAATTAATGTTTTGTAAACTTCTGCCAGCATCTTTAAAATTTAACGCAGCTTTAAGTCTATCAAGAGTCGACATCGTAGTCTTAACATTAGACTCGAAATGCCTATTATCGAATTGCATCGAGACGACTCTTTCGTCAATTACTTTGCTCACTTAGTTACCTCCTTCCATGCATCGTTTGCGATTTTATCAAAAATAGGCTGGATAGCAGGGTTAATGTAATCTCTTCCCTGAACCCATCCTCCGTTTCTAGTTCCGTGACCATACTGAAGAATGATTGCAATTGGAACTCCATTTTGAATATTTCCGTTATTAAAAGTGATTGTGGCGACTCCGTTCTCGTTGGTTACCTCGTAATACCAAGAAGCTGCCGTAAGCCCAGAGTCCACAGGGGTTGCAGACACAAGGGCAGACACTCCAGCTCTACCGTATTTATCGAGTATTCCTTTGTGATTGGCGTTTCTCTTTCTCTCTAAAAAACTAGTAAGCTTTGAGAAGTCGCCCTTGTGCGTGAACTTTATCATCTTGCAACCTCCTTATGAAGTCTAGATCATTGGACTGTCTTCACTTCCAGAATCATCTGTTGTGAAATTGTGTGCTTTGGCAGTTGCGTATTTAACACCTTCACCGTCGGCACCAAGATTTTCTTTCTCGCTCTTTCTTACAATACTGTTCAGAACAATACTGCAGGCTGTACCAATCGGGGTGAATACTACTGTCCAACAAAGTAACTGACCAGTGTAACCAAATTCTATACTTCTATAAGCAAGAAAAAAGCCACCGATAAGACCGATGGCTAAAAAGAGCATAATGTAAATCGCAAGTCGGTTTGTGAAACCCGTAGATTTACGTTTTGTTTTTCGCTTAGTGTCAGACATGATTACGCCTTACCCATGAGCTTGGCGAAACGATAGAGCATTACGCACATCTGCTCTCTTGTGAGTAAGTCGTTCCACATGTAATTAGGTTCGCCATCAATAATCTCACCATTGCCAACAATAAGACCATTATCGATTGCCCACTTGCGTTCGAGTTCACTCCAAGATCCAGCATCATTATCCTTCAGTTCTTTTCTCATCTCGAGCCAAAGCTTCTTGAATTCGTTTACATCCATTTTGACTTCCTCCTTGCCTTTAAGTAATGCATTTACTTCTGCAGCAATTTGTCCCAAACGGTTATAGATATAATCGCCAGGGCAAGCTTTATTCTTGAACCAGCGATGAACTGTCATGTTTTGTAATTCAACTTGTCCGATAAGAGACTTATCTCCACGCCACTTAAGTTCTGCAATGTTGTTACGTCTACAGATATCTGCGCATAATTTCACAAGAGAATCATATACTTTGCTGTTAATAGCATAAGGATGATAAGCTTCACTTGCGCACTCGATAGTAATTGATCGATTGTCATTAGCAGCGTTAGAAGAACACCAAGATCTATCGCCTTCCGGACAGATCAGAGCGATTCTACCATCTTTTCCGATGCAGTAGTTACATGATGCCTGCTTTGATACCGGAGCGAATTCTTCTCCAGCCTGCTCAACAGACACCTGACCTACATAGCAATGAATGGTTATGGTGTCAATCGCATGGTTTCTCGGACTAGTTCTATTTGGGCTGATTCGCGTATAACTAACCAAAGGGCTGTTACTCATCGATATCATCCTTTCCTGTGTTTTTAATCTGTCCTATAGTCTGAATAACTTTGTCATATCCAACCATAGCGCAAAGCCAACTCATGAATACGAGTGCGATAATAGCCGTTGTGATCTGAGCCGTAAACCCAGCGCCAACAAATATAGCGTACCCGATTCCGATAGCGAGAGAAAGTACAAGGGAGACGATCCCAGCAAGCGTATTAGCCTTATATTGCTTATTATGCTCAGTGAGAATCTTCTTTATTGCTTCGGTAACCAAACCGGTAAGTGTAGAAACAACGAGTAAACCAGTTAAAAAAGTCTGAAAATTAATCATATCAATCACCCATTTGTATTGAATTGTTTTCTTCGTGCAGCGTTAAGAGCCGCGTTTCTACTCAAGAGGTCTTTCTTACTTGTCTTCTTAGGAGGCTGGTTCTTTATGTTACAAACCTTTACCAACATGAGAAGACGATTGAGATGCCATTTCTGACATTCAAATGGAATGTTTAATGCTATCATCCAATAATAGATAAGCTCCGCTGTTATTACTTCTCTGTTAGTTTTTGAAGACTTATCTTCACTTATCGTAGTGGCAGTCATAGGAGCCTCTATATAATTGTTGATCTGGATGATGTTTTCATTTGTTAAGTAATTATAAACTTCGGGATCGACGTTTTGTGTAATGGTCATGCATTTGATATAATCCAACATTTCCTCACGAGTTTTCTCTTTTTTCGTAAGGAATGCTTTACACCATTTTGATTCCCATTTCGAAAGAGAGACAAGAGAGTGCTCTAATTGCAGCGTCTGCTCTTTCTTTAGACCGACGAATTCTTGCTTGGCTTCATCCCATAGCTCTACTGCCGGTATTGTGATTGAGAGCATCCCTCAAACCTCCTACATTTTCATTACGCCTTCTGTACTGCAGCCTGCTGTGCCATATCTGCGGGAACGATACCGTTAACGAACTTAGCGGCAGCGTCTGCATCAGTAGCAAGTTCCATAAACAGCTGAGAATACGCTTCAGTCTGAGAGAAAGCGATGTGAAGAGGAGTGCCATTTGCGTCAACCTTCACGAAACGTTTACCATCAAGGCTCTTTTCGCCGTATGCCTTGAGAACAAGATCCTTGAAAATCTTGATGATTGCAGGAGCATCCTGAGCAGCAACGATCCGGTTGATCATTTCGGCAAGACCACCAGATGTGCTCATTTCCATTTCCATAACTTCTGCCTTGGAAAGGTTAAAGTAAAAATCTTCAGTTCTTTCAACGCCGTTATAGTCGGTGTAAGTAATAGTCTTCTTAAGCATTTTATCTTCTCCTTGATTTTTAAGTTTTTAAGTAAAAATAAAAAGGGCTGCCAGCTTACCTGAATACAGCCCCAAACACATAATGGTTTAATTTATTCAATTAGGCAGCCTTGAAGAGTGCAGCTACTTCATCGGGAGTAGGAAGCTGAGCTTCTGCCTCATCAGTACCGTAAAGAAGATCTTCGAGAGCCTTAAGCTGAGTAGGATCCACCTTAGTACTGTCGATTTCGATATGAGAAGTAGGCTTGTGACCAGTCACGTTAACGGGAGTAGTGGTGAATTCCCAAGACATGGTGTTAGCTTCAGGGCTATCGTTGATGGTGCTGTTGGTCTTCTCGGAAGGAGATGCCTTGCAGCCATAAACGAGGTGAATGACGTAACCGTATTCAACACCCTGTACGTCGTTAGCAAGACCGGTACGGTAGGTCATACCGAAAGTTCTACGAACCTGCTGTCTAACTCTTACGCCAGTAGCAAGTTCTGCGGAACCATCACACAGAGCAAATGCATCAGGATAGGTATATGCTTCAATAGTACCGCCAAACTCTTCAGTGGACATAAGTTCACCATACTTGGTGTCATTTGCCCAAAGAGCTGTAGGTTCTGCACCAGAAGGAGATTCTGCGATGGATACGAGACCGTTCCATGCTTCACCGCCAACGTACTTATTGGATTCATTAAGGGGATAAATAACACCCTTCTGAATACCAGTTTCGAACAGACGTTCGCCAATGTTATCCCACGTAAGTCTAGGCATAAAATTGCCCTCCTTTTAAAATTTAATAATATAATGTGAAGACATCGTGATTGAGATTATCGGCAGTATAGTGTCGATCGTGTCTGCATAACGGGAGAAATGAGACTTTTTCAACAATTTCACTATCCGGATTTTTATCAATCACGATTACTTCGTATGCAATAGCTCGCTTATATACGAGATTGTTCGCAAACTCATTCTCGATATTAGAGCGAGAATATACTATTGCTGGATATTGCATGCGAATTGATTCAGGGGGCTGATAATATACATTACGGCTACCTAACAATTCCTCCAGCATAGTTTGAAGTTCAAGTCTGCTTGACATTATAGACGCCTCCTAGCGACAGGATAAGTCTCGGATACTGCACTTCGACACTTGTAATCTCCCATGTAGTACCTAAGAACTCAACATACCGCATTGAGTGAAAATTCTGTTTAGCATACGGATCTGCTATGATACTAATCTCGTTATTAATAGAGATATTATCATTAAGATGATTAGAGGCAACCAACTTACGAGTATTACGAACGACCTCACCGTAATAGTTTCGCTCGATAATCATCTCTTCCCATACGCCAGGAGTAGTTTCCACTGTATTAGCAAAACCTATCTTTCCATAGAATTTAGGCATGATTGCCTCCTTTCATCATTTTGAATTTTCAGTCTGTTTCAATCAGCCCGCAGCTTCTACTTCTTCAAGAGCGATTGCGGAGTAAGGATTGATAAGAGCACCAGACAGACGAGTTTCCATAAGGTACTTATAGGTGTTGAAGTCAAGGTCGAAATCTTCGAAACTTGTGATTTCGCCACCCTTAACGCAACCGAACTGGTAGTTGCTCATGTTTACGAAGATACCGAGAAGCTTCTTGGTGTCGCCATTATCGTCCTCTCTGGTACGACCTTCAAACTGCTCAACTTCGTGGATTTCGCCAACGTTGAGTACCTTCGCAAGATCTTCCTTAGAATCGTAAATGCGACGACCGTTAAGATCACGAGCGAGAAGCATTACGTTGAGAAGGTGAGGAGAGCAGAAGAAATCAAGCTTACCAGTACCCTTATACTGTTCACGAGCGTACATAGCCGCACTAATAACAGCTTCCGCATATACGAAATTATCGCCGAAGTTAGCAGCGGTGTTAGTACCCTGAAGCTCAGCCTTAGCCTTTGCAACATCTACGGTAGCACGAATAGTGTAAGTTTCGTCATCATTCCAGATAGAACGAATGTGCTCTTCATGGATCTTATCGGGATTGGTATCTTCAAGACCATCACCAATAAGAGCAGCAAGAGCAACCTTTTCTTCAAGATTACGCTTCATAACGCCCTTCTGGAAACCGATTACATCGAAGTCCATATCAAGAACGTCGTCGCGATGGAGGTTATCTCTGTAATATACGGTCTGAGGATCAGTGGTTCTCATGATAGCCTTGAGAGCTGCAGAGAGTTCCTTCTTATCACCCTTCTTATGACCCTTAGCTTCTGCTTCAGCTACGCGAGCGTCAACGTGACGAGTACGTACACGGCTAGCAGGGCTCTTGTGAACCTTCTTAAATACAAAGTCAACCCAGTCTCTGTCTCTTTCAATAAGACCAGGTGCACCGGGAACTACATCAGTAAACTCAGGGAAGAGCTTAGTAGGATCGTCAAAGCTGTGAGCGAGAGCAGTGTTCTGTTCTGCATAGATGCTCATAGCGGTCTTAAGGCTACCAACGCCGGAAGACTTAGCAAGATTAATAATGTTTTCCTGGTCTGCATGGGTAAGGTAAGTGCCCTTTACTTCGTCGTTTTCAAATACATTGTGCTTCATAGTAGAATCATCTCCTTCATTATTTTCAGATTCGTCGTCGGCTGCCTTAAGCGCTTCGCCGATCATGTAGTAAACAACATTCTTCTGTTCTTCGTTGAGTTCATTGAATACGTCTTCAACGGTCTTTTCCGCCTTGGTGTCGGCGTGCATGAGTTCTTCTGCCATAGCTTCGGCATCCTCCTTAGTTTCTTCGACATTTTCGGTTTCTTCAGCCGTTTCCACCTTTTCAGTTTCTTCAACTTCAATGGTATCTTCGACTTCTTCGTTAGAAACGATATTATCTTCTTCGGTCGCTTCTACTTCAGCGTGGCTTAGCGTAATGTCTTCGCCTGCATAAATATAAGCTTCCTCATTAGATTCTTCACCATGCGCAATAATGTTTTCAATGTGCGCACCAATATTAGCCCCTGCAAGAACAAGGCTTACTTCACGAATATTGCCGTGAATTACATTGGACATACTTTCCTTAAGCTGATTAGCATAAATAGAAAGTGAGTCAATGTCGCCGTGCTGTACGAGCAGTTTAGCGGTCTTACCGGCTTCGGTGTCATTAAACTTACCATAGCCATATACACCTTCGGCTCTGTTCTCCAGTAATACCTGACCAAGTACGTAATCAGGGCCATCATGCTGGTGATTCCATACAAGAGGTACTGTCTGTCCATCATTGTGAGCAAAGGCATCTTTCATGATGGTTCGACCGTCAGAGCATCTGATATTCGCCTTTGTGACCCAGCCACTAAAGTCGTAATTTTCAATACTCATTTTGATTTTCTCCTTCCGCGTTTAATAGATTGTTGACCATTTCTTTACCAGCATCATATGTAGATGGTACTGACTGTTGGTCAGACTGAACTCTACCGTTTGGCTGCGCAATATTACTATTTACAAGCTGGTCGGCCTTAGGATCATCAGAAGGCTTAAAGCCAACAATCTGTCTAATTTCGTTACTGGAGAGAATCTCATTACGGGTCATCTTGTCCGCAATTTCGGCAATCTTTCCAACAGGAACGAGTTTGAACGGATCTCTGAAGAACATAATAGTCTGCATGCGCGTCCGTGCGGTTTTGGTGAGAAACTTTCGTTTCATTTCGTCAACAAGTGCTGATACAATAGGTTCGATAACACGAGTGTAATAGTTTGTCATGGCCTGTTCATCTGCAGTCTGATCCAGGATAGTCTGAGTGATGCCAAGCTGTCCGTATAGCATGTTAGACAGGTACTCAATCTGTCCCATCAGATTATTTTCGATAGGTCGATTTAACTGCATGATTCGTTCGGTACCATCTGTATAAGCGATACCATACTTGGAGCCGGCCAGCTGATCTTCTATATCTTTACGCCTTGTTTCGGCCTGTTGACGACGTGCTTCAGTTTTGATTGTGTAAGGTAACTGAATGATAAGGTCAAGTTTACCGGAACCACTCTGCTCGTCAATTGCGTCCAAGATGTTCAACTTTCGGCAAAGACGCTGCATAGTAGAGTTCGGTTCATTCATGATCGAATAGAACGGGTTTTCAATTATAGCAACCATATTCTTAGGAAGAATAATGTCTTCTTTTCTAGCAGTCGCTTCATTGTATATTTGAACTTTTACCTTATCCGGAAACCATTCGATTACTTTCGCGGTTCTAATAGATGAAATATCATAAGAACCGGACACTTTAGGATCTATATCTGTCTCGACTGGGACCAAAGCCACACAGCCTTCGTCAAGCATAGAAATAACGGCATCCTGAATAAAAGCTCGTCCTGTCTGATCAAGGTTAGCGCTGAGATTCAGACACTCGTTAAACTTAGAGTTTACTACTGATACGAATCGTCCACTTTCGTCTACCTTACAATGTTGAATTGTGATGGCAGAAACGTCCAGTGCGATTCTATTGTAAATGGAGGTAATGATCGAGCGCTCGTTACCTCTAGTCAGTCTTACTCTATCCGGTCTGTAATAATATCCTAAACCCTCGTTGTTGTAATATCTGGTAGGATCACGATTCCTAAATACGTTATACGCGTGCTTAAGACGGGAGAAAAAGGTTTCTTCCACTAGCACCACCTCCATTTTGAATTTCGAGCGTATTACTTGTCATCTTGCGGCTTGAGTTTGTGAATGTTCGGCGTCATATAAGCTGCGAAAAGAATGGGGCTTCCAAGCATGACCTGTGCAGCAACTGAACCTGCATTCACAGCGAGCTGTCCCGCCCAGTCTGCTGTTCTAGCTCCGGCACTACGTTTTACATAGTCTTTTCCCGCCTGCACTCTAGCCGCTATAAGCTCCTGGTCTTGCTTGGGGTTTACTCCCATGTTTTTCATACGCGTTTCAAGTTTAGCGATTTTCTTGTCCAGTTTATACGCATTATCCATTGACTTGATTCCGACCTGTTTAGCCGTATTGCGTTCGCGTCTAGTTTCTGCTGTACGAGCTACACTTGCGCTTCTCGATGCCACATTATATCTGATTCTGGCTTCTGTTCGCCGTTCGTTCAGCTTTTCACTAAGTTTAGCAGCACGTTTCTTACCAGCAGCAGTGAGAGAACCATCTTCATTCTGGTATCGTCTCACGCCCCACTTCATGCCTTTAACACCATGATGATAAAGTTCGCTGTTAGACGGAATAAGATAGAAGTTACCATTAGCGGTAAGGATGTATCTATTTGCGGTTGTCATTAATAAACACCTCACTCATCCTCATCGAGAATATACCGCATAAACATACGGCCCTGCTGAATAGAGCCAGATTCTAGAGCATCTCGGGTCTTTGAATACATGCTAGAAAGGCGCTCATTTTTAGTGATATTATCTCGTGCTTTATTAGCAAGATTCTTAAATTCTTCAGACTTAACAAAGTCTTTGTTGTACTTCAATTTCTTCTGAGCCTTATTGATCTCGGTTTCATACTGTTTGGACTTGGTTGCATATTTTCCAACTTTGTCGCTATCGGGGCTTCTTCTGTTAAGCTCTTTATCGAGTTTCAGATCGTATTTGGCTTTGCGTCTCTCGGCCTTAGCGATTCTTTCCTCGTACTTGGCATTACGTCTCTGATTTCGTACACTTCTGCTTTCGTATTTCAGACCAGCAGCATCATATTCGGCCGCCTGTCTTTTGAGCGTTTCATTTTTAGCAGCAAGTTTTTCGATTTTATGACCGAGCTGCTGAGGCGTTCTTCTAACACCCCATTTCATGCCTTTGATGCCGTGATGATAAAGCTCACTGTTGGACGGAACGAGATAAAAGTTGCCATTGGTGGTGAGTATATAGCGATTTGTATTCATGTTGCCTCCTTGGTAATTCATTTTGAATTTACTCAAACGCTTCTCTATTAAGCTTGTAAGCTACGAAAGCGTCCATCATACTTGCTACAGGGTCGATCTTTGCTTCATAACGTTTCTTAAGGAGCTTACGGTTACCGTTTGTATCTTCAAGGACAATCGCGTTACCCATAGCAAAGCTCATGATTTCCTCGTCAAACAAAAGCATCCGCTCTTCAGAGAGTTTCTTCAACTCACCCAAAGGAACGGATTCTGTTTTTGCGCCCTGTATTACTTTCTCGATTCCAAATGGTCCGTTCTCTCGTTCCCATCGTTCCACAAATTCTCTGGCGTTATACGGGTCGTAACCAAATGAACAAACGTTATATTGACACTCAGAAATATGATTGTCAACATCCTCGTAAACCTCCATCATATCGAGTACGGTGCCTTCCATAACTATCAAACTACCTTCTCTCATGAATTCATCATACTTCTGACGCATCGCCATAGGTAATTTCATAAGAGTC
>JAEIGA010000238.1_pt1 | contig 78029 bp, 63 predicted proteins | sample 9270691 | NCBI WGS metagenome assembly JAEIGA01 (sample SAMN17057246, study PRJNA624740) | gut metagenome | biome: biome; isolation source: fecal sample | host: Bos grunniens | place: China: Xizang | collected 2019 | reverse complement strand
CTCAAACTCAATGTTATCCGTGCCGGAGCCGAATCCGAAATCGAGTTCGGATTTATCATCTAAGGTAAACTCTGCGCCGAAAATGCGCGTGAAGATTTCGCTGTCAATGAAGTTTTTGAGCGAGTTCGAGCCATAGTAGTCATTTTTGTGCAGCTCAGAAATAGTTTGCTCGATGAGTTGGGCGGCACGTAAGGCTTCCGGGGCAGCCTCTTCCCAGCAGTCCGGCCAAGCTTTATCCGCGGAGCAGAGGCGGGAGATGTATTGCTCTGCGCGAGATTGGTACTGTTGCAGCAGGTGCGTGTCCGGGTTTTTACACAAATCCGAAAAATCGTAGAGGAGGTGCTGTAAGGCTTGCTCACGCTCCGTGCCACAATAGCGTGACGGGAGAAGGGCCGGTTTGTTATCCTTTACGATGTGCATGTTACGTGCCAGGTCTGATGGCGCGTATTCATACAAATCCGCCGTGCCTTGAGCTACGTCAATGACGAGGTGTTGGCGGGCGATGGTGTTGATAGGCTTCCTCCAAAAAGTAGGAGTCAGCGTGACATCGCAAGTCAGGTAAAGGTGGTGCTCTAACACGAACTCCCCGTTGGGACGGCGGCGTACGGTGGTGCCGCTGAAATCAACGGCATATTTGGTGTCGCAATGCATGGCGTCATCCTGAGCCTGCAGAACCGGCGTGTTGTAATCGACCTTCAATTTGCCGTTTTCTGTGTGGATGCGGAATTTCCATTCGGCATCTTTGAGCAGCAGGAAGGCATGGTGTGAGACATCACCCTCCAGAACGGTGTGGTTCGGGTGGTCCGTCAGTTTCCAAGTGTAATCAAACTGCATGCTGCTATTGCGTTCATCCGGGCTTAACTCCGAGTAATTGCGGAACGCTCCGTTATACATACCGGCCGTATCGTCCGTGAACATGGGGTTAAGCCCCAGTGCAGCAGTACCGGCAATGCCGAGTATTAAAATGGTGATGGTTCGCTTATGCCACTTCTTCATGCGCCTATTCTATACAATCAGATGCAGAATTGCAACGAGAAATTGTGCTCTTTATGCCTCGCTTTGACAGGGATAGAGGTGTCTGGGCATCGTAATCCTGTTGACAATTGCCCGAATGCGTGTATAATCAGCCCCCGTAAATTATTATTTTATTAGTTATGCCTGATGCCAGATTTCAGCCGTTGACGGGATTCCGCGATTTTGCACCGCAGGAATATGCTTTGCGCGCCTACCTTTTCAACACGTGGCGAAAAGTGGCGCACCGCTATGGCTTTGTGGAGTGGGAAGCCCCGACCCTCGAGGCTACGGAGCTATACCTCAAGAAGTCCGGTGGCGAGCTGCCCACGCAGCTCTTCCGCTTTGTGGACCAAGGGGAGAGAGACATTACCGTGCGCCCGGAGCTGACGGCATCCCTCGGGCGTATTGCCGCTGCTTACCAGCGCGAGTACACCAAACCGCTCAAGTGGTTCGAGATTGGCTCCTGCTTCCGCTACGAGAAGCCGCAGAAGGGCCGCCTGCGTGAGTTCGTGCAGTTCAATGCGGACATCCTCGGCGAGGCAGGCGAGGGCTCTGATGCGGAGTTGATAGCGCTTGCCATTGACTGCATGCGCGAGTTCGGCTTCACGGAGAATGATTTTGTGGTGCGCGTGAGCGACCGCGAGGTGTGGATTCGCTATGCTGCTGAGCACGGTGTGCCGGAGGAGCAGGTGGGTGACTTCCTCGCCATCATTGATAAGTTTGAGCGTGACCGCCCCGAGGAAAGCCAGAAGAAGCTGGATGCCTTCGGCATGCAGCGTGCGGATATCGAGGCGTTCATCCAGAATCCGCCTGCCGGTTGCTCCCCGCGCTATGATGCCGTGCTGGCAGAGCTTGAGGCTCGCGGCTTGGCTCAGTACGTGAAGCTCGACCTGTACGTGGTGCGAGGCTTGGCATACTACACCGGGCTTGTGTTCGAGATTTTCGACAAGGGGCACAACCTGCGCGCCGTAGCCGGCGGTGGCCGTTACAACGGCTTGGTGTCCACCCTCTCTAATGGTGCGGTGGATATGCCTGCTACCGGTTTCGCCATGGGTGACGCCGTGATTGCGCACTTGATTGAGGCATGCCCCGCCGCCCGTGCCCTGCGCGATGCAGCGGTACGCCCCAATGCATGCGATGTCTGCCTCGTGCTTGCTGCTCCTGAGATGCGCATGCAGATGCTCGCCCTCGCGTCCACCCTGCGTGATGCCGGTTTGCGTGTGGATTTGCCGCTTTCACCTGCCAAGATGGGCAACCAGCTCAAGCGCGCAGAGAAAATCGGCGCCCGCTATGCTGTGGTGGTCGGTGCAGAGTACCCGCAGGTGGAGCTCAAGACCCTTGCGACGCGCGAATCCGTGAAGACGGATTTGGAGGCGCTGCTTACCGAGCTTTGCCCGGATGAGGATTGATTTTTGCGCTGCAAAAAACGCTGTTATACGCCCGCTCCGCCTGCAACGGAGCGGGCGTTGCAGTAATTCCACCCGGCAAGTGAGCTTTTAGCGGTAAAAATGCTGCCTTTTCGTAAAAAAAAGCTCGCCATGGCGCGCTTCATGGCGTATACTAGCAAACAGCAAACAGGAATACTAGACTATATGATTACTAAGAAACTCACCGTTCTCAACAAACTCGGAATTCATGCGCGCCCGGCTGCTCAGTTCGTGCGTGTCGCCAGTCGTTTTCAGTCTGATGTTACAGTGGAAAAGGATGATGAATCCGTTGATGGAAAAAGTATTATGGGATTAATGATGCTTGCCGTCGGTTGTGGCGCCGTTATTAACGTAACGGTGGAGGGCTCTGACGAGGCGGAAGCCATTGCTGCGCTTGAAGAGCTTGTGCAGAACAAGTTCGGCGAGGATTGATTCCCCCCTCCTGCTGAAAACGAAGCTCCTCCGTAAAGCATTTCTCCTGCATTGCCCCTCATGTCGGAATCTTTTGAGCGCAGAATGAAAGGCATACCGGTCTCTCCCGGTATTGCTGTCGGTTGTTTGCGTGTAGAGGCTCGCGGATGTTCCGCCCCCGCTACGCGCAATATTCTGCCAACGGAGATGGAGCGTGAGTGGGAGCGTTTTGAAAGCGCTTTGGCTCGCACGGAGGAGGAGCTTCACACACTCAAGGAAAGGGTAGAGCACCTTTCCGGCGCCTCGGAGGCTGCCATTTTTGACGCACACCTGTTGTTTTTGCGTGACCGCACCATTCTGAATAAGCTGCGTAAGGAGTTTCCTCGCCGTATGCAGAATATTGAGGCTGTATACTATGCGGTCGTGCAGAACTTTATGGAGGTGATGCGCCACGTGGATGATGCCTACCTGCGCTCCCGTGTGACGGATATCGGGGATGTGCTCCAGCGTGTGCTCAAGAATATGGCACCCGCTCCACTCACCGCCGCGCCAGCAGTGGGCCCTTGTGGCTGTAACCCCTACGTGCTTGCAGCCTATGATTTGACTCCCAGTGATACGGCTGACCTCGACCCCCGCACCGTGCTCGGTTTTGTGACGGAGGTAGGCTCTGCGGTATCACACACGGCTATTCTTGCCCGTTCTCTGGGCATTCCAGCCGTGGTGGGCGTGCAGCATTTGGTGATGGATTCCCGCGTGGGGTGCCAAGCCGTGTTGGATGGTTACAATGGCTTGCTGATACTGAATCCCACAGAGGAAACCCTGACGCATTACCGTGAGTTGCAGGCGGAGAAAGAGAAGGCGTATGCCGCCCTCTCTGAACTGAAGGATTTACCGGCCGAAACGCTTGACGGTCGCCGTATTCGCTTGGCTGCCAATGTGGAGTTTGCGCATGAATACGGCGCTATTCAGCGCAGTGGCGCAGAGGGCGTGGGCTTGTACCGCACGGAGTTTTTCTTGCTGGGCGGTGGCAGCTTGCCGGATGAGGAGGCACAGTACGCTCATTACCGCAGTTTGGTAGAGAGCTGCGCCCCACATGAGGTCATTTTCCGTACGCTTGATTCCGGTGGCGACAAGCTGCCCTTCGAGGTGCTGGAGGAAAAGGAGGATAATCCCTTCCTCGGCTGGCGCGGTATTCGTGTATCCCTCAGCCGCCCGGAGGTGTTCAAAGAGCAGTTGCGAGCCATTCTCCGCGCCTCCGCCCATGGCAAGGTAGGCGTTATGTTCCCCATGGTCTCCGGCATTACGGAGGTAAATGAAGTGCAGGGGCTTTTGGCGGATTGCCGAGCCGAACTGCGCGAGCGTGGCTTGGCTTATGATGAGAATATGCGCGTGGGCATCATGATTGAGGTGCCCAGTGCCGCCATGATGTCGGATGTGCTTGCCCGCCATGTGGATTTCTTCTCCATCGGTACGAATGACCTCACCCAGTACACCATTGCGGTGGATCGCGTGAACTTCCGCGTGGCAAGCATGTTCCGCCCCACGCACCCCGGCGTTATCCGCATGATTCGTCAAACCATTTCCGCCGGTATCCCCACCGCCATTTGCGGTGAAATGGGCGGTGATATCAACCTCATCCCCTTGCTGGTAGGCTTGGGCGCCACGGAGCTCTCCGTCGGCACTCACCTCTTGCCTCTTATTCGTTTTGCCATCCGCCACCTCAATTACGAGGAGTGCCGAGCTATGGCAGAACAAGCACTCCAAGCCGAGGATAGCTACACCATCCGCAACCTCTCGCAAGAGCTCGCCAAGAAGTCCTATCCCTCCTTGTTTGATTGATGGGTGTTATTAGGTTCCCCTCTGCGCGATAAATCGGAAGTTGGCGAGCGCTAGCGAGCGGAATTCAGAGCCCTTTAGGGCGACGGACGTTAGGCAGGCGGTGGAGTGAGCGCAAGCGAACGGAACCCCTGTATAGCAACAAAAAAGGAAATGGAACCTAGGGAACCTGTGGTGACATATAATGGCGAGGACCGTAGCGAAGCGGCTGGCCACGGCGTAGCAAGCGAGCGAAGCGAGACGCGAAGACGGGAGCTCCGAGCCGGTGTGGGCGCGTGTTTTTGGTGTTTGCGGAATTTTGAAACAATGCCGTATTCCGAGCCACGCTTTATGCCACCCCTCCGGGGTTCGCATTTGTTTTTGTGGCCTTTTCCCGGGGTTCCGCCCCTTGCGGGGCTCCGCCGCCGGGCTATTTTATAGCGCCCCTCCGGGGCTCAAATTTAGGCTCCCGTCTTCGCTGCTGAGCAGCTACGCCGAGGCAGGCGCTGGCGCTCGCAAAATTGCCCCACTATGCCCCCTTCAAATTCCGATTTATCGCTCCCTCGGGAAGCAAAAGCGCGTAGGGGCATCCCCTACGCGCTTGAAATATGCTGTGTGGCGTGTTTTAGAAGCTGTAGCTCGCTCCCACGTTCAGGCTGTGGCCCGTGCAGTTCTCCATGAGCTCCAGGCTGTAGGAGGCGTTCACGCTCCAATCTTCGGAAAGCCGGTGCTGGGCACCTACGCTGAGGTTCACACCCATACGACCGGGGTTCGTGCCGTGCGTGCTGTAGTCACCGATGGTGGCGGTTGGGTTATTGCGCACCATGTCGCCGATGAAGCTCAACTCACCGAATACCAGCGTGCTTTCATCCAGCTTGTGGCTGGCACCCACGCCGAGCTCCGCGCGGAGGTTCTGCAGCGAGCCTGTCTTGAGGCCTGCGCACTCCCCGCTGTCAGTTGTAAGGTACTGCAAGCCTGCAAAGGCGCTCACGGCGGTCTTGTCGCTGATGCTCTTGCCCCAGGTCAGGCGGGCATCCAGCTGCAGAGCATCCTGAGACCAACCGTAGGGTGCGCCGAGGATGCTTGCCTCGCTCTCCGTGCGGGTGTGTGTTGCTATCCATCTCAGCGTCAGGCTCTTGGTAAGCGTATGGTTGCCGTAAATGCCCACGTGCATAGAATCTTGGTCCACCGGGAAGGCGGAGAAGGTGCTCACCTTGCCCCAACTGTTGCCCACAGCCACCCCGAGCGTGGATTTCTCACCCACACGGCCCTCCACACCGAAGGCTGCGCCCGATAGGGTGAAATCCGCCCCATTGTGCTCCTCTGCGGAGGAAATGCGGCTGCTGCCTCCCATCACGGAAAGCCATGCAGCTCCTTTACCATCATCCAACAGCGTGGCGTTGCGGCCATGGGTGTCAATCGCCTCGCCGAAAGCGCGAGATGCGCCCACCGTGCCCCAAGTGCTTTGCACCAGCGCATCCGCCACCTTCGCCAGCAGTGGCTCAATGGAAGCCGTCAACGGTGCAGGGGTGCTTGCAAGCACTTGCTCCGGTATGGTTTCCTCCCATTCCTCCAAGTTTTCCGCCACGTAAGCATCCCACTGCTTTACGTCCACAATCTCCATGGAGATGTGCTTTTTGTTCAGTTTGAGCTCGACCCCGGCATCCTCCAAGCCCAGCAGGGTAAGAAGATGAGAGGAATCACCGGCGAATGTTTTGAAGGTGAATAGCTTTACTTCCTTGCCCGGCTGCAAATCGCAGCAGAGGTTCAAATCCAGTGTTCCGAAGATGGTGAGCGAATTGTTCACCGTAATGGTGCTGAACTTGGTGGACGTGAAATTAAGGCTTGCATGGCTGTATGAACTGACTTTCAGGTCTTTAGTCGTGAGCTTACCGTTCAGAGAGATACTTGCACCCTCCGCCAAATGCAGCATGCCCTTGCAGGTCAGGTTTTGAGCTTTATGCTTGGCGCTGACATCCGTTAGGTAGAGAGTAGCGTGCTCCATGCCGAGATTGCCGACGGTCATTTTGCCGTTCACCTGCATATCACTATTGTGAATGACCGCGTCATTTTTGATGCTGACGCTTTGCGGCGCAGCTGCGCGGAGCCTGAGAGTGCTGTCTGTCAGAATGAGTGAGCCGCTGCTCAGTTTCCCGTTGAGTAACAAGTCACTGCCCTTGCGAATATGCAGCACATCTTTGAGTGTCAAAGCTGCGGATTTTTCACCCAGTAATTCTGCTGAGCCATCCGTCATTTGCAGGGAGTAAGCGCTCACTTTGCCGGCGGAAATGAAGCTTGCGGCATCAATGGTGATGACTGAGCTTTTTGCGTTCATCTGCAAGCCTTTGGATGAGGCCGTGAGTCTGTCTTCTATCAGGAGCTCATCCACCGTTAATTTGCCGGTGGTGGATATTGCTACCTCACCGCATACCCGTACAGAACCGGCACCGCTGAGCGTGCCGCTTATGGTGCCACCCAGCAGCGTGGCTTCATCACGGATATTAAGCAGGGAGCCTTTGAGTAGCTCTCCACTTTGCAGCGTGAATACACCCCTGTAGTTCTTTCCTTTGGTCGCAGCAGCAACGCCGTCAAGGTTGATGTCGTTGCCAATGGCTTTACTGTTCAGATGCAGCGTGCCACCCTGAAGCGTGATATCCCCTGAGCCGAATGAGGTCGCGGAGGTGGCTTTCAGCGTGCCGGCTTCCAGCCAAGTGCCTCCGGAGTAGGTGTTGAACTGATTGAGCGTCAAAGTCGCGTTGCCTCGCTTGGTCAGTGATGCCTCCCCGGTGATAGCTCCGCTGTAGGTGGAGGTTTTCTTGTTGTATGATGTTTTGAACGCAAGTGCTTTCGCGATGTCCACCACGATATCGGCAGGCGCAACTTCTCCGGCAATCGTCACGGAGCCCTTGGTGTTGAATAATACGGAGCTGCCCGCGGTGAAAGTCTGCGCCTCTGCCCAGCCAAGGGGACTGTCTAGCATCCACTTCGCTTTCTTGCCTCCCACCCAAGTGAGCACATCCTCCGCAGTGGCGGTAGAAAGCGCTGCGCATACGAGGCTCAATGCCGTTGAAAGGAAAAAACGAGGTTTCAACATCATCTGTAATGCTACGACTCGCAGCTCGGAAAGTCAACCTCAAAATTACGACGGAATTAAAGTTTTCAACGATGCTCGAACGATGGCGGATAAAACCCCATTTATCGGGCGGTATGCCACGCTTTACTCTTGCCAAAAGTCGGAGGAGTTGGTATGTTCTGCGCATGGCAACAGACAAAAAGATCACGATGAAGACGAACAAGGGTGACATCAACCTTGTTGTTTTTGCATCCAAAACCCCGATGACGGCAGCCAGCTTCCTGAACTTGGCAAGCAAGGGCTTTTACAATGGGCTGAGCTTTCACCGTGTGATTTCTGATTTCATGATTCAGGGTGGTGACCCTGAGGGTACAGGCTGTGGTGGCCCCGGCTACAAGTTTGATGATGAGTGCCGCCCGGACCTGAAGTTCGACCGCCCCGGTTTGCTTGCAATGGCAAACGCCGGCAAGACTTGGACCGGCCAGGGCACCAACGGCTCCCAGTTCTTCATTACGCACGTGCCCACGGATTGGCTGAACGGCAAGCACACCATTTTCGGTGAAGTTGTCAGCGCTGCCGACCAAGAGGTGGTGAATGACATCCGCCAGGGTGACAACATCATCAGCATTGAGATTCATGATGATTGCAGCGACCTCTTTGAGGAGCAGGCTGCCAACATCACCCGCTGGAACAGCAAACTGCGTAAGTAATGGTATTCGCGGTACAGGACTTGCATATCGAGTTCGGACCGCGTGTCCTTTTTGATTCGCTCTCCTTCGTTGTTGAACGAGGGGAGCGTATCGCTTTTGCGGGGCAGAACGGTGCCGGTAAATCCACTCTGATGAAGTGTGTGGTCGGTGTATTGCAGCCGGACCACGGTAAGGTACTGCTGCCCCGGCATACGCAGGTAGGCTATTTGCCGCAGGATGGCATCCACATCAGCGGGGCTCCCTTGCTGGCGGAGGTAATGGGTTCCGTCGGTAACATTGTGGAGTTGCAGCAGGTGGTGGATGAGCTTTCCGCTGAGCTGCAGCAAATGGATAGCAGCTCTCCCGAGTATCGCGACACGCTGGAGGAAATCGGCCACTTGGAGCTACAGCTGCAAGACCGCGATGCCGCCGCCCTGCGTCCTCGGGCGGAGTCCATTCTGCGAGGCTTGGGCTTCTCCGCTGCGGATTTTGAGCGCGATTGCGGTGAGTTTTCCGGTGGCTGGCAGATGCGCATAGCCCTTGCCAAGCTGTTGCTGCAAGAGCCTGAGGTATTGCTGCTGGACGAGCCGACCAACCACTTGGACATACAGAGCCAACGCTGGCTGGAGCAAAACCTGCGCAATTACCGTGGTGCCATCTGCATCATCAGCCATGATATTGCCTTGCTGGACAGCTTGGTAACGCGCACCATTGCTTTCCACCACGGGCGTGCGGAGGAGTACTCCGGTAATTTCTCTTTTTACCTGAAAGAAAGCAAAGCCCGCAAAGAGGTGTTGCAGCGCCAAGCCGCTGCGCAACAGCGAGAAATCGCCAAAACTCAGGCGTTCATCGACCGCTTCCGCGCCAAGGCATCCAAAGCCAGCCAAGCGCAGAGTCGTCTCAAACAGCTCGAGAAGATTGAGCTCATTGAGGTGGAGGATGACGATGCCGTGATGAGTTTCCATTTCCCCCCGCCGCCACCCGGTGGTAATACCGTGGTGAAACTGGAGAAAGCCTGCAAGGCATACGGACCCATCCGCCTGCTGCAGGATTATGATTTCCGCATGGATAAGGGCGACCGCATCGCCATCGTCGGTGTGAACGGCTCAGGTAAATCCACCTTCACCCGCCTTATTTCCGGCACGGAAGAGCCGGATAGCGGTGCCTTCAGCTTCGGTCACCATACGCAGGTGGCATTCTTCTCACAGACGCATGCAGATGTGCTCAACAATGAGCAGACCGTGCTGGAGTGTGTGGAAGCTGCTGCGGACCGCAACACGCGCCCCTTGGTGCGCAATATCTTGGGCTGTTTCTTGTTCCGAGGGGATGATGTGTTCAAGAAAATCGGCGTGCTGAGTGGCGGTGAACGCTCACGTGTCGCTTTGGTATGCATGCTGCTTAAGCCGGCAAACTTCCTGATTATGGACGAGCCGACTAACCACTTGGACTTCCAGAGTCAGGATGTGCTGCAGCGCGCGCTCGCGGAGTACCCCGGCTCTTACTGCATTGTATCACACAACCGCCGCTTCCTGGACCCCATCGTCAACAAGGTGTTGGAGTTCCGCCCCGGTTTGCCCCCGCGCCTTTTCCATGGCAATGTCAGCCAATACATTGAAAGTGTAGAGACTGAAGAACGCCGATTGAAATCAGAGGCTCAGCCTACAGCTCAAAATGGTGGGGTCGCAGCACCTGTAAGCCCGCAAAACAAAAAAGACGCCCGCCGTGCCCGTGCTCAAGAGCGCGAGCGCCGTACGCGTGTGCTCAAGCCCCTCCAAACTGCCTTGGAACAGGTGGAAAATGAAATTGCGGAAAAGGATGAGCTCAAAACGGCCATCTCTGCGGAGCTGGAGAAGCCCGAAAATATGTCCGATAACCAAAAGCTCATGGAGCTCACGCAGTCTTACCAACAACTGGAGCGTGAGTCGGAGGCTCTCTTCTCCCGCTGGGAGGAGCTTTCCGTGGAGATTGAGCGAGCAGAAGCTGCTCTCGCGGAAGAATTCGGCTCCGGAGAATGATAGTGAGGAACTTCTAATAAGTCAACTTCCGATTTATCGGGCTGTTAAAAAAACGCGCCGGTGAGGGTGGCTCACAGGCGCGGTTGATGAAAAACGGAGGTGTGCAGGAGGATGAATTATTTGCGGCGCTTTTTCTTACCCTTTTTCGGCGTGCCGCAAGGACTATCGCACGGGCTGGTGCGCTTACGTATTTCCGGCGGGGAGGGGAGGGTGACATCATCATCCCCCAATTCGGCCAGTTCTTCAGCTGATAAACTGCTTTTCAGCTCCTCAATCTGGTCGTTGATTTTGTCAACGGCTTTGATGATGGATTCAACCTTGTTTTCAATGGAAGAAATCGCTTGGTCGATACCCGCCTCGCGTCGGTTATCATCCGGCAACTGGTGGCATACGCGGTGGTAACGCCCTTCGCCCTTGAACTTGTCACGCACCCAGTGGCGGCACGCGCCGGTAGCATCTTGCTTACGGCAATTGGCGGAGCAGTCGCGGCAGCGGTCGTGCAGCTCCATCTTGAAGTAATGGAACTCTATCTGTTCGATGTAATTGTCGCGTTTTTTGCGCAACACCTTGATGCGGCGAACATTGGATTTTGCCTTCTTTTCGTCTTTTTCGCTGCGAGGGCTGTCGTCATCGTATGTTGCAGCATCGGCGTGCATGGCGCTCATCGCGCTGCACATCACAAACAATGCAAGCAATATGGATTGAAGCGTTTTTTTGATGTTTTTCATAGGTTTATCTCCTTTCTGCACCAATAAGAATAGCAAAAACGCTACACGGATGCAAGCAAAAAGTGAGTATTAAGCCATAAAATATGTTAATTTTGCTCTGTTGAGCCCGGAGGTAAAGCACGCATCAGTGAAATTGAGCATGCATTTGGTACAGTTTACACAAGAGAATGCTTGACATGGCGTGGTGCAGGGCGTAGAATACAACGTGATGAAATCGCGCATGGATGAGTTTGCTGAGTGGGGAACCGAAGTAGTATTCGGGCGCGCCCGAGGCTTCCGTGCGTGGATGATGAAGTGCGCGCTGCGCTTTGCGTCCTTTTTCTTCTATATATTGGTCAAATTGCGCTTGTTCCTGTTTACCCGCCGCATTAAGACGGTGCGGTATCTGAGCACCTTTGTGGTGAGTGTGGGTAACATAACGGCCGGTGGTACGGGTAAGACCCCCGTGGTGGAGTTTTTGTCGCGCACGCTGGCATCCCGTGGGCGTAAATGTGCCATTTTGACACGTGGCTATAAGAGTGAGCCCTTAGATGAACCTCAGGAGTGGAAAGATGCTGAGGGTAAGCCGGTAAAGAACCTGCCGAAGATTGCCAGCGACGGTACAACCCGCTATTTGGGGCCGCTGTACGCCGGTGATGAGCCTTTCATGCTCGCGCGCAACTTGGATGGCGTGGCTGTGCTGGTGGACAAAGACCGAGTGAAGTCCGGCATATTCGCCATTGAGCAATTGGGCTGCAATACTCTGATTCTGGATGATGGTATGCAGTACCTCAAGCTCAAGCATGAGATTGATATTGTGCTGGTTGACTGCGGTTTCCCCTTCGGTACCGGCTCACTGCTGCCACGTGGTACCATGCGTGAGCCGCGCTCCAGTCTGGCACGCGCCAGCTACATCATCCTGACCAAGAGCGGTGGTAAGCCTCAGGGCGAGCTCATTTCCACCATTCGCAAATACAATAAGGTGGCGGACATCATCGTGACCAACCACGCCCCGGCTCATCTGGAAAACCTGTTTACCGGTGAACGTAAGCCGCTTAGCTTCCTCAAGGATAAATATGTGGCCTGCATGAGTGGCATTGCCCGCCCGGAGAGCTTCGAGGGCTTGGTGGAAGGCTTGGGGGCTCATGTGGAGATTCGCCGCCGTTACCCTGACCACTATTGGTTTGACCAAGAAGATTTGGAGCAGTTTGTAGACCGCTGTGCAGAGCGCGCAATGGATTTGATTGTCACCACGGAGAAAGACGCTGTACGCTTCCTTAAACCCGGTGAAATGGAGGTGCCCATCTATTTCTTGCGCATTCACATTGAGATTGAGCAGGGTGAAGAGCACTGGAACCGTATGATTGACCGCATTTGCGAGCTTGCAGAGCCGCAGCCCGCACCTCAGTGGAGCGAGGTGCTCTGAGAAACTCCACTGCGTATGGTACGCAAACCACACAGTAAGCCCAACAGAGCCAGAGCTGTGTAGGTGGTGGCAAACCACAGGTCTCTGTGTGGCAGCTCCATGCACAAACCACAGAGCCATGCCAGTGCCCCGCCGCAGGTGAAGCCGATGCCCTGAGCCATGCCGGAAAGCGCGATGGTGGCGCTCTCATCCGCCCCGCTTTCCGTGATAAGAGTCATGCCGATAGAGAATACGGTGCCCAAGCCCAGCCCCAGCAGTAGGGCAAAGACTATCCATAGTTGCAAGGGGGCTTCCAGCAAGCCCCAGCATGCCACAATGCTCAGGAAAACACCACCGAACATCAACTTGCGCATATTGCTGCGCTGCCGTAGCAGCATGCCACACAGCAGAGAGCCGGGGATTTGGCACGCCGTGGAGAGTGAGAGAACTAATCCCGCCTCCACTATGGGTAACCCGCGCTCACGCATAAGGGTAGCCATCCATACAATGAGCAGCCATGCGCCTGCCACGCGAAAGAGGTAAAACAAAGTTATCATGCGTGCCCGTGGCTGCCGAAATAGCGGAGCCATAGGGGCTTTTACCGTTCTGTGTGGGAATGTGGTATGTCTTGTTTGTAAAGTGAGCTCTGTCCACAACACGGCGGCGAACAACAATGGTAACCCCCAGAATACCAGCCCGTGTTGCCAGCCACCGAGAGCAAGCGCCAGCGGCGCAGAGCTCCCCGCTCCCACTGCCGTACCCAAGCTGATGCATGCGGTGTAGGCGCCCATCAATTCCGGCAGCTTATCCGGCAATACTTGTTTGACCACGCCCAGAATAACGGAGCCTGCCATGCCTAAGCCCAAGCCGATAATGACTGTGCCGCCGAATAAACCGAGAATTCCCCCGTAACTGCGCCACACTACGCCAACAAGTGAGCCTAACAAGGCATAGATGATGAGTTTGCGGGGACTGATGAGCCGGCTGCACCACGCGCCCAAGGGAGCGGCTATACCCAATGACATGATGGGCAGTAACCCGAATAACCCGCCATCGCTGATGCTTAACCCCAAATCCCGCATCAGAAACACCAACAGCGGATCCGCTGCTGAGAACGCCATGCGTAGGTTAAAGCTTACCAACAAGAAAATAATGACAAAATGAGCTCTGTAATGGGAGGGTTGGGACTCTGTAGGCATACGGTGCAGTATAAGGCTTACATGCTTGGTATGCAAACCTAATTTTCCCACCGTTAGCTTGACTGCCGAATGGTGCCTTGCTCAATGTGGAGCAAGGGTACGGGAGCAGGGGTGTCTTGCAGCCAATCCGTATGCGTTGTGGTGATGAAAATTTGCGAATCCTCCGGTAGCTGTGCCAGCAGTGCCCGCCTGCGGTGAGGGTCCAGCTCCCCGAAGATGTCATCTATCAACAGAGCCGGCGCTGCCCCGGTTTGCTCTTGCAACAGACCGGCCTGTGCCAGAACCATGGCTGTGGCAAGGGTTCGCTGTTGCCCTTCGGAGGCGAAATCCGCCGCCGCTCGGCCGTCGATATAGAGCTCAAAATCATCTCGATGCGGGCCTACGGTGGTAAATCCCGCGCGTTCATCCGCCTCCAGCGCTTGCTCGAATGCCTCCTCCAGAGGTAGGGCTGCGCCGGGCTTGTAGCGGAGGCTTACCTCCTCATAACCTCCGGAAATGGCGAGGTGGTAGTGGCGTATATGCGGGCGCAGCAGTAACAGCAGCTGCTCGCGCAGGTAGTAAAGCTGCTCGCCGTAGCGACAGAGCAGTGCCGCAAAGCTACGCAGCGTTTCACGCGTGCGGCGTGGGTTACGCAGCAGGAGATTGCGGGATTTTAAGGCTTTTCGGTACTCTCTCAGCGCTTGCCGGTATCCCGGGTGCCATTGTGTCCCCAGAAAATCCAAGTAGGCGCGTCGCTCTTCCGCACTGCCCGTTACCATGGCAATGTCCTGATTGCCCAGCCACACTACGGGCGGAGCATCCGCTAAATAATCCGCAAAATCCTTGCAGGGAATGCCATCATGCGTCATTTGCAATCGCTTTTGCTGCCACAGCAGGCGGCGCGTGCCGTTCAGCGTGTCAAGCGATAGCCCGAAGTTGTCCATCCCATGCGTGGCAAGCCTATCCATGCGCGCCGTTCGCGGGGTATGCAGGGTGAGCGCAAAGCATATAGCTTCCAGCAGGCTGGTTTTCCCCTGCGCGTTGCTGCCTATAAGCAAGGCACCCTCAGCGGGGATTTCCCAGTTGAGGGTGGAGTAGCAACGGAAGTTGCGCAAGCGCAGGGCGGTCAACATGCTGGGCTGCTGTGGCCTCAGGGCTGCGTTGGCAGCGCCTTAATGGCATCCATGATTTTTTTGCCGATGTTCAGCTGAGCCTCACGGCCACGGGCTTTCAGCTCTTCCGGGGTGAAGGGAATGGGGTCACCCACGCTGATGGAGATGGGGCGGAAACGCAGCTTGCTGCTGTGAATGGGCAGGCAATCATAAGCGCCCTCAATGCGCAGCGGCTGCACCGGCACACCGATGAGCTTGCTGAGAATCAGGCCGATGCCGGGCATGGCATCGTGAATCTTGCCGTCAGGGCAGCGAGCGCCCTCCGGGAAGATGACGATGCTGCCGCCCTCTTTCACATGGCGCAGCACCTTGAGGATGCTGCCGGGGTCCGGGCGCTTCTGGTCGATGGGCAGGGCATGGCACAGCGGCAGAGCTCGCTTCATGAACCAGTGGTCAAACAGCGTCTTGCGCGCCAAAAAATGTACCGGACTCTCAAAAATGGTGGCAATGAGGGGCGGATCCAGAAAGCTTTGGTGATTGGCTACGTAGATGCAGGACTTGCCGTCAATCAGCTTCTCACGGTTGATGACCTTGAGGTTGAAACCAGCCTTGGCCAAACCTTTGAAAAGGTGATAGCCGAGGAAATACACGGGATTCATTGATAATGCCATGATGCTGCGTGTGTAATGTGTAATGGAAGAGAGAAAAATCAGATGCGGCTGCGGATGTCGGCCACGATGTGTGCTACTACCTGTTCGATGCTGAGGTCAGAGGTGTCAACAAGCTGCGCATCTTCCGCCTGGGTGAGCGGGGCGCAGGCGCGAGCGGAGTCCTTGCGGTCGCGCTCAGCGATGGAATCCGTAAGGCCTTGGGCTGCGCGGCGTGCAGCGCGCACCTCCTCCGAGGCAGTGACAAAGTATTTGAACGGCGTGTTGGGGAATACAACTGTGCCGATGTCACGACCCTCCATCACAACCGGTTCCGCGAGATTATATTCGCGCTGCTTCTCTACCAAGAGTGCTCGCACCTCCGGAATGGCTGCAATGGCAGACACATTCTCATTGGTAGCGGTCTCCGTGAGCTCATCCGTGAGCACGCGCCCCTCACACATCACGGTGGAAACCGCGCCATCTTTGCCGAAAGCCAAGGGAATGCCGGGCAAAAGTGCCACAACGGCGGCTGTATCCGCCGGGTTCACGCCCTGCTTGAGGGTGTACCATGTGACGGCTCTATACATAGCGCCCGTGTTGATGAACGTGTAGCCCAATTCTTTGGCTATCAGTTTTGCAACAGTGGATTTGCCGGATGCTGCCGGTCCGTCAATGGCTATGGCTGGAGGATTCATACGCGTGCTATTATACACGACCCCGTCGCTCGTGTCGAGCCTAATCAACGCCTTTTCCGTAATGAAGCCGGCAGAATTTTCAGTTGCTCGCGGTATTTTGCCACGGTTCGGCGCGCTACGCGTATGCCTTGCGTCTGCAGAGCGGCGCAAATATCGGCATCTGATAAGGGGGAGGCAGGGGGCTCTTCCGCTATCAATTGCCGGATTCGGTGTTGTATACTTGCTGCGGATGTTGTTTCCTCCTCTCCGGAGCTGATGCCGGAGGTGAAGAAACTGCGTAGCTCCATCACGCCGAAGGCGCAGCGCAGGTATTTACCTCGGACGGCTCGTGATACGGTGGAGACGTGTAAGCCGGTGTCCTCCGCGATGTCTTCCATCTTCAGAGGGCGTATATGTGCTTTCCCCTTGCGGAAAAACTCTTTCTGTCGCTCGCAGACAGCGTGGGTAACGGCCAGCAGCGTGTCTTTTCTGTTTGCCAGTACACGTATAAACTCGCGTCCCTCGCGGAAGCATCGGCTCAAAAATTGCCGCACCTCTGCTTTATCAGCGTGTTGCGCCATCATGTCCCGGTATTCAGCGGAAAGTGCCACTTGCGGGTCGGCAGCACCCGCCAAGGATATTTGGAAATCCGCTCCGTCGAAATCAACGGATAAATCGGGCGTGACGACGTTAAGCTCTGCTCGGCTGAATCCGCTGCCGGGGTCCGGGTTCAGTCGGGCAATGCGGGCTGCAGCCAGCTGCACTGCTTCTTCTTCTACTTCCAGCGCGCGCGCTGCTTCAGCATACCGGTGGTGCACCAGTGCTTCCCAGTGGTGCTTGAGCAGCAGCATGGGCAACCCACGCTTTTCGCCGACTCTTTTGAGCTGTAGTATGAGGCTGCCTCGTAAATCTTTCGCCCCGACTCCGGCCGGGTCTAAATCTTGTATAACCCCAAGCGCTTGGCGGTATAAGGTGTCCGTGAGCTGTAATTCTGATTGCACGGTGGCCGCGTCCTCCGCAAAAAAACCGTGCCGGTTCAGGTAGGGCAGCATGGCAAGTGCCGCCTCTTTCACTTTTTGCGTCAAGGCGCTATGGCGTATTTGCTCCTCCAGAAAGTCCGCCAGCGTTTGCCCACAGGGCTGGGAATCCAGGGCAAATGCGTGGCGGCGGGCGGCCTCGGGGTCATAGCTCTTTTCCGTGTCCGCATCTCGCTCTGCCGGGCGGGGGGCTACTTCTTCCAAAGCCGGGTTTTTGGCGATTTCTTGTGCTATCAAATCCGCCAGCTCTTCCGTGTTGGCTTGCAAGGCGTGCATAAACAACTGCACTGTGGGCGCTGCCACCATGCCTTGCTTCATGCCTTGTATCATCCCCGGGGAGCTCATGCGTGGCATTTTAGCATGTTGTCTTCCTGTTTACAAGTGCAATGCGCGCTGCTGCCACATTCCATTCTTTACAAAACAGGGGGATTTTGTTAACCTGACGTAAGTATGAAGACCTTGCCTTTGCTGACACTTGTCGCCTTCGGTCCGCTGTTGTACAGCTGCGGGAACAGTAGCGTAGGCTTAAATGAACCGGATTTCAACCGGGTGTGGTCAGCTTCACCTTCTGCTGCGCCGGAGGGGGAGGCCATGCGCGCAGCGAGTCGCGCCCAAGCTTTGCAATTGGCAACGCGTCGAATGAATGCCTTAGCCCCGTCTTTTTCCATTGTTGCGCCGTATGCATCCAATGCCGCTGCGGAGTGCTCTGCTCTGGCTATGGCGATGCTGGATTCCGGTTTGCCGGTTGCCATGCAAACCGAGGTGAAAGGCAATGTCATGCGCTTTATTCCGGAGTATGCGGATTATGTTGTGCTGCGTGAGGCCCACCGCAATCCCTCCCTTGCTGCTACCTTACCCGGTAATTACAAGCAAGCGCTCAACAAAGCACGCCGAATTGTGGCAGATGTGTGTGCCCGCCACGCCTCCGCCTATGATCGCGCTGTTGCGCTACATGATTACCTTGCCTTGCATACCCGTTATGATGCCGGCTTGGGGATGACTGCTCGGGCGGATGCCGTCTCTCGCCTCTTGGCGGATGGTCGTGCCGTGTGTGATGGTTATGCTCATGCTTACGCCCTGCTGCTCAGTATGGCCGGTATTGAGAACACCTTCGTCATCGGTAAGGGGGATGGTACCGACCACATTTGGAATATGGTCCAACTGAATGGACATTGGGTTCATGTGGATGTTACCTATAATGACCCCCGACCGGATAAAAAAGGGCGTGTCATGCACACCTATTTCGGCATGACGGATGCCATGTTGGCCGTCAACCACTCTTGGAACCGCAGCGCCGTGCCCTCCGCCTCTTCTGAGGCTTTGTATCACCCCTTCCACTCAGGGCGCCGTTTTTCCACCGTGCCGGAGATGATTCGCTGGGCTTCTTCCGTAGCGGATAAAAAGGAGTGGAGTGCTACCGTTTTTATTGACTCTCTGCGCTCTTGCCGTTCTGCTGCTGAGGTGTATGCCCGCATTGAGCGCGAGACGGCCTACGGGGCGCATACCCTGCGCCATGTCTCGGTTGATAAGTCTTGCCGCGCTGCTATTTATTGCACCTTCCGCAATCATTGAAGGCGCGAACATCCGAAGGTTTAACTGCCGAAAATGTTCGAGTTGTCGATGAAACTGTCGTACTCTCGGGTAAATCTGCGGATGGCGTAATCCAGGTATCTCCGGCGGCTGAGCGTCTCGCTGCTGTTGATGCGTGTCACGGCAGCCTTCCAGTGCATATTCCTATCGCGGTAAGAAGACTGGATTTCACGATGTTTCTCCGTGATGTTTTTGAGAGCCTTTGTCTGCGTATCGTCGCTCAATTCGGGCTTAATGATGGCGCTGCGCACATCATCCGCATAGGAGCATAAGAAGCTCTCTCTCAAATCCTCCATCTTTTTTGCGAGCTTCAGGATTTTGTCCGCGGTGGCATCCGCATCTTCCTCGCCTTCGCAATCGTTGAGGATGTCTGCCGCTTCTTTCGCGAGTGATGTCGCTGCTTCCAGATATTCTTCATAATCACGTGAGCAGGACGTGAGGCTCAGGCAAATAGCCGGAACTGCCAGCATGGCCAATGGTTGAATGTATTTCATGGCTTTCCCTTGTCGAATTCTTGTTTCTTACCTGAGCTCTTCTTCGAACTCTTCTATAACTTTATTCAGATACTCTGAATTGAGCTTTTTCGCGTGTGCGACTCCATCGTCGAATTTATACCTCGCGATGGTGATGCGTTCGCTGAGTTCATCCGATTCATCTTCGGTGATGCTGCTGTTTACCTTATACCCGAGCTTAAAGGCGTTGCCTTTGAACTTGCAGCGGAGCGCTCTTGCCTTTTCGGTGAGAGCTCGTAACTCCTCCACCGTGTCTGATATTTCACCATGCTCATCGCAGTCGTTGAGTACCTCTGCTGCTTCTTCCCAGAGGTCGGCTAAATCCCTATTGAGGCTTTCCGGTGAGGGGGAGCAAGCGCTTACCCCCAGAAGCGCTGCGCAGAGCAGCGCGGTTTTGATATGGTCTTTGATGCGCATGTCGAAATCTTTTATAATGGATTGGTCTGTTGCAGTGTGTTTGTCTCTTCATTCTAACGAATTCATGCGGGAAGTCAAGTTGATTTTCCCGGGACGTTCGTGAAAGAAAGAGCACTTCTCATAAGTCGCCAAGGTCTGATTTACCTCCATTCTTCCGGGGACGGGGGAGTGGCAAGCCCCCTTTGTGAAAAAACGGTTATTTGCAGCTGAATAAAAAGCTTGCGCGTGGGGCGGTATACCGCTATAATAAAGGCATGACGAGACTGACATTATTGAGTTTGGCGTTGCTGGGCGGCATGACGGCTGTAGGGCAGCAGTCCGAAGCTTCTGTAGCTCAATCCAAGCAAACGGAAGCTGCATTGCAGCAGGTGCTGGATGCCATGGTAAAAACCAATGATGAAGATTTTTATGAGGCTGCGCGCGTTGTTTGGGAGGGTACGGCTGATGAGACTGCCTTTTTGCCGATGATGCAAGCTGCCGCCAAGCGTGGCAATGCTGCCGCCATCATGTGGGAGGCGATGTACGAGCTCACCTTGATCGGTAATGATGACGCCGCCTACAAAAAGGTGCTGAAGCAAATTGAGCTCGCTGCGAAGAAAAAGTACGCCCCTGCCATGGTGGCACTCTCTCAGCTCAGCCCGAAAGAATCAAGTGATGAGGCAAAAAAATGGTTGATGGAGGCTTGCAAATCAGGCAACAGCAAAGCCCGCGCCCTTTACCTGCTGCAGAGCGGGCGCCTCAATCCGGATAAACTGAGCGCCCCGGAGGTCGCGTCTGAGTTGAAGAAAGGTAATCATTATCTGGAAGAGCTCGTTGCCTCTGCTCAAAGCACGGAAGCGGATGCGGTGAAGTGGATGCTCTTGGCGGAGTCTCACGGTAGCCCGACAGCCCCTTACTTGCTCAGCCAAGCTGCTACGAAAGTAGATGAAGCACTTAAGCACTTGCTTACGGCCGTAGAGCGCCACAATGTCATGGCTCTCTACCTTTACGGTGTGCTGTTGCACCGTGCGGATACCCTTGACGTAGCCTTGAAAATGGGGCTGAAAAAAGACAACGCCACAGCGCGCAAACATTTGGCCATAGCTGCCATGTTGCTCTCGCCGGATGCCGCTGCCACCCTTGGCCGTGCCTATGCTAACGGTGATATGCCTGCGGTGCCGGCGGAGCGAATATGCCGCTTGTTCGAGTATGCTCACCGTTGTGGGGTGAATGAGGGTAGCGCAGGTTTGGGGTATTGCATGGTTATGGGCGCAGGTTGCCCACGTAATGAAGAGAAGGGCATGGAGCTCATGCTCAAAGCACGTGATAGCGGGGCTTTGTGGGTGAACCAGGCCTTGGCCAGCATTTATTTTAACGGTGCCGGTAGCATTAAGCCCAATATGCGTAAGGCTTTGGATGCTTTGGCCGCGGATGCCGCTGCCGGTTCCGTGTACGCTTATGCCATGATGGCCGGTTTGTCCGCCCTCGGGAACGCTGATGCTAAGCCGGATACAACCGCTGCTCAGGTGTACATGAAGTTCGCGCTGACCCCGAACCCTCGCGTGGATATCGAAACGAACAAGCGCGTCGCGGAGCAGTCAAAGAAGACTTATGATGCCATCCTGACCAGCAAAACGTGGGTCTTTTTCCCCGCCTTGCTGAAAAGTGCCGAGTGATGCTTCGCTCGGCTCTTGTCATCCGCGGTATTTTTTGCTAGAATGTCGGCGCTGTTGTAATTATATCCTGTTATGTCGTATTGCCGGCCCATAGACACGCATGGACGCCCCATTATCCTCGTCGGGATGATGGGGAGTGGCAAGACTACGGTCGGCAAAGAGCTCAGCAAGCTCACCGGCATGCCCCTGCTGGATATGGATGCTGTGATTGAGGAGCAAATCGGCAAAAGCATTCCGGATATTTTCCGCGATGAGGGCGAAGGCCGTTTCCGCGCGCTGGAAACCGCTCTCCTTCAGTATTTGGAGAACTTTGTCTCCTCCGGCAAGGGCGCTACCATTATTTCCACCGGCGGCGGGGTCGTCTTGCGAGAGATTAACCGCCGCATCCTCAAGCGTATGGGCTATGTCGTCTGGTTCGATGTTACGGTGGGTGCCCTCATCGAGCGCACCTCGCGCGCGAACAATCGCCCCTTGCTGAACAACCCGAATCGGCTGGAAATCCTGGAGCGCTTGCAAGCAGAGCGCCGTGAGCTCTATGCGGAAGTATGCCACCAGTATGTGGAAACCAGCAGCTTGGATGTCCTCAGCGTCGTCCATGTCGTCCATGCAGGCGCTAAAAACTATTTTTCAACCATTTCAAAAGAGTCTGAATCCTGAACATGATGAATCTTCCTATTCGTCCGCGTCGCAATAGAAAATCCGCCGCCATGCGCGCCCTGATGCGCGAGACTGAGCTGAGCGCAGCGCATTTGATTTACCCCATGTTTGTGCAAGAGGGGGAGGAGAACACCGCCATCGAATCCTTGCCCGGCTGCACCCGCTGGTGTGTGAATGATATCGCTGCGGAGTGTGAGTCCCTTTACGCCTTGGGCATTCACTGTGTGGATTTGTTCGCCGTGGTGCCGGAGGAGAAAAAAGATGCTGCCGGCACTGAGGCCTGGAACCCGCAGGGCGTGGTACCGCGCGCCATTGCAGCCATCAAAAAACGCGTGCCGGACATGCTGGTCATGACGGATGTAGCCCTGGATCCCTTCAACACCTACGGGCAAGATGGCATTGTGCGTGAGTACGAGGGCGGCGCCTATGAAATCCTGAATGATGAAACGGTGGAGGCCTTGTGCCGCCAAGCCCTGTGCCACGCCCGCGCCGGGGCGGATATTATTTCCCCCAGTGATATGATGGATGGCCGCGTGGCTGCCATTCGCGCTGCTCTGGATGCCGAGGGCTTCACCCACGTTTCCATCCTCAGCTACACAGCCAAGTACGCCTCAGCCTTTTACGGTCCCTTCCGCGGGGCATTGGGCAGCGCCCCGAAGTTCGGTGACAAAAAGACCTACCAGATGGACCCCGCGAACCGCCGTGAGGCCTTGCGCGAGGCTGCTGCAGATGCTGCCGAGGGCGCGGATATGCTGATGGTGAAGCCCGCCACTCTGTATTTGGACGTCATTGCAGAGCTGCGTGCCTCCACCCATTTGCCTATAGCCGCTTACCACGTGAGCGGAGAGTACCTGATGCTCAAGGCCGCCGCTGCCTCCGGTTGGTTGGATGAACGCAGCTGCATGCTGGAGGCCCTGCTGTCCATCCGCCGCGCCGGGGCGGATATGATCCTTACCTACGCTGCCCCGCAGGTCGCTCAGTGGCTGGCGGAGGAATCGTAAAACATCTGCTTATCCCCGCATATGGACGTTTTTTATGCATTAAGATGTGTTTTTGAAATCTCGGTACTTTGGTTTATTTTTTACCAATTGTACCGCGCCTTCAAGGATTCCCGTGCAGCCGCCATCTTGGCAGGCTTGGCCGCCATTGTCTTTTTGGGTGGCGCCATCCTCGAGCTGACGCGCGCCACCGTGCTGCAAGTCATTGCCGGCGCCATTGTCGGCCCCGGCACGCTCTTGGCCATTCTTTTTCAGCCGGAGTTGCGTACCGCCCTCGCCAAGTTGGGCTCCAACCGTATCTTGGGTAAATTGTGGACGCGTGCGGAGGACCAGAACTTCATCACCCGCGTGTGTGATTCCGTTTCTTACCTGGTCAGCAAGCGCTTCGGTGCGCTTATCGCCATTTGCCGCACGAACAGGCTTTCCGAATACGTCAAAACCGGTACCAAGTTGGATGCCGTCTGCTCTCGTGAGCTCTTGGGCACCATCTTCCACCCCAAAACCCTCTTGCATGATGGCGCCGCCGTCATTAACAACGAACGCATTGTCGCAGCCGGTTGCATCTTCCCCGTCACGAACAAAGAGCTCAAGGACCGCTCCTTGGGCTTGCGCCACCGCGCCGGTATCGGCGTGGCGGAGGTGTCGGATGCCGTCGTCATCGTCGTTTCTGAGGAGACCGGCACCGTCTCCCTCGTCGTGGGCAACATGGTCCAGCGTGATGTCTCCGTCGCCATGCTCAATACTCGTTTAACCGAACTCATATACCACAATGCAGCAGCTGAACAGGATAATAAATCATCTGAAAAATAAGTTTTTCAGCGGTAACCGCAAGCTCACCCGCAACTGGAAGCCCAAGTTAATCACCCTTGGCTTGGCCATCATTGTGTGGGCTGTGGTGGAGTACCGCTCCAGCGAGGCGAACAGCGAGTGGGATGAGGAGGATATCCGCATCGTTGTCCCGGATGTTGAGTAATTTGCTGCATCTTTCTTTTGCCATGAATAACTATTTTATTGCCGGGACGGATGCCTCTGTCGGTAAGTCTTATGTTCTCCTCTCTCTCCTCCGCCAGCTGAAGGAGCAGGGGGTGAATGCCGCCGGTTTCAAGCCGGTTGCCTGCGGTGACCGCACGGAAGCCCGCTCCATGCGCGAGGCCATGGGCTGCCCCACCTTGAGTCTGGACCTCATCAACCCCGTTTATCTGCGCTCCGTGGCGGACCCCATGATGGCTGCCGAGCTTGAGCGTAAGGAGATTTCCACCGCGTCCATTGTTCAGGCTTACAAGGAGTTGAGCTCCCAATATGAGACCGTGCTTGTGGAGGGCTGCTACGGCTGGGCTACCCCGCTCGCGCCGGGCGTCACCATGGCGGACCTGGCAAAAGAACTCGCCTTGCCCATCCTGCTCGTGGTGGAGAACCGCCGCGGCGCTGCCGGCTTGGTTGCCCCCATCTTGGCAGCCATCCGTCAAGCAGGCCTCACCTGCGCCGGCCTGGTGCTCAATCACCCCGCCGAAGAGTGGGACACCGCCGCCGTCACCAACAAAGACCTCCTCGAGCGCACCACCAGCTTACCCGTACTCGCCTCCCTCATCAATGGTGACGACGTCGCCCCCGAGCTCATCGACTCCCTCGCGTAATGCTCACCGACTTCGTGTGAGCCCGGAGAGGGGCGAACGTTCGCGAGAGTGACTGCGAGCGTTTGCGTCAGCCGCAGGCCCCTGCGCAGCAGCGAACATCGGAGCTCCGAGCCGTTGTGGACGCGTGTTTTATCAGGTTTGTGGCATTTTGGAACAATGCCGTATTTTGAGCCTCGCTTTATGCCATCGCATTTGTTTTTGTGGGCGGTTCACGGGGTTCTGCCTTATTCTCTGGCGCTGCCGTCGAGGAGGCGCTGCAGTTCGTTGGATTCGCGGAAAAGCTCCGCAACTTCAGCGGCGGAGAGGTCAGGGGAGAGGATGCGGGATTTGATGGCGTCGATGCGTGCGCTGAGGGCATCCCTGGCGGCGTAGGCACAGGCTTGCTGCATGAAGGCATCCGCACTCGGCATGTCGATGGCGGTGTTGTCCATTTTGCTGAGGGCTGCAGCTTGCTCCGGGGGTAGCTTGGCCAAAAATTGCTGCCAGGATTCGGCGTTGCCCGGCTCGGGGAGCACCTCTAACAATCTTTGCAAGACAATACCCCCGGGAAGAATGCCGATGGGTTCCTGCAACTCCTCAATCCTATCCACCAGAGCCTGTTGCGCCTCCCTGTTCTGCGCGGCGTAGCTGATGAGGTTGCGAATGGTGGGGTGCAGGCGCAAGGGGGTGACTTTTGCCAAGGGGACGGGGCGAGCCTCCGAGGGGAAGTCGTCGAATTCCGCCTCAAACTCGTCGGACTCCTCCGCATATTCCGGCTGAGAGGAGGCTTGGGGCGCATTTTTGCGCTGGTGGATGAAGTCCGTCACCGTGGCTCGCAGGTCATCCAAGCCGGCGTTGAGACGCACGGCTAAGTCCGCCACTGCGACATCACGACGGATGGGGTCGGTAATTTCCGCAGCGAGCTCTGCCATGCGGGGGATAAGAGCGGCTCGGGCGTTGGCATCGGCGCTGTTGTTCTGCTTTTCCCAAGAGCAACGCACCTCCAGATAGGGGCGCGCATTCTGGATCGCCTCTTGCAGCGGCTCCGGTCCTTTGCTGCGGATGAGGGAATCCGGGTCTTCGCCGGGAGGTAGCGAGGCCATGTACACCTCCATACCCGCGGCAGCCAGTTTGCGGAAGGTCTTTTCACTGGCTTTGATGCCGGCGTTGTCGCCATCGTAACAGAGGATGGCCTTTTGGGCGTATTTGTGGAGGATTTTGGCGTGTTCATCCGTGAAGGCCGTGCCCAAGCCGGCCACTGCATTGCGGATGTCCGCTTTCTCATGGCAGGCAATGACATCCAGCTGACCCTCACAGACCACGACTGTCATGCCCGCCCTGGCAATATGGGGAGTCGCCTTGAATAAACCGAAGAGCAGGGAGCCTTTGTGGAAGGCGACCGTGTCACCGGTGTTGACGTATTTGCGCGGGTCTTGCCCCTCCGCCATGATGCGCCCGGAAAAGCCCACTACCTCACCGCGGATGTTGTGAATGGGGAACATGAGTCTATCCCTGAACACGGCATAGCTTCCACGGCTGTTGTTTTGCAGTAGGTAAGCTTCCGTCAGCAGCTTGCGGTCCATCCTGTTTTGCGCGGCGAGGTCGATGAAGCCGCGCATATCATGCGGAGCCCAGCCGAGTTGCCAATTTTTGGCGATGTCGATGTTGAACTCACGGGCTTTGAGGTAGGCTCTTACGTGGTCTGCGTCTTTGCTGCGGCAGAGCAGGCGGTGAAAGTAGTCCGCCGCCAGTTGGTTTGCGCCGATGACGGCGGAACGCAAACGGCGCATGCGGAGCACCTCCGGGTTTTCCTCTTCCTCAATGATGGCGATACCATTGCGCTCCGCCACGCGCCGCAGGGCGGTGGGGTAGTCAATGTTCTCGAACATCATCATGAACTTGATGGCATCTCCGCCCACACCGCAGCCGAAGCACTTGAAGCTCTGGCGTGCCGGGTTAACGTGGAAGGACGGGGTTTTCTCATTGTGGAAGGGGCAACAGGCCTTCCATGAATTACCGGCTCGGCGCAGCTGCAAATAGCTGCCGATGATGTCCACAACATCAGCGGTGTCTTTGATGCGGGCAACGCATTCTTCGGTAATTCTGGCCATAGCGTCAGGAAATGAGTTGTTGCAGGTGCTCCTTGAAGCCCGGGTATGAGGTGTTGATGTTGGTGCAGTGCAGCAGTGTGGTGGCGCCCTCCGCACGCAGGCCTGCCATCAGGAAACTCATGGCGATGCGGTGGTCGCCGTAGCTGTCCATAACAGCGCCATGCAAGGGCTTGCCTCCGTGGATGACCATTCCGTCCTCGAACTCCTCCACCTCCGCGCCCATGGCTCGCAGGTTCTGCACAGTTGTGGTGATGCGGTCGCTCTCCTTCACGCGCAACTCCGCTGCATGGCGAATGGTGGTGCTACCCTCCGCAAAGGCGGCAGCCACGGCCAGCACGGGAATTTCATCTATCAAGTTCGGAATCTCATGCGGCAGCACCTCCGTACCTACAAAGCGTTGCGGTGTTGTCACGGTGATGTTGCCGTAGGGCTCGCCGGTGGAGGATACGGTATCGATGTGGATATCCGCCCCCATGCGCTGCAGAACGGTGATGATGGCATTGCGCGTGGGGTTGAGCCCCACATTGTTAAGCGTGAGCTTGCTGCCCGGCAAAATGCTGGCGGCCACCATCCAGAAGGCGGCGGAGGATATATCGCCGGGCACGGTGATGTCGTTCGCCTTGTAAGTAACGGGTCCCTGTACGGCAATGTTCAGCCTATCCTCACTGACGGAGCAGGGAATGCCGAAGTGGGCGAACAGGCGCTCTGTGTGGTCGCGGGTGATGGCGGGCTGGTGAACGCGTGTCGTGCCCTCCGTCAGCATGCCGGCCAGCAGCACGGCGCTTTTCACCTGAGCGCTGGCCATAGGGAGGGTGTAGTCGATGGTGGACAGCTTACCGCCGTCAATCTCCAGCGGGGCGCAGCCTGCCTTGGCGCCGCAAGCTCGGATGCGTGCGCCCATTTGCCCCAAGGGGGTGATGATTCGGTTCATGGGGCGGCTACAGAGGGAGGAATCGCCGTACATGCGGGAGCGGAAGGGTAAGGCCGCCAGCACGCCGGCCATCAGGCGCATGCCGGTGCCGGAGTTGCCGCAGTCAATATCCGCCTGAGGGGCGGTGGGCTGCATGCCGGTGCCGGTCAGCGTAAAGTTTTGCGGGCAATCGCCAAGGGTAACTTGCGCGCCGAGCTGCTGCATGGCGCGCAGGGTATTGAGGCAATCTTCACTGCACAGGTAATTACGCACGCGCATGCTGCCATGAGCCAATGCGCCGAGAATGGCTACTCGGTGAGAGATGCTCTTATCCCCGGGGACGGTGAGCTGCCCCTGCAAGCCATGCGTCAGTTGCTGAACGGTGATGGTGTCAGTTTCCATATTGTTGAATGCGATTCTTATCTTGCGCTTCCTTGATGTTGGCTTGAATCCAAGCCTCCACTGCATTGAGCTTCTTGTGATAGATGATGGCGGTGCGCACGCTTTCGTAGCACTCTTCAGTGGTGAGTTGCTCCGGCTCCTGAATCTCGCCTAACAGGAAGATGTGCCACCCCCAGCGACTCTCTACCATGACGGGTGTATGGGCAGGCAGTGCCTTGTCACCGAACAGGTGAATATCCTTCAGCGCCGGTTCCGGATACACGCCAACTGTGCCGAGGTCACCACCGCGCGGGGCACTGTACAAGTCCTCGCTATGGGCTTTTGCCAGCTCCGCAAACTTTTGCGCCTGCTCTTCCGGGGTGCTTGCTGCCTGTAATTGCGCCAGCACGGCCTCTGCACGAGCCTTCACCTCAGCAGCGTCTTTGTGCAGCGTTTCGAAGAAGATGTGGCGCACGTGGCGGCGTGTGGGCTTGACGAGGTAATACTCCAGCTGGCTCATCATCGAGCGCACCTCGGCATCCGTTACCTCGCAATTCGGGGCGATGGTGGTTTCCAGATAGTACAGCTCACGCATGATGGCGGTTAATCTGTCCGTGAACTCAGCCCTTGAGTAGCCCTGGCTCTTCAACCATTGCTCGAAGTGCTCCGGCTCAAAGGCTCGGGTGGCGAGACGCTCTACCTCGCGCGCAGCTTCTTCCTTGAAGTCCGGTATGCGCGTGTCATTATAACGGGCACGCATGCAAAGCAAGGCATTCCGAATCAGGTCCGACACCGCAGCTGCGCGGTGAGCCTCCGCCGGAGTTTCGCCCCGCAGGGTAGCCAGCTCAGCAGCGTGGCGTTGCACTTGCGCATCCGTGAAGCGCGTGCCGTATACATTCAGAGCTACCGGCGTGCCATCTGCCGGTTGCTCGCTGTTTCTCTCATGCAGCAAATGCCAAAGAGGCCCCTGAAAAGCAAAGAAATCCAGCGCGATGTAGAGGAGCCCGCCGGTGTAGAGCGCCAGTTTCAGAGAAAAGATTTTGAGCCGAGTTAATTTCACGCCGTCCATTCTACCCGGTTCAGGCAAAATTGCAATCAAAAATCGAGTCAACGCACGGTGTGCACCCGTAGAGCGCACATTTTGCTTGCCATGCAGCCTTGTAGGGTGGTAATATAGGCTCATGACACCGCACTTAGCATATCTTGGCTCACCGACGCATTGGTTCATTCTCTTTGCGGTGGCATTGATAGTTTTCGGCGCAAAGAAGCTTCCTGAAATTGCCCGCAACCTCGGCAAGGGAATGGGGGAGTTCAAGAAGGCTCGCCGTGAGTTTGAAAATGAGCTGAAAAAGGCGGAAAAAGAGTTGGAAAACGCCTCCTCTTCAGAGGAAAAGAAAGACGACGCCGAGAAGTCCGCATAAAAAACACACCCCCGAGTTTCCTGAACATCGGGGGTGGTGCTGTGAAAGATTTGCCGGACGTGGCGTGCGTTATTCATTGCACAGCGGATGCGGATTCTCCGAATCACTCAATTTGTCCAGCGTGTAAGACTCCAGATACTCACGCACAATCTTCTCCAAGCCGACCCACATGGGCAGGGTGGGGCATTTGTGGTGCATCGGGCAATCGTTTTCCGATACGGCCAAGCATTGCACGGGAGCTAAGTTGCCCTCTGCTGCGCGCAGAATCTCGTAAACAGTGTAATTCTCCACTTTGCGGGTCAGCTTATAACCACCGGATTTGCCGCGCGTGCTGATGACTAATTCCTCACGGAGAAGGAGCGACATGATGCTCTCCATGTACTTGAGGGTGATTTTCTGTCGCTCTGCTACCGTTCTCAGAGATACGGGCCCGTCTTCGGTGTGGCGTGCGAGATCAAGCATGATTCGCAATGCATATCGACCTTTTGTGGATATCTTTAACATAACTCGTGGCTATAAAATAGCAAATATGAGGAATGAGGTCAAGCAAAAACGCCACCTTTTTTGATAGGAAAAGGTGGCATTCTGCGTTTTGTAATACAAAAAACTGATTTTTAGGCGAAAGAATGAGCGAGTCTGTTCACGATTTCGTTCAGCTCGGGGTCACATTGGAGTTTTTCCTCGATGGTTTTGGCTGCGTGAATGACGGTGCCGTGGTCACGGCCGCCGAATGCCGCGCCGATGTCTTGGAGGGAGCACTGCGTATGCTTGCGGGCAAGGTACATGGCAACCTGGCGGGGGTGAGCAATGTTGGCCGTACGGCGGCGACCGTTCAGGTCAGATATTTTGATATGGAATTCCTCCGCGACACATCTCTGGATGTCGGAGATGCTCACATCGCTCGTGTTCTTGTCGCCCTGCAGGAGGTCCTTGAGGTGCAGACGAGCATCCACAATGGTGGGGCTCTTGTGAGAGAAAGAAGCAACGGTGGCCAGGCGAAGGAGGGCACCCTCCAGGCGGCGCACGGAGCGGGTGATGTTCTTGGCGAGGTACTCCAGCACATCATCACCTACGAGCTCGCTCTTCCAAGCACGGCGCTTGTTGCGCAGAATGGCGATGCGGGTCTCCAAATCCGGAGCCTGGAGCTCAACGGTGAGGCCTTGCTCAAAGCGGGAAGTGAGGCGGTCATCCATGCGGGAGATGTTCGTTGCCGGGCAATCTGCTGCGAGGATAATCTGCTTGCCACTGTTGAAAAGCGCGTTGAATGTATGGAAGAACTCGTCTTGAGTTTTGTCCTTCTGAGAAAGGAACTGTACGTCATCAATGATGAGCACATCCGCCTGGCGATATTTGGCGCGGAAGTTCTTCAGAGCGTCACCCTTGTGGGAAATAGCGTCGATGTACGCGTTGGTGAAGTCCTCACTCGTCACGTACAGCACCTTGCGATTCTCGTGCTTTTGGGTGATGGCATTGCCGATGGCACTCAGCAGGTGGGTTTTGCCCAAGCCGGATGCACCGTGAATGAAGAGCGGGTTGTAGATGCTGCTGGGGGCATTTACGACAGCCTGAGCCGCAGCGACGGCAAACTTGCTGTTAGAGCCAACGACGAAGTTGTCGAAATTGTAATCCGCGTTGAGTCCTGTGCTGTAGGTGGTCTTACGCTTCTTTTGCGGCTTGCTTTTGCCGGTCTCCTCATAAATGGCCTTTTTGACCATCGGGGCGGGGCAGGGCTCTGCTACTACCTGTTCGGCTTGCTCATCAGCGGCGATGCATTCTATCTCGCGCGCTCCGTCCAGCACTTTCACGGCGGACAGCTTAATCTCCGGTATATAGTAAGTCTCCAGCCATGCCACGAAAATATCCGCCGGGTGCTCGATAATCAATTTGGTCCCGGTGTCTTGGCGAAGCTTCAGCGGCAAGATGAATTTCTCCACACCCTCCTTCGCAACCCTCGTGCGAAGATCCTCCACGATCTCCGCCCATATCCTGTCCTCCTTTTCCCTGTGATTCATTTGCTGTTTTTTCTGTTTTCTATTCGTTTTCGGCTTTAGGTGCCGGTCTGTGTTGCGGGAGGAAATATGCCATGACTTCGGGTTAAAAAAAAGCTTTTTTCTTTCTTGGTCTTTTTCGGAGGCGCTGCATCTTTTGTTCCATGGGAGTTCCACGCGATTGAAAAAAATGTGTCACAGTCATTTCTTTAGTTAGGATTTCTTGATAATTATATTCGACTTCGGATTCTTAAGGTGGGCATCTGTGGAACAAGAAAAACGGTGGCTGTAATATATTAAAACGCAACAAGTTAACTAATTTGAAAACAAAGCGCATGAACGCAATTTTGTTAGAAAAGGCTATGCCTATAAGTTTGAAAAATCAAGGCTTAAGCGATGAAGTGCTGCCAGCCTCCGGAGAGGTGGGAGCTTTCATCAGTCGGGGGGCAAAGGGTCCCGATGGGGTACAGGGGAAGCTCGCTGTCTCGGCAAAGTGATTCAGCAGTAGCAGGGGACAGGGTGAGCAGTAATTCGTAATCTTCTCCGTCGGAAAGAGCCTGTTCTACAGAGCACCCGGGATTGCAGGGGATGGCGTTCGGGTCCACCCTGAACGCGCAAGAAGAGGCTGCAGCCATGCGTGGCAAATCGACCGCTAAGCCGTCAGAGAGGTCCATCATCGCAGTGGGGCGTGGCCCGTGCAGCATGAGGTGACGTGCCAGCTCGACACGGGGGGTGAAGGTCAGGTGCCCTGTGCCGGGATAGGAGCCGCCCAAGGGGCCCGATACACAGATGACATCCCCGGGCTTGCCACCGGAGCGCAGGATTGCCCTCCCGCGCTCGACTTTACCGGTGAGTGCTACGTTAATCGCGAGGCCGTCATAGGGCAAGGAGGAGGTTTCCCCGCCGGCGATGGAAATGCCGAACTGCGCAGCCAAGGCGGAAATCCCCCTGTAAATCCCCTCAGCTTGCGCTATATCGCGCTCGGGGTGGATGAGCAGGGTGATGAGGGCGTGCTCCGGCAAACCGCCCATAGCGGCGATGTCAGACACGGCACGCGCGAGTGCCTTCCTGCCGATGAGCTCGGGCTGTGTGTCGCGGGTGAAGTGGATGCCCTCCACCACCACATCGGTTTTCAGCAAGGTGTCCCACTCTGCATCACGAGGCACAACGGCGCAATCATCCCCGGGACCGACTGTCATGGGACAGGCGGGGTGCAGGGTGGCAATCAGCCGCTGCAGGACGGCATTTTCGCCCAAAGAACGCAGAGAGACAGGCATGAGGAGAGAGGTGGCGGGGGATTAAGATAGTTGCAACAGGAAGAGTGCTGTCATGGCCAGCCCGTTGAATATCATGTGCAGTAAGATGGGATACAATATGGAGCGAGTATGCTCGTAAAGGAAGCATTGAACAATACCGAAAATGCTCAATACGGTGCACTGGACCAGGGAAATATGCACTGCGCCGAAGAAGATGCCGGAGGCTATGGCCGCCACCGGAATCACGGTAAGCTTTTTGAGGAGGTTGTATATAAAGCCACGGAAAAAGATTTCTTCCACGATGGGGGCAACGATGACGGCGCTGACGATGAGGGGGAGGATTGAGGCAGCGGAGCCGGATTCTTGGGTAATTTGTTGAATGGCATGCTGAGTTTCCGGCGAGCCGGTGGCCTCGGCAATCCATTTCAGCACACCGCAGCAATTGAGGGCGATGTTGAGCGTGTAAATGATACCCAGAGCAAGGATGGTCTTAGCCAGAGAAGAGAACCTGATGTCGCAGCGAAACTTTGAGATGATGGCATAGCGAATGATGAGCGGCAAATACATCGCAAAGTTGAAAATCACATTGAGCCAAACGGTGATGAGGTCCACTTGCTGCTCACCGGCAGCTTCCGCAGGCGCTGCAGCGTCCAGTTGCAAACAGGAGGAGCCGATAAACAGCGCGGAAATCAGCACATAAAACAGCATCAATGCATAATCCGCCGCTATGGGGAAATTGCTGCCACGGAATATGGGCACTTCCGGCAGTTTCCACATCGAGGGGGAGCAGCCTGCTCCGCATACTGACCTCCGGAAGCACTGAACAAGCGTCAGCACGACGATGAAAAGCGCACTGCCGGCGAGTAATCCGAAGTTTATCTGTATGTAAAGCGGTTTCTCTATGAGTTCCTGAATCATATATGCCGGGGCGTATTGTATAGCTTCGGTGGCTTATGTGCAAGCTGTATTTGTGTATGCAACGGCACCGTAGAAGTCGCTTGCCGGGCGGAATCGCTCGACCGTCAGCGTGTTATCACGTAACAATTCTACATGTGTGGGGTGCAGAATAAAGGGAAAGTCCGGCGCTTGCCATATAGTGGCACCTGCGTGCTTGACCAGCGCTTCCGCGATGCACCAGCATTCGAAAAAGGCCTCTTCAGGGCAGCCCTGGTTGATGAATGCGCGCAATTGCTCTTCGCACATGATGCGCTTTGCCAGCTCTTCACGGCGTGCGCTGGGGCGCTTTTTCTGTATATCCACCCCTATATCGGCTTGATGGAAGGCCATGCACAGCATGTTGGCGGAGTGACTGATGTTGAAGAAGATGCCCGGATAATAGGGTTTGCCGTGTTCGTTGTAGCGCAGTTCGATGCGCTGCGCCGGGATGCCGGTACGGCGTTCCAATTCCTGTTTGAGGAGAATTCTGGCTGTTTTGGCGTATGTCGGGCGGTTGCCGTAGCGCTCTGACTCCGCTTCCGTAAGTAGGTGCTCACCTTCACCCATGAGCGGTAGTTTATCTAAATTATAGCACAGGTATTCCATGGAAAGCGCTTGTTATAAATGGATAAACTCAACGGAATTATCATCCGTGTCGTAGATTGCGAAGCTTGCGGACAGTCGCACACCCCCTACTTCACCGGGATTTACCAGTAGAGTATGAGCTATCAGTTGGCGGTGGCGTGCGTGAGTGTGCCCGTAGAACACTGCATCATAGCGCCCGGATTCCGCCGCTTTCATCGCAGCCCAAGGGTAATGAGAGAAATAAATGAGGCGCTGCTCTATGTGTACGGAGGCTTCATCGCCGTGGTGTGTGACATGGGGGAGGGCTTCCGCCTTGCGGAAAAAACTACGGCGGTCAATTTCATTGTTACCGAAGACGACATCCAGCGGGTACGTCCACTCTTCCACCAATAAGCTGAACGTGCTCAGCTCCACTATATCACCCAGGTACAGCAAGCGGGCACAGCCGTGCTCTTCCGCGAGGCAGAGGGCGGCCAGCAGATTATCGGTGCGGTCATGCACATCTGATAAGAGCGCAATTTTCATTTATCTATGGCCTTGTTCCTATTTTCCGTGAAGACCGGGCTCCACTTGTGAGCCGGAGAGAAATCCGGTTCCTGCGCCGGTGTGCGTGCCAGCCCATCATCCGAGATGAACCAAAGGTAGTCCGCATCGCGGGTGCTTTTGCGTGCTACGAATTTTCCATGGGCGTTAATATAGCCGGCGTAACGAGAGGAAGCATCGAAACGCTCTCGGAAGTGCGCTGCTGCTTCTTGCTCATAGTTTGCACCACGGTGCTCTCTGAACCATGCCTCAAAGGCTTTTTCCGCAGCCTTTACCTCAGCAGATGCTGACAACCAACACCCGGGTTCCAAGGTGATGTTTTGCTTTTTGAGCAGATGAGAAAAAGAGTCAGCATGTGCTTTCAGTGAGGGAGAGAATCTGGCGCCACTCAGCAACATGTGCCGGTGCTCATGTGCGAGCCGTATCAAGGTGTAGTATATGTAAGCTTGTGCGAGTGCCGGTGTTTTTCTGTCCTCATAGTTGAGGGTGGCTGTCAGCAATCTTGTGAGATGCGCGTGATTGAAAAAGTTGTTTTTTTCAAAATCGCCGATTTTCATGATACCCGTTGCATCATACTCCGTTAATTTGATGCTACCGTCATTCTGCAATTCCACGCGGTTATCCATCACGGAATAATTGGGGTCGATGCTGCTGCGTTGGAAAATGAGGAAGTTCGTTTTGTCTACATACGGTTTCTTCGTGCTGAACCACATGTTACCGTCCGGCAGAATAATGCCGTATACCTTATTCCGCAAAGAGGGCGCGGTGAACATGTCTTCCATAAGCACCACCTGGTCATTCGTTGCCGGGTAAGCTTGACTGAAGGTGGGAGCACCCTCCACCAGCGTTTTCCGCGCCGCTGCCAGTAGCTCGCGGGAAAAGGCGCCATCCGGGTCCATGATGCGGTGCGCTATATCTTCCGCAGTCGGGAGCTCATTTTTGATAGAGGCTAACTCTAGCGCAGGTTTGTACAGCTCAGGAGAAAAGCCGTTGATGAGTTCAAGGAACTCATCATAATTACGGCATTTCTTCAATTTATCCGTAATGCGCTTAAAATCGTGTGTATCGCTGCAGAGTTGCCGAGCCTGCCGGCAAGCTTTCTCTATGTTGCCGAGGGCTGATTGTGAGATGTGGTACGCTTTGTTTGCAAGCGTAGCCTCCATTAATCGCTTTTCTAACAGGGCGCTATATCGGTTAAAGGCATCGTAATCCTGCCGGGGATCCCCGGTGTGCTCCGGTTGCGCGGGCAGGGGGGCATGCACCGCCTGTAACACGCGTTCTTTCTGTTGAGCAAGTGCATGGCGTTCTTTCCGGCACAGAGCCTTCCATCGTTGGTTTAATTCATCTTTACCGAGGCGCAAGGCTTGTATGCGGGCTTCGAGCGCAACTTGCCCCTGTAGCCCCATATCCGCGACGGAGATGAGCCCTTTTTCGATACGTCGGATGTCCGTTTCCACACTGCGGTATGCTGTTTGCAATGAAAAAATCCACGTATCCGCACGGTGCAGCAAAGACTGTAACTCTGGGCAATAGAAGTGGTTCAGTCCGCTGTTGACCTTGTCTTTCAGCTCTAGCACCTGCGTAAGGTCTTGATGTTGGAGTGCAGCGGAAAACGCCTCACATTCGCGCTCGGCGTCGGCTTTCAGAAAATAATTCACCCCGATACCCAACACCATTGCTGTCGCGGCGATGCATGCGATTTTGGTGGCTTTATTGAGCATGAAGCCACGGTATTTTTTGCGACGTGATTTGATTTCCCGGCCGTAAGCGGTCATCTCCGGGGTGAGTTTCTTGTGGTAGCGCAGGTAGGTGTTGCTCAACGCATCCCACGCTTGGCTCACCTCCGGCAATTCGCTTTTGCTGAGTTTTTTTAACTCCGCAAAGGGCAACTGTGCCATGAAATCCGTGAGGGCGCGCGTGGCATCTTGCGCCGCCGCTGCACGGCGCTCTGCTGCATTCATCATGGCTTTAAGCGGCAGGCCGCGTTCAAGGCGCGATAATTCCTCCTTTGCCTCGGTGTCAGTTGCATCATACGCCACCCGTGCTTGCAGCAGCTCCCGCACGTCATCCCAACGCCCGGCTATTGCCAAGCGCCTTAATTCGCGTTCCGGTGATGTTTTTTTAGGAGTGGGCATGCTGTGAGGGTTGGGTCAGCGTTTTTTCCGTTCTGAGAATGATATCGCGCATGTAGTCACGATATTTTGCCTCATATTTGAGGGATTTTTTCAGCGTAGCGGAGCGGGAAAGCAGGTGTTTCCACTCGGTAATTTCCTCTGTCGTTGTATTTTCTCGAATCCAGTCTTCGTGGCGGTAACTGGAAATGACTTTATCGAGATAACGCAGGCAGAGCAGTTCTCCGTCTATACCGATAGTGTCCGCAAGACGGAGCAGGGTGAGCATATTATTGGGATGCCCGCCGCAGCGGTAGGCATCTTCCGTGAAAATGCGTATGCATTCCAGTATGGCTTGGTTTTTGACGGTGTGTTGCTTCCTGAACTCAGCTTCCAGCGACTTGAGCTGAGCGTCATGCGAATCCTCCATCTCTCCGATAGCGAGGATGAAGCGTTGCTCTGCCGTCAGTTGTTCTTCCGTAGGCTCATTCAGCGTACGGAAGAAACCGAAATACGCCCCGATGCCCACGGTGGCCGTGAGGATGATACCGATGCCGAGTTGCAGCATCCGCCGGCGAGCCTTCACCCCCGGGGGCGGTATGTCGAAGATGTCGTAATCGGGGCATTCTGTGTATTGGTAATGGTCATCCGTCACCTTAGCCGGGATAATGGACGGTGACGTTTCGATATGTTGTTCGATGCGCAAGAGAGGAACGCCTTGGTAAGCTGCTTCATCTGCGATGTTGGCATTCGTCACAATAATACCGCCATCCTTCGCCTTGTTGGGCTCCGGAGCTTCATCGCTGACGAGGAATGCTTGCCCCCAGCCTCGGTTCGGGGTCAGCCACTGGCTCTCATGCAAGAGCTCCAGAATGTTCTCCGGTGTGCACGCCGGAGGGAATATCGCCAGGCAATGTTTATCATACGGCGGAGTCAGGAAAATCCTGACGTCGTTTTTATGGCCTGTGAGCTCCTTCCATTTCTTTTGCTCGGAGGCTTCAGGAATATCCGCAGCCACTACTCGGGGCTCCGTTGCTAAATCGCGAGATTCCGTGGTAGAACGCACCCAATGCTCATTGCGCAAGAATGCCAAAAGGAGGCCGGCAGGCGTGGGGCGTGCTTTGCTTTGCTGCAAGCCCGTGACTTCTTGTGCAGATAACGCCACTTGGTGCACAATTTTTTGCTCCGGGGTGGCAATGCCTGCCGCCAGAATGTGAAGCGTGTCGCCGTGATGTTCTACCTGTTTGTAGCTGAAGAATGTACGACCGCAGATGGTGCGGTACGCCTGCGCTATCAGCATGGCATCAGCCCCCTGAGGAAGGTGCGGGCTTTTCGCAACGAGTCGGAAGCTTCCCGGCTCTGTTGCAAGCTCTGCGCTGATGATTTGGTATGACATGGGGGCGGTTTGAGGACTGCGTGCTTTTAGTACCACGGGAATACACCGGCCTCCGGCGTGTTCAGGAACCATAGCATCGGTTCCGTTACGCGCGAGGGGGTGAGTTTGCCGTCGCTCGGAGCGATGAAGGTTTCTCCCGTAAGCTCATCCATAAATTGCTCCGGTCGTGCGCCGTATGATGACACGGCAAAATAACTGACATTGGATGAAAGGTTCTCCGCCCCGGTGCATATTTGCGGGGTGAGGTTAAAGAGCAGGTTGCGGACGCGCTCAGAGTTCAGGCGTATGTTATCCTGTCGGATTCTTCCGTTACGTACCACCGGCAACAGAGGCTCCGGCCCGAGCAAGTGCTTCCAATGGTCGCTCTTGCTGACGATGATGGCCAGCGGGATGTTTGTCTTTTCACCCGGGGGAAGATTCAGCGTGCGGCGCAGGTACATCTCGACATCTGACAAGAGGTGCTCTTGTTGCCGGAGAGGGACGGTGCTGCCGTGGAGGGAATCCAAAACACCGCGGAAAGTCGGATCTTGCGTGGGGTCATACACAAAGAAGATGGCGTCCGCTCCTTTGAGCCCATATTTTTCCACGAGCGACTCGGTTTTTTCCGTGGCGCTTCGTTCCGCATTGTAGAAGACGATGGAGTGAGCGCTGGTATTGCGGTTGAAGGTGTAAATGTAAGGATTCGGCAAAAACTCCTGGACACCACGGCGGTATACTTTTCTGCCGCTTTTGCCTTGCAAGAAGCCGGCCGCTTCTCGGAATTCCTCCGGTGTGGAAGAATAGAAGAGGCGAATACGCATGTTATTGAGCGCGGAGTTCTCTTGCGGGTTGGCATCGCGGAAGGGAATGTTGAAATCTCTCGGGAACTCACGCTCCATTTGGTGCACTAAAGATGCCAAATAGTATGACTTGCCGGATTCCGGAGCTCCGATAATCGCTACATGGTGGTGCTGCATCTGGTAGTAGAACGGCAGCAATTTGTAGTGGCAATACGGGCATGCGTAGTCATCGCAGGGCTCACCCATGGCATCCAAGGGATGCCCCTCTGCGGTGTATTGCGTGGGGGTGAAGCGCTGCATGGCGTAGTCTCCCAGCATCTTGTCGCCCTTCAGCGCGGGGTGCATGGCAATGCTCAGCGCCATATCCGGGCGGAAACACTCCATGCATGAGGGGCAGCGGTATCCTCCCTTTTCCTCGTTTTTGCGAGCGGATGAGTGGCTGCTTTCTTTATCGCTGAGCAGGAATCCGGCAACTTCCTTCATGTCGGAGAGCCGGAAAGCATTCTGCCCTAAGCCCTCAAATGTAATCAAGGCAGAGGGGTGGTACTCTTTTTCGTTGCTGAGCAGTTTAACTAAGGTGATGCTGTCACTCCATTGCTCGGTTTCCGGGGTGTACACGTACCAGCTGTTGATGTCGTAATCACAAAAGTCCGGCAGGTCATCAGCATTACCGAACCACACGACCATGCAACCGCCACCTAACAGCATGAGATAGAGCCGATTCGGCTTGATGAGCGTGTCCGTGTCAGCCGTTTTCCCGTTAATGGAATAGCCGGTTGTTCTGTAATGCGGGAAGAATCTGCATATACCATTGCGCAGGGCGAAGGTGCCTCCGATTTCCGAAAGCATGCGAACACGGAACACATTCTGCTTGCCCGCACCTACGGACATGAAGCTATTGTCAGACACGCGGAGCTTGCCGGTAAGGCAATCAAATATGTATAATTGCTGATTCATATACAGTGATGTGTACCACCTCTCTTATAACACATGCTTGCAGTGTGGTCAAGCTCAGACATCAGCGAAAATGTGTCACCCGGTGAACCTTCCTGCATCAAAAAAGGAGCAGGAAATACCTGCTCCTTTTGAAGAATCTTGAATGGAGAAATAATCACGCTCTCTTTTTGCGGCGGAACTCGAGCATGGCAAGCTGGCGGGCAATGGCCGCAGCCAAGTGCGTCTGTTCCTCGCGGCTGAGCACAGAGGATTGGTTGCGGTAGGCTTCCTGCGCGCGGGCAACGGCCTCCTCTACAGATGAGGAGTCAATCTCCTCCGCTTTCAGCACGGTGTCCGTCACCAGCATGACAAGATCACCTTCTACTTGCAGGAACCCGCCACCCACAAAGAGGCTTTCAGGGGCGCCGTTCACCGGGCGGTACACAAGCTCACCATTATCAATGGCTGCGATGATGTCCGCGTGATCCGGCAGTACCTCCATCTCACCCTGTACGGAGGGCACCAGCACGCTGTGGATGTCGGCATCCACAGCCGTGCGCATGGGGGTTATGATTTTGAGGTGCAGAGCCATAGCTATCAGGCTTTTTCAACGGTGTCGATACCGCCTTTCATGTAGAAGTTACCTTCGGGTACGGAGTCCCACTTGCCATCCAGAATCTCAGCGAAGCCGCGTACGGTCTCAGCTACGGGCACGTACTGACCCTTGATGCCGGTGAACACCTCCGCCACACTGAAGGGCTGGGAGAGGAAACGCTGAATCTTACGAGCACGGCTTACAGTGAGTTTATCTTGCTCGGAGAGCTCATCCATACCGAGAATGGCAATCATATCCTGCAGGTCCTTGTAGCGCTGCAGGGTCTGCTGCACGCCACGGGCTACGCGGTAGTGCTCCTCACCCACAAGCTCAGGGGCAAGAGCCTTAGAGGTAGAGGCCAGCGGGTCCACTGCCGGGTAGATACCCTGTGCAGCAAGCGCACGCTCAAGCACCACGGTGGAGTCCAAGTGGGAGAAGGTGGTGGCAGGGGCGGGGTCCGTCAAGTCGTCAGCGGGCACGTACACAGCCTGCATGGAGGTAATGGAGCCCTTCTTGGTGGAGGTAATACGCTCCTGCAGGCCTGCCATTTCTTCCGCAAGGTTGGGCTGGTAACCCACGGCGGAGGGCGTACGGCCAAGCAAGGCGGACACCTCGGAACCGGCCTGGGAGAAGCGGAAGATGTTGTCCACGAAAAGGAGCACGTCACGGTTCTCCTCATCACGGAAGTATTCGGACATGGAAAGCGCGGACAGAGCCACACGCAGACGGGCACCGGGGGGCTCATTCATCTGGCCGTATACGAGAGCCACCTTGGAATTCTCTGGGTTAGCCTGGTCGATAACGCCGGACTCGCTCATTTCCATGTAGAAGTCGTTACCCTCACGCGTGCGTTCACCCACGCCTGCGAATACGGACAAACCGGAGTGAGCCTTGGCAATGTTGTTAATGAGCTCCATGATGAGCACGGTCTTACCCACGCCTGCACCACCGAAAGAGCCGGCCTTACCACCCTTCAGGAAGGGGCAGATGAGGTCAATCACCTTAATACCGGATTCCAACACCTCAGAAGACGTAGCCTGTTCTTCCAACGTGGGGGCTTCGCGGTGAATCGGGTAGCGCTTTACATCATCAAGCTGGCCCTTTTCATCCACGGTTTCACCCAGCACGTTAAAGATACGCCCCAGCACTTTGGGACCTACGGGTACGGAGATGGGAGCGCCGGTGTCTACCACCGTCATGCCGCGCTTCAGACCGTCAGTGGAGCTCATGGCCACGGTGCGAGCCCAGCCATCCGTAAGGTGCTGCTCTACCTCAAGCACGAGCTTGTTGGTTTTGCCATCCACCTCGTACTCTACGGTGAGAGCGTTGTAAATGGCGGGCATTTCAGACTGGGAGAAATCGACGTCTACCACGGCGCCGATGATCTGCACGATTTTACCTGTGTTCATGGTTGAGAGATGTGTTGTATATATTGAAAATTGAGATATGAGTGAGAAATTACTCCATGGCTTTCATCGCCGTGGTGATTTCGAGCAGCTCGTTGGTGATTTGAGTTTGACGAGCCTTGTTGTACTCGAGCGTAAGCTCGCCGATAAGTGTTTTTGCGTTTTCCGTAGCGGCCTTCATGGCTACCATGCGCGCGGATTGCTCACTGGCCTTGCCCTCCAATATCATTTGCACCAGTTGGTGGCCGAAGAACAGCGGCAGTATGGAATCTAAAAGTGCTTTCGGGCTCGGTTCAAGCAGGAAGTTTGCGTTCGTGTCATCCTCGATGTCATCCTGCTCAGCTACCTTCAGCAAATCTTCCGGCGCAAGCGGCAGCAGGCACATAAGTTCGGGGCGCTGTACCATAACGTTGATGAACTTCTGGTAAATCACCTCTACTCGGTTGTAGGTGCCATCTGTAAAGCCTTTGCGGATGAATTGGAAGATGGGTTTCAGCTCCGCTTCTTCCACCGTATCACCGATGGAGAAGCTGGCAACCAAGTTGCGCCCGCAGCGGGTAAGCTGTGAGTTGAGCTTGACGCCGACGGTGAGGTAATCCGCCTCTGCATCGCAACGCTGGAGCACGTCTTTGAGCAGGTTAGAGTTCAGGCCACCGCACAAACCGCGATCCGTGCTCACCACGATGATGAGTTTTTTGCCTTTCTCGCGCTGCTCCAAGAAGGGGGATTTAGCCCCCTCGGAAAGCGTGTCCTGCAGGTGCTTGAGCACATTGGCCAGAGCACTCATGAAGGTGCGCCCTCGGAGCGCAAGCTCTTGGGCGCGTCGCATTTTTGCGGACGCAACCATCTGCATCGCTTTGGTAATTTGCGATGTGTTGCGTACCGACTTAATGCGGCGTTTAATGTCTCTGAGACTTGCCATGATGGGGGGATTACTTCGTCATGCGTGATTTGAAAGCAACCATGAACTGTTTGAGCTGCTCATCAATGGAATCCGTGAGAGCTTTTTCAGTTTCGATGGCTGCAAGGAGCTCAGGACGAGTCGTGCGGGCGTCTTCTTCCATTTCACGCACAACCTGCTGAACTTTGTCTACGGGAACATCATCCAAGTAGCCTTTCTGAATGGCATAGAGGTCGATTACCTCGGTGCTCAGGCTCTTCGGGTCATATTGTCCCTGTTTGAAGAGCTCCACAATGCGGCGTCCGCGCTCAAGCTTAGCCTTGGTATTGGCGTCCAAGTCAGAGCCGAATTGAGCGAATGCTTGCAATTCTTCGAACTGGGCGAGGTCAAGCTTCACGGAGCCTGCCAGCTTCTTGACAATCTTCGTCTGAGCGGATGAACCCACGCGGCTCACGGAGATACCCACGTTGATGGCGGGGCGTACACCTTGGTAGAACAAGTCTGTGTCCAAGAAAATCTGACCGTCCGTGATGGAAATCACGTTCGTGGGAATATAGGCGGAAACGTCACCCGCCTGAGTCTCAATGATGGGCAGGGCGGTCAGGGAACCACCTTTACGGCCACCCTCGGCATTGATGCGGGCGGCTCGCTCCAACAAGCGGCTGTGCAGGTAGAATACGTCACCGGGGTAGGCTTCACGGCCGGACGGGCGACGCAGAATCAGAGATACCTGGCGGTAGGCTACAGCGTGCTTGGAGAGGTCATCATACACAATCAAGGCATCCTGACCTTGATCCATGAAGTACTCACCCATGGCGCAACCTGCGTAAGGGGCAAGGTACTGCATGGCGGCGCTGTCGGAGGCGGAGGCTACCACAATGATGCTGTAGGGCATGGCGCCGCTTTCCTCGAGCTTGGCAACCAAGCGGGAGATGGTAGCGCGCTTCTGACCGATGGCGACGTAGATGCTGTAGAGCGGGCGGTGACCGGGCAGCTTGCCTTCCTCAGCCTGCTTGTTCTGGCGGGCTTGAGAAATCATGGTGTCCGTCGCAATGGCGGTTTTGCCGGTGGAACGGTCGCCGATGATAAGCTCTCGCTGGCCACGACCGATGGGAATCATGGCATCGATGGGCAGAATACCCGTCTGCACCGGCTGGCTCACACCCTGACGGGAAATGATACCGGAGGCAATCTTTTCCACCGGGTAGTACGCAGCGGCGGAAATCGGGCCCTTGCCGTCGAGCGGGTTGCCGAGCGTATCCACAACACGACCAAGCAAGCCCGGACCAACGGGTACCTGCAACAGACGTCCTGTTGTCTTACAGGTGTCGCCCTCTTTAAGGCCGTTGCCATTGCCGATGAGCACGGCACCTACCTCGTTTTCTTCGAGGTTCATGGCCAAGCCCATGACTCCGCCGGGGAACTCAATCATTTCATTGAGCATGGCGTTGCTGAGGCCTTCAATACGTGCTACGCCGTCACCAATGGCCTTAATAGTGCCCACGTTTTCGCTTACGGCGGAAGTGGAGGCGTTTCTGATCTGTGCTTCGAGTTCTTGTACGATGTTGCTCATACGCTGAATGGTTGAATTTTGAAAAATGTAGAGAGGGGAGAGAATGAAGATTAAAGAGAAAGGGAGGAAAGTCTATCGATTCGGGAGCGGATGGAGGCGTCAGTCACATCATCACCTACCTTAACCGTAAAACCACCGATGAGGGAGGCATCCACCTTCCATACGTAGCGCAGTCCGGGTGTCTTGGCATCCAACTTGGCACGGATGGGCTGCTGCTCTGCCGGTGTAAGGGCAATGGCACTGGTAATGGTAGCCGTATGGCGTGCAACCTCTAAGCGCACAAGCTCCGTCAGAGCACTGAGTATGCCTAAGTAGTTGCGCGGCTTTTGCTCTGCAATGGTGGCTGCCACTCGGCGGACGGTATCCTCCTGCAAGAGACCGTCTGCACCGATGCAAAGACGCATGAGGCGGCGAGCCTGTGCCTGTGCTTCCTTTGTGACTTTCATGGTGAGAAATGGGGAATCGGAAAATTAGAGCTGATTGATGGCTTCAGCATTGATGGCGCGGTGGTCGGCCTCGCTGAGCACTTTGCCGGTGACTTTGGAAGTAGCTTGAGCCACCAGTCGGGCAAACTCATTTTTGAGAGCGTCTTTTTCGCGCTGAGTATCCATTTCAGCCTGCTGTTTGGCGTTGTCAATGATGGCGCGAGCCTCTGCGGACGCTTTGTCGGAGAGCTCAGCTTGCAGCTTAGCTGCATTTTGGCGAGCCTGCTCAATTTCTTGTTTTCCGGCGGCGTGAGCATCTGCCAGAATCTGCTCCCCGGTCGCTTTGACCTCTTGGAGCTCTTTTTGGCTGCGTGCGTGCATCTCCTCGCCCTCCTGAATGCGGGCGCGGCGCTCTTCAAGCTGCTGCATGATGGGCTTGATGCCGAAGTAGACAACAACCGCCACCAAGATGATGAAGGCAATGGAGTGTGCGATAAATATGTCTGTATGCAGACCGAATTTACTTGCGAGGTCTTCTAAGCTGGCTGCAATTACCGGTTGGTACATGTTGTGGATGCGTTTTGTTTGTTGTAATGAGTCGGAGAAAAGCAGGAGTGTGGGCTGCGCCGTTCTCCGCGGCGCAGCCGAGAATTGTAACAGCCGCTCTTACATGAAGATGGCAACGAATGCCACACCTTCGATAAGAGCTGCAAGAAGAATGGAGATGGTAAGCACCTTACCGAAAGAGGCAGGGTTACGGCCGGTGGATTCAGCGGCTTTCATACCAATGATGCCGATGCCGATACCGGCACCGAGGATAGCCATGCCGGACTTGATGGAAGCCAAGTCGAGGGAGGCAGCAGCGTCTGCGATTGTTGTGATGTCCATGTTAGTTTGATTGTGTTTGTGTTATTGTCTTCAGCCTGCCGTCACGGTTTGCTACATGATCCGGCGCAGCGGGAAGGGGGATTACTAGGTCTTAATGTGCGGATTCGCCTTCTTCTTCCTCATCTCCACCCACTTGGGTCTTGAGGAAAATAGCCGTCAGCATCAGGAATACCAATGCCTGAACGAAGCCTACCACGATTTCCAGGAACATGAAGGGCAGCATGGCAGCCCAGCTGATGGCGCCCATTTGCTCCAAGATAGATTCACCTGCAAAGATGTTGCCGAAAAGACGTGCTGCCAATGCTACGGGACGCACGCAGATGGAAAGGATTTCAATAAGCCCGACGAAGAAGAAAATGGGCAGCAACGCGTACTTAAGGAAGCCTGTCAGGCCGCCTTTCGGGCCGAAGGTGTGGGTGATGAAATGCCACGGCCCCTGTTCTTTCATTACCCAAATAAACCAAAGGATGGCGTATGAGAAGCCCAAGAAGAGAGTGACGTTAAAGTCAGCATTGGCACCACGGAGCAGGGGCTCACCCTCATAGGTGATGGAGCCCACACCCGGCAGCAAGCCCAAGTAGTTGCTGATGAGAATGAAAAGGAATACCGTTGCAAAGTACCAGAAGTATTTTTTCGCAAGTTTTCTGCCGGTAAGCCCCTCCACGAAATTGTACAGAAGCTCAAACACCCACTCTACGAAGTTTTGCAGGCCACTCGGAATTCTCTGCATTCTGCGTGAAGCAAGGCGCAATAAGATGGTAATGAAAATGACAGCTATGGCGAACATTACCAAGGAGTTGTTAATAGGCAAGGTGTGTCCCTCCCAGAAAGGAATATCAATCTCCCACAGTACGGGAGAATTGCTTGTCAACCCGGCGTGTCCATGCTCAGAGGCGCTTGCCACTCCGCCCAGCATCATTGCTGCGGCTATCAATTTTTGTACAAAACCTTTCATGTTGCACTTGATACTCTAGCACGCGATTCGAGTGACGTCAAGCAACATTTTCGTGTTAACTCGAGTTTTTTTGATGGAGCTGTTATAATTTGAAGTAGATGGTCGTTGTTACGGATGAAATCACTGCTTTGCCGCCTTCCATTGCCGGTGTAAATCTCCAAGAATGTAGGATGGTGCGTCGTGCGGATTGTGCAAAAGCCGGGTGTGTTGCACTGAGTACCTCCACCGCGGTAGCTTTTCCTGTATCCGCAATCCGAATTCTCACCCTGACAGTGCCTGTGAGTCTTTTGCGTAAGAGTTCTGTAGGGTAAGACGGTTGTGGAGTCGCAGCATACCGAGGCGGTGTGTACGTGCTCTTTTGTGAATGGGTTGGTGTTAGTTTGCGTATGGCAGGCGGGGGTGTCGGTGGTTCTTCTTGTTCCATCAACTGCCCCGGCGTGAAGCAAGAGAAGTAGAATTCCGCCTCATCCTCTTCCCCTTGTATGATTTCAGCCTCACTGATAGTTAACTCCGGGGTGTCAATTTCCGGGCTGTAAGGTTCTAACAAGGGCGGCGGTTCCGGGAGCTCGTTTGAGGCGAGGTGCATGAGGTGGGGCACTTCTTCCTCCTGCTCCGGGCTTAGATTGGCTACTACCTGCGCTGAGTGTCTATCCTGAACTTCGGTATACGGATGTTGCCCCACAGTGAATACGTAGCAAGCAACTATAAGCAAGAGCACCAGAGCGCTTACAATCGCTTGCCGTTCGGTGGAGCAAACGGCCGTGTGTCGGACGTGAAGTGCCATAGCCTATTTTTCCGAGGAAATCCAGAGAACATGAGAATCTGCCACATCGTATGTTCTGTACCCGGTACGAGGGAAATGAACATGGGGCCAAGCTGCAACGTTCGCTTTATTTTCCATCCATCCCGGCAACCAGATGGCCAGTGAATGGATGAGTAAATCCACCTCGGCGCAGGCTTGCTTCGCTTCTGCTGCGTTGGCGGCTGATTCCACTGTAGCAATTGCCGTATCCATCATTTCATTGCGTAAGCAAAACGGCGCATCATCTCCCTTTGCTTCAGAGTGGAAGTGGCGGCGATAATCCGGTATCGGGCTTGTTGCAACGGTAGCCCAAAAGAGCATTTCATGTCTTTCTTCCTTAATCAATTTGGCACAATGTTGCCAAGGTAGGGGCTCAGGTATGATTTCCAGCCCACATGCGGCGGCGCTTTGCGACAAAAGGTTGACTAAGGTGCTGATTTTCTGCGAGGGGGAGAAGGCGAGCCTGATGCTGAGTTTTGTGCCATCCTTTTTGCGCAGAATGCCGTCCGGGCCACTTTCCGTATATCCCGCAGCGGTAAAGGCAGCTCTCGCTTTTTCCGGGGAGTAGGTATAATGCGGTGTTCGATGCGGTAAGTGGTGGTACCCCGTACTGAATTGGGGTAAACGCTCCACATCTCCGCGAAAAATGATGTTCATGGCGTGCTGCATATCCATCGCATGCATCACGCCCTGTCGTAACTGAATGTCCGGTAATGCTGCGGCGTTCAGAGCAATACCATAGGGCGGCATGGGGTACATCAAATCTATGTGGTGCTGTGCGATGTTTGCATCTGCCTGTCGTAAGTAGTCCTGCCACGCCACGATGTTGCGAGTTTGCATGATATCTAACTTGCCACGCAGAAAAAACTCCCAGGCTTGCGCTTCATCCGTTAAGAAATGGTGCTCTATGGTATCTATATTGCAGGTGTAGCGGAAGCCACGCAGCTCTGCAGCCCACCAATTTTTGTTACGCTCAAGGGATAACATGCGTCCCCTCTGTATTCTCCCCACGGTGTAAGCACCCGTAGTGGGCGGAATCCGGTGCGCATAGCGCGTTCTGTAGTCTGAGCCGAACTCTTTGTAAAAGCCCGGTTCGGCAGGATGCAGATGCGCAGCGGCTGTTGCAAAGGGAATGACGGCACATTGGCTCGTTCTAACAGCCAGCACTGAATCTCCGTATACTTCCAGCGATGAAATACGATGGCTGGGAGCGACATTACCCAATTCATGCTGCATGCATAGATACAGAGCAAAATCACGTGCTCTTACCGGACGCCCGTTGCTGTAGCGAGCCTTGTTGTTGAGCCGGAACCATAATTTACCGTCATGTTCAGCCCATTGTTCTGCCAGCCCCGGTATTTCCTCTCCGGTGTCGGGGTGGGTTCTGACCAGGGGTACCTCAATGCAATCAAATAAGTTATAATGAAAAAACTGCGGAGAGGGGCTTCCGAATGCTAAAAAGTTCGCCGGATAGGGGCCAACATTGCATAGGCGAAGCGTTCCGCCTTTTTTTGCTTTATCGGAACCGATTTCCGGGAAATCGCCGGGCTGCACCCAGACAATATCGGCCGGGAGCTCCTCTTCACGATGTAGGCTTATGTGAATATGAGGTACGCTGCGGAGCTTCTGTTCAAGGTCAGCCGGATATTCAGCCGGCGGTTTGGGGGAGGTGTCATGCTCCGCAGCCGTAGGCTCGGTAGGCGGCGTTGCCATACGGGCCAAGCCATACAGCAACGCAGCGATGATACCGATTCCGAGTAGAATGGTGCGAATCTTTTTCATCAGAATGTGATGGTGCACCCTGCGTGAACGGTTGTGCCGGCGGAAATGAATGAGTATTGCTCATCCATATAATGGCATTCCGTGATGTATTTTTGATTCGTCAGGTTCTCTACACTCAGATGTAGCGTTACGTTTTTGTTTAATTGATACTGAGCATACCAACGCAGGCTGTAATAGTTATCAGGGGAGAATGGAGCCGCCTCCGAGTAATGGCTTCTGCCGGCAGCGGCACATATCCCTATGCCGGTTGTAAAGCCTTCAAAAAGCTCGGTGTGTATATCTGCGGACAGCGTGTGCCGTGCGGATGAGGGTATTTGGTGACCATCAGATGTTTTCGGTGAAACATAGGTCCACGCAATTTTATACCCTGTACCCGGCATGGAATGGAAGGTGCCACTGATGGCGATTTCCGTGCCGAGGATGCTCCAATGGCCCCCGTCATTCTCGTATCGCGTCAGCATATCATCCGTATCCCACTGCGTCGTGATGGCATTCGTACGTCGCTCGCTGAAAATGCCTGCCTTGAATATGTGCGTGCCGGCGATGGTGTGTTCTACCCCCGCCTCAACGCTGAAGCTGCGCTCACACTCCAAGTCCGGATTACCGGCATATAGACCATAGGGGGATGCATATACGGCACTACTGCGCTGGAATGAGGATGGTGCCCGATACCCGGTGCTTGCAGCTCCGTAAAGACGTGTGCGCTCAGCGTTGAATTTGTAGCTGACATCCGCACGAAAAGAGGGCATGACATCGTGAACGTTGCTTTGCTCCAGCCTGGCGGCGAAAGTTAGGTCAAGTGCATTATTCGGCGAGTAACGGTGTTCTGCTGCAATAGCTACCACGTTTTCCAAATTTCTGTATTGGTTTTCCGTAGTACCGCCGGATAGGCAATCGTAGTCGTTTCTGTTCCATGCCAAGGTGGCGGAAGTGCTGTGCTGCGCATTCCATTTGTAAGTGTTTTTCCACTCAAGCTGAAAGTTGCGCATCTCTTGCAGGTAATCATCTGCAAGTTTAGCGTCGAAGGTGTAATAGCCTGCCATTAAGCTGGTGGAGAGTTTGCTGTTCAATTGGGTACTGTGCCGGAGCGTGATTAAGTTGCTGCGGAATCTGTAGGTGTTGTATGTAGCCCACATGGGGTCCATACTGTCGTAGCCGTACTCGGAATCCTCACGGCGATAAGTGAAGGTGAGGGTGTTGTCGTCGTTTACATGGTAATCCAAGCGAATGGCTTCATTGCGGATGTCTGATTCAAATGCTTTGTCATGCCGTGAGTGGCTACCGTTTACCTGACTGACGTCATTATCCGTTCCGGAGTAACCGGCGCTGATAAACCAAGCCAGTTCACCTTGGCGGCCTTGTGTGCTGATGTTGTAAATGCGAGAGTTATTGCTGCCAATCTCATTGAAAATCGTCAGAGAAGGCTCTCCCTCACCCTCCGGTGTTTCCATGTAAATGACTCCACCTATAGCACCGCCTCCGTACAATGCGCTTTGGCTGCCCCGTAACACCTCAAGCGTTCCGAGCGTGTGCAAATCCGTGCGAGCGACGACATTCGAGGTGATGATGGTATCCCCTCCGTTCGAGCACAGGCGCATGCCATCCACCATGGTAGAGGTGTAAGCATCAGAGCTCATGCCGCGAATTACTACCGGTGAGGTGTTTCCTCGCTGGTTTGTACCGCCGCCCGGCAGTACAAATACCCCCGGAACGGTACTTAACGATTCAGATACGGTGTAGATATTCTCTTTTTTGAGCTGCGGGATATCAAGCACCTCAACTGCTGCGCCGGAGCGATCCACCGGTACGCCATCTTCAGTGTGAGCGGAAACGGTAACGGGCGGTAATTCCGTTTCTCTGATTTGTGCGCTTGCAACGCCTGCCGTGATGAGAACAGGCACAACTATCGAGACCCCGAGCGCCGGGGCTACTGTCTGTATGTTCATTTGTATTGCTTTGTCTGTGTCCGGTGTTTCGCCGAACGGTGAAGACGTACCTCGCGGCTGGCATTCCGACTGAGCGGGCAGACTTTACATCAACCCGGCAACACGGTTGCGGCACAGCGGCAGATTTTCACTGCCTTCCCCATCTATTTCCTGCGGTATCCTCACCGCCTCCGGAGGTAGAGCTGTTAGGCTCATGCATATTCAAACATGTTTTACCCTACCTCGGCAAGCAAAAAAACTCCGCTGCCGTATATTTCGGCAGCGGAGCTGAAGAATCATCGGCGGAATGCTTATTCCTCTTCTGCTGCTAATTTGGCGTATGCGCTTTCCTCGTCGGGGTCGGCACCGTGATGCGCTTTCTCGATTTTGCTGCGGAAAAGTTTCATCACGAATACAAAGGAGCAGGGAATGAAGAACACACCTACCAAGGTAGCCAGGCTCATGCCGAATATCACTACCACACCCAGTGCATTACGTGCCAAAGCACCTGCGCCTTCTGCCGTCAGCAAGGGTACGCAACCCAAAATAAAGGCAAACGAGGTCATCAGAATCGGGCGCAAACGCTGGCGGGCTGCCGTTACGGCTGCATCTATCAGGGATAACCCGCGCTCCATCTGCAGCACGGCAAACTCCACGATGAGAATGGCGTTCTTTGCTGCAAGACCCACCAACATCACCAAGCCGATCTGCGCGTACAAGTCCAAGCTCATCCCGTATATCCACAAACCTGCAAAGGCGCCGAGCACGGCAATCGGCACGGAAAGGAAAATGGAAATCGGAAGCGTCCATTTCTCGTACAATGCTGCCATAATCAAGAACGCGAACACACCGGAGAGCAGGAAGATGGAGCCGAGCCCCAAGCCATCCTGTACCTTCTTTTCCTGGAAGCTCATATCCACGTATTCCATGGCGAACTTCGTCGTGTCCATGGTCTTGGCAAAGACCTCTTCCACGGCAGCCATGGCCTGAGCGGAGGAATACCCCTCTGCCGGGACGATGCTGATGCGGCCTGCATTGTAGTTATTGGTGTGGAGCACGAACTCCGTATCCGCAATATCCGTGATGTTCACCAAGGTATCCAAAGGTACTTTCTCGCCTTGGTTGTTGTTCACGTAGAAGTTGGCAATTTGATCCGTATTGACGCGGTGCTCGCCATCAGCTTGCAGGTATACTTGCCATTGCTGGCCGAATTGTGTATAGTAGTTCACGAATCGGGAACCGTTGAAGCACTGCAGCAGGGAGTTCGCCGCAGAGAAGTCCACCCCCTGGGCGAGGCACTTCTCCTTGTCAATGACTATGCTCTTCTGCGGAACGGAAGGCAGCATCATGTCAGAGGCCTTGGCAATGGCAGGATGCGCTTTGAGGGCGCCTTCCAACTTGACGACTTGCTCATAAAGAGCGGCTACACCCTGGCCCTCCAAATCTTCGAGCACGAAGGTGATGTCATTACCGGTACCCACACCGGGAATAGCCGGGGGTTCTGCCAGGAAGGTTACACCATCCACCCCCGCGGCTGCTACAGCTGCCGTCAAGCGCTGCTGAACCATCTTAGCCGTAGGCTTTTCGCCATTGGGCATTGTCGGGCGGTCCTTGAAGTCCTTGAGCGTGACGAAGAAAGTCATGGCGTTGGTCGTTTGCACGCCAATCATCATGTTCATACCCACAACGGACACCACGTTATTGACGGCGTCATCTTTCAAGATGGCTTGCTCCACCTTGGGGCTTTGCTCCACAAGGCGCTGCAGTGAAACACCGGGTTTCATAATAACGCCGGCAATCAGGTAGCCTTGGTCTTCTGCCGGAAGGAAGCCCCCCGGTACCTCCTTGGAGGTCGGGATGATGAGGACGCACAGCCCCACCAAGGCTGCCATGGCAATAATCAAGTTGCGGCACAGGAACCCGCAGCATGCGGCAAAAATGTCCGCCACCTTGTCATAAATGCGGTTGAAAGCGTTGTAGAAAGGCGTAAGGAGGGATTTGTGCGATTTCTTGGGCTTGAGCAGCAAGGCGGACAATGCCGGGGACAAGGTCAATGCGTTGAAGGCCGATATCAACATGGATATGGCAATGGTAACGGCAAATTGCTGGAACAATGTGCCCGTAATGCCGGGTAGCAGTACGGAAGGAACGAATACAGCTGCCAGTACCAATGCAATGGCCACTACGGGGCCGCTCACCTCCTTCATGGCGGCGAAGGTAGCTTCGCGCGGGTTCATGCCGTTTTCCAAGTGGGCTTCCACCGCTTCCACCACCACGATGGCGTCGTCCACCACCAGACCGATGGCCAGCACCATGCCCAGCAAACACACCGTATTCAGAGAGAAACCGAGTATCGGGAAGAAGCAGAACGTCGTTACCAATGATACCGGTACGGCGATAAGCGGGATGAGCGTTGCGCGCCAGCCCTGCAGGAACAGGAACACCACGAAGGCCACCAGCACCAATGCTTCAAACAGAGTGTGGATAATTTCTTCAATGGAGTCCTCCACCGTGGTGGTGGTATCCAATGAGATGAACCCGCGCATGCCCTCGGGCATCACGGCCTCTTTTTGTTTGAAGAGCTTTTCCAGTCTGGCTACCGTTTCCAAGGCGTTGGCATCAGCTGCTTGGAACACGGCCAAAACCGTGGCGGGACGGCTCTTGCCTTCCTTATGCACACCGACTCGGCCTGCCAGAGAGTAAGTTTGGGAACCCAGCTCAATTTTAGCGATGTCTTTGAGTCTTACGGACTGAGTACCGTTTTGATAGACGATGATGTTACGGAACTCGTCTATGCTTTCCATGCGGCCTTTATTGCGGATGGTGTAGGTAAACTCTTGGCCGTCAGGCATGGGTTCTGCACCAACTGCGCCACCGGGGTTGATGGCGTTCTGCTGGTTCACGGCGTTGTATACCTGAGAGACGGAGATGTTTTTCTGGGCCATCTTCTCGGAATCCAACCAAATACGCACGGCATAGCGACCACCGAACACCATGACGTCGCCCACGCCTTTGACTCGCTTCACCGGATCCACCAAGTTCAGGTAGGCGTAGTTCGTCAAGTCAATGGGCTGGAAGAAGTCCTGCGGTGAGTCAATAGCGTACAGCAGCATGGGCAGACCGGAGGACTGCTTGATGGTAACACCCATCTGAGATACCGTGTTGGGCAACTGGGCAGTTGCCTGGCTGTACTTCATGTAGGTGAATTGCTGGTTGGTGTTTGCATCCGTCCCGGGCTCGAAGATAACGTTGATGGAGCAACTGCCGTTATTGGAGGAGGTGGAGCTCATGTAGTCCATTCCCTGAAGACCGGAGAGCTGCAGCTCAATAGGCGTTGCAACGGAGTCTGCCACCTCCTGCGCATTCGCTCCCGGATAACTGGCGCTTAACTGAATGGTGATGGGCGCGATGTCCGGATACAGGGAGATAGGCAAGCCCAGCATGCAGATGATGCCGAGCATGGTCGTTACAATGGAGATAACGCCTGCAATAATCGGGTGTTTAATGAAAAACGGTGACATAATTATTCAGGTGGTTAGAATTTGTTAAGATTCGGGGTCGGAGATTTGTCCGCAGTGATGGAGGGCTCCACCGTACGCGGTGTGGTGTAGATGAACGGTGTGGCCTCCAGCTTATTGGCGCGCCCTTCGGCTGCCATGTTAGCTTGCAGCGCCATACCTGCGGGCAGTGTGCCTTCTACGATTACCTCCACCTCAGTGGGGGCTTCATATCCCATTTTCTGGAGCATCGCCGGGTCTAAGTGAATGATTTGCATGGGCTGCAAAACTCCATCTACCTCTATTGTGACCAATGCTCCCTTTTTGATGGGCATGGCAGAGGGCGCGTTGTCTTTACCCTTAATCAGGATGATGTCCATGACACCCTGAGTCAGGGGGGCTCGAGCAGGCACCAAGAGAGCATCTTTCTGTTCTCTGAGAGCGGCGCGCACCTTGACGGGCATGCCACTGCGCAGCCCGGATGTGGTATTCTCCACCTCAGCCACTATGCCGAATGTGCCGGTTGTCTTTTTCACGACGTTGTCGGGGGAGACGATGGTTCCCTTACTGGGGTATACCGTGCCGTCTTCTAAGACGATGTCGAATGTCATAGCTCCATTCGGGTTATTCTTGCCGACTCGGTTGGTAATTTGCAAGGCATCTCGCCCACTTACCTGGAAATCCACGCGTATGGGGTCAACCGAGGAGATGGATACAAGTGACTGTGCATCGTTGGGAGAAACGAGTGCTCCGACGGAGGGATTGCTGATGCCGACGCGGCCACTGAAGGGCGCTTTAATGGTGGTATACCCCAAATTGATTTCAGCTAAGCGTACAGCTGCTTCCATTTGTCCGACAGTTGCCAAAGCTCGGCGTACGTTTGCCTCCGCCGTCAAAACGTCGCTCTGTGCATCCGTCACCATTTTGGTGGAAACCGCGCCCGGGGTTTCGGTGTTCAGCCTGGCGAATCGCTCTAAATCACCTTTTGCTTTATTCAGCTGAACGACAGAAGCTTCATGTTGTGCTTTGGCAGACTCCAAGTTGGCTTTTGCGCTGGCAAGAGCAGCCTCATACGGAGCCGGGTCAATGGTGAAGAGCACATCTCCTTCTTTGACCAAGGTGCCGTTGCGGAAGTGTTGTTTGAGGAGGAAGCCGCTTACCTGCGGGCGGATTTCCGTCTCCTCTTTACCACGCAAGGAGCCATACCACTCCATCACTTCACCGACATCGCGGCGGACGATGTTAGCAACTTTCACCTTCACCGGAGGCATGGTGGGCTTCGCGTTCGGGTTCACCTTGTTCATCTTTGCCATGGCGGCAGCCATTTTTGCCTGTTCCTCGGCCGGGTTGTAGGTGAAGGGTCTGGTGGTGATTGTTTGCGGCTTGAGCGTATCAGGTGAGGGCAGAGGGTCCTCTAACCCGATGGCCATCAGAATGCTGCTGAGGATGCTGTCCTCCTGCTCGCGTTTTGCTTCCTCCATTTCAGCCTTGCGGTCATCAAGGCGTGAGTTCGCGGAGGAAATCGTCATGGCTTGCACGCCGTTCTCTTTATCCGCTACAATCGGTACGTCTGTTATGTTTTCATAGCCGAACTTGCGGAAATAATCGGCAAGGGGAAGATTATAATCCGTGACGGCAACCATCTCCTGAGTAGAGGTATAACCATCATCTTCTTTCACTTCCACGGTGTAGTAGCCATCAATCGTAACAGGGACGGAATGAGGGATATTTGCCTTATCCACGATGATGATGAAGCTGTTGCGCATCACGGTTCGGATGGCTTCCTTGGGTACGAGGATGGCATCTTTCTCCGCAATGGGGACGCGGAGGTTGATTTTCATGCCACCGCGAAGCTTGGCATCGGGATTCGGTACGGCACCGACAATGTCGATGAGGCCGGTACCATCCACCCGGCTGTCCATGGAAAGCATTTCACCCTTGTGCTCGTAGGTTGTTCCGTCTTCCAGGATAATGTCGAAAGCGGGGGATGCATTGGCAAGAGCGGGGTCTTTCTTGTCGGACTGGACCTTGCCATAACGCTGGAATGAATGGAGCAGGGCGTCGCTGTTGATGGAGAAATCCACTCGCAATGCCCCGGAAGAGGTGATGTTGCCGAGTTTAGTCGCCGGGCTTACCAAGGCACCGGTGGAAATGAGTGATGTGCCGACAAAGCCGTCGTAAGGGGCTTTTACATCCGTATATGACAGGTTAATCTCAGCGGTGCGCACGGCTGCTTCTTGTTGTAAAATATCAGCCTCACATGCTTTTACCTTAGCGATAGCTGCATCGAGATTATGCTTGGCATCCGTCAGTTGTTTGTCGGATGCTGCACCGGTAGTCACCAGCCCTGTGTAGCGGTCTACATCTAGCTTCACTTGGTCGCGGGAGGCCTCAGCCTGAGCCAAGGCTGCCTTTGCTGCTTCCAGGTTGGCTTGAGCTCGAGATAACTCAGCTTGGAAGGGCCGGGGGTCAATTCGGTAAATGATATCGCCCTCTTTAACTTCTTGGCCTTCTTTGTATTCGATGATACATCCGCTGACGCGGGGGTACAAATCCGTATCCTGAACACCGCGCAAATAACCCATCCACGTGCGGATGTCGGTCACTTTTTGATGCCTGAGCTTCATTGTTTTAATCGCAGGAGCTGCAGCTGTTGCCGCTGCATCGGCTCCGGAATCAGAGCAAGAAGTCAACAAAGGCAAAGACACTGCGCAAGTTCCTAATGCAATTGCTGTCAGTATTTGTTTTGTCATATGTGAAAGGGGTGAGAAAATTAACAACCTTTAGCCACAAGCATGAAGACGATAATGAGCACGGTGATAATGGTGCCTATGCCAATGCCTTCTTCTTTCTGCGACTCTGTCCCCTTGATAACCGCGGGCTTACGGCGGTGGGAGCGTGCTTCACTCGGCGCAGAATGATAGGGCGGAATAGGCGGAAGTGGCGATTCTTCCTTGGGTGTGTAGACCGGTTGCTCCGGCAAAGGTCGGGGAACGGGGGGGAGCTTGTGCTTAGGCGCAGTATTGCGCCGAGGTTCAGGTGTTTGTGATGTTTGTGGAAGCTCGGGATCTGAGGGGAGCGCGGAAAGAGAGTGCTTGAGGTTGGTGAACTCTCTTGCTCTTTTCTCTTGCTCCGCCACCATGATGTTGAGCTTTTCCACCAGCTCATGCGACATGGCCTCCAAGGCGAGGCGCTGAGGTTCCGTTGTTACCTCAGGTGCTGTTGCGTCTGTCTTGGGAGTATGCCTTTTCATGTTGTTCAGTCAAGTTTCAGTTCGCTTTGTATGGGGCTGCTCGCGGCTTGTTGTTCCGCAGGATTCGGTGTTTTATTGCGCTGGTCCGGGGCGTTGGCCGGCTGTTGCGCATGAATGGCGTTCAGCACGGAGGAAACCATCTTTTGTTTATCGCCATGGGCAGCCCAAGTCATCTGCAAGAAGTCCGCAGGGTGTATGTTGCCGTGTTTTCTGAGGAATTCGCGATCTTTCTCGCAGTAGTACATGACGTTCTCATCCAAGGTCCCGTGCAGCTTCGCCTCCGCCTTGCGAATCATTCGCGGTAAGTAGCGAATCTCTTGAAATGCATCATTCTCCGCCGGTAAATCTTCCTCTTTAACCGGTTTGGCATTGCCGAAGATGCCTCGCTGGGAGGTTATGAAAAATGCGCGTCGCGTAGCAGCAATGAGCAGAATGGTGCTCGGGCTGGGATCGCCTTTGGTGGCGTAGTCCTGAATGTAGGCATGCATCTCCGCCGGCTTATAGCCTATATCTGCCAAAATACTGCACTCATCAGGCAGAAAAAAGCGGTCTACAGGTGTCTGCGGACGCTCATGAAAACGCTCCACGGCATTTCTGAAAAGCGTCATAAAGCTGTCATTCCATTCCATGTCGCAGATTATAGGCATATTCATAGGCCTGCGCAAGGATAAATTGTGACTTTATGTGTTATATTTCACCTTTTCGTAGAATGACATCTTGCGCGCTTGCCAAAATGAAAAAATAGGGCATAATGGAGCCAATGAGAGGAGGGAATAATAACGTTATCAAACCATGGTGGATGCTAATCCCACTTTGGGGCTTGGATATTCCCTTAGTGGCGCTGGCGTGGGGTGTTTTGATCGCTGCGTTATTCAGCATACCGATGTTAACCTTCGGGCCATTGCTGTTGCTGTTCTCCATGGTGTGGGTATACGTGTTGTTCACACGTGTGACCCGGGCAATGATGGGGCGAGAGGTACCTTATGCGGAGTATTATCTGGGGCATGCGTTCCTGATGTTGCTTGTGGCCTTGTGTGCGTTTTTTGCAACACTTTGGATGTTGTTTTTCAGTGTTGGGCAGTATCTGATAGCATTTTTCACGGTTCCGCTGATGATATCGGTTGTGGCGCACATGCCGTTTTTGAAGAAAGTGCCGTTTTTCCGCGAGTTAGGCCTATCCGTGGCCTTTGTTTTTGCCTGCGCCGTGCCGAGCTATTTTTACAGCTTCATGTATTCCCCCCTGCACATGTTGCAGAATAAACACTTGTGGTGTTTATGCGTATTGTTTTTTCTGTTTCAGGTGGAAAAGGCGCGTCCGCTGGCCGGAGAAGCAGGTGAGCGCACGGCTGTGTGGGTTCCCTTCGGCATGGCTTTATTTTTTACGGCATGCCTATACATGCTCGTTCAAGTCGGCAATGGTTATGAGCAGCATTTTTACGGCTCTCTGTGCATAGCAACGGCTTTTTTGCATGTACTGGGGCGTATGCGCTCACGTTTTCAGCAAGATGTTTGGTTCTCGTTCCACTGGGGAATGATGGCGCTGCCGGCCTTGCTGAGTATATCCATTTACGCCCCGGAAACTTGGTTCCATTAAGCGTTGCGGGAATAAAAGAGGCCGTTGCCTCGGAGTCTGAGTCGCCCCGGGGTGTCGTCCTCAAAAAGTGAGCCGGTGCCCAGTCCCTGCAGTTTGCCCGGTGCGCGGTAATCGCACCACTCCGCCAGTGTCGTACGGCCAATGTTGCTTTCTAAGGCGGAGTTTATCCACCATGCGATGCCGCGTTGCTCCGCTGCATGTGCCCAGTGCTCTGCTGCGAGTAGCCCACCGTGCAGGGAGGGCTTGATAACGATGGCTTGCGGGCGAATGATATCCAGCAACTCCGCACGCTGCTCGGGGTGAAGGGCGTACTGTATCAGCGATTCATCAAGGGCGATGGGCAGGGGTGTTTCTCTGCACAAGGCTGTCAATTCCTTAAGATGAAGTGGTGCCAGGGGTTGCTCTATCAAGTGTACTCCCGCTGCTGCCAGGGCTTCCAGTTTAGCAGGGGCTTCCACAGGCGAGAACGCACCGTTGGCATCCACTCTGATTTCTGCTTGCGGAAAAGCAGTATGGGCATTGTGGAGCAGTTCCACTTCTTGAGCCCAAGGCAGAGCCCCGACTTTTAGTTTCAAACAGTTGAAACCGCGACGTATTCCTTCTTCCATGTTGTGAAGCATGGTGTCCGCATCGGCCATCCATATCAGGTGGTGTATGGGTATGCTGCGTTCGCCCCGTGTAAAGGGGGTGTCCCATATAGGTCCACCGCCACTCACAGCGTTCAGGACTGCGCATTCTATACCGAACCGCACAGGGGATGAGTAAAGAGCAGCCCCGTCCTTCAGACCTCTCTTCTCCACCTCACGGCATGCGGTCGTCAACTCGGCTTCCGTCGGTTCCGGCAGCAGCCCCGGCATGGTGCAACACTCGCCGAAGCCCACGCCTAAAGGGGAGCGGGCTTCCACTATGTAGGTGGTGCGAGTTGTTAACGCTCCGCGCGAGGTTGCTGCAGGTCGTTTGAAATGCAGCACCCGCTTTCTCCAATGCAGTTGCAAGGGGAAAGCGGATGCCCGGTTAAGCGCATCTTGTAGCGTTGTGTTCAAGAAGTTTACGGCATTTTGGGGTATTTGGAGAAGTCCGGTTTGCGTTTCTCCAAAAAGGCGCGCGAGCCTTCATGCGCCTCTTCACACATGTAGAAGAGCATGGTGGCATCTCCTGCCAACTCTTGGATGCCGGCTTGCCCGTCCAATTCCGCATTCAGACCGGCTTTTATCATGCGCAGTGCAATGGGGGAGTGCTGCATCATTTCTTCCGCCCATTGTACGTACTCATCTTCCAGCTGAGCCAAGGGGACTACTTTGTTGACCAGCCCCATCTCCAAAGCCTCTTGTGCGTTGTATTTGCGGCAAAGGAACCAAATCTCGCGTGTCTTCTTTTGCCCGATGCAACGTGCCATGTAGGAAGAGCCGAAGCCTGCGTCGAAGCTGCCTACGCGCGGGCCTGTCTGCCCGAAAATGGCGTTCTCGGAGGCTATGCTCAAGTCGCAGACCACATGCAGAACATGGCCACCGCCTATGGCAAAACCATTCACCGCGGCAATGACGGGCTTGGGCAGGGAGCGAATTTGCTTTTGAACATCCAGCACGGATAAGCGGGGGATTCCCTGTTTATCCATATACCCGCCGTGGCCTTTTACATTCATATCCCCACCGGCACAAAAGGCAACCTCTCCCGCGCCGGTCAACACAACGACGGCTACATCCTGCATCTCGCGGCAGAGGCTGAGTGCATCACTCATTTCCGCCGTGGTCAGCGGGGTGAATGCGTTGCGGTAGCGCTCACGGTTGATGGTGATGCGGGCAATGCCGCCGTATTGCTCGAAGAGGATTTCCTCGTACTGCTTAATGGTTTTCCACTCGCGTTTCATATATGTGTGTTCAATGTTCTTTGTAAAAGTTTCTGAGCAATTCGGCGTCCTTTTCGCTATCCGTGAAAGCCTCCACCAAGAGCGCTTGGTCTGAGTGTTCCGCGCAGAGCTGAGCCAGTGCTTCAGCCCAGTCTTCTTTCCTCACCACGGCTTTGTATCGCATGCCACAAGCCTCAGCCCATGCCTGAGCCGTTGCCGTATGGGGGGCTTCCACTAAGTTGATGTTCGGTGTGGGCAGGGTCTTGAAAATACCGCCGCAATTGTTGTTCAGCAATAGGATGCGCGTATTGCTCTGTATGCCGCCCATCCACAGGGCGTTCATGTCGTAAAAGAAGCTTAAATCTCCGATGATGATGAATTGCGGTCGCGTATCCGCTTGCGCAAAGCCGAGAGCTGCAGATAATGAGCCTTCTATGCCGTTTACTCCACGATTGCACTCCACATGCACCTCCTCTTTAAGGGGGAAAAGCTGGGCATAACGGACGGCAGAGCTATTCCCCAAATGCAGGACAGCAGGGGTGGGCATATTGTTCATCACATCCCCAACCATGCGCATTCCGGAGTGTGGGGCGTGAAACTCTGCGGGCTCAGCACACCACAAATTACGGTATGATTCATCACCGTCTTGGGCGAACGCGCCGAGCAAATCCAGTAGTTCTGCAGCATCTCCCTCTATCACGCGAGTCAGGTGGCAAAAGGTATCACACACTTCTCCATCGCGGCTCAAGTGCCAGTGCTCTGCAGGGGGATTTTGGCGCAGCATTTGTTTGAGTCGCTTGGAGATGATGCATCCGCCCACGGTAATGAGCAAGTCCGGGGAGGGGATGAGCGGGTACTCTGCGTCACCGCCGATGAGGGTGTCCGGGCGGGTACAGTCAGCAGTGGGGGTGTTGCACAAGTGCTCTCCCACTATGGCAAAGCCGTGGTCTTCCGTCAGTTCCGGCGGCAAATCCGGCGCAGTGGGCATTTGCCCCAGCAGTAGCATGCGGCGCGGTAAGGCCGCTGCAATTTCCAGCAGCATTTGCTCTTCATCTCCATCCATGCATGATAACTCCGTGCGGTAGATGACGCGTGGGCGGGGAAGCTCCGCGTCTTCCATCGCAAACAATGGCTCTGCCAGCGGAATGTTGATGTGCACGGGGCCTCCCTCACGGTGCGTGAGCTCCAGCATGGCCTCATTGAGCAGTCTGTTGGTATGCCAGCCGTTTTCATCATGTTCCGGCAAGCTGACGCTCATGCGGCATAAACTGCCGAAAATGTTGGGCTGCGGCAGGGTTTGCCCATCCTGTTGGCCAATCCATTCCGCCGGGCGATCAGCGGATATTACCAACAGGGGGATGTGGCGGTAATAGGCCTCTGCTACTGCGGGGTGCAGGTTCACTGTTGAGGAACCGGAGGTGACGCAAACTGCCACCGGAGCAAGTGCTTGGTTTGCCCAGCCCAAAGCAATGAAGCCGGCGCTGCGTTCATCCGTGACACTGCGGCATTCAAAATCATCTATTGCGCTGAGGGTTGCAGCTATGGGGGCATTCCTGCTGCCGGGGCACACCACGCAGCGGGTAATGCCGTGTTCGCGCATCAGGGCTACCAATTCCTGTACCGAAGCCGTTTTGCTGATAATAGCCATGTTGGTTTTGTGTAAATGCTTTGCGATGAAAAATGCTTATTCCTGTAAAAATGCACCCCGCGCCAATAGGCGCGGGGCTTCAGCGTTGGGCTGCTTTTCAGTATGCCCGGCGCCTGATGGCGCTTTGATGGTATGATTACTCTGAGTTACTCCCCGTCAGCGGGTTTGGCATCGGCTTTTGCAGCCGGTGCAGGCTTTCTGCCGTTGTGCCCTCTGCGCTTGTTACGGTGGCGAGGCTCGGTTTTCGCCGGAGCAGGGGCTGCGCTACCCTTGGGATACCAGATGGAGTTGTCGCTGGTAACCACGATGAAGCCTTGCTCAAGCAGCCAAATCATGTCAGATGCAAAGGGGGCATAGGCATCGGACGCTGCTTTTTTGCTCTCTTCATCCGTGCCGGCGGGTACGCCGGAAAGTGCGGCAAACATGGCCTCGACCTTCTCTCCCGAATGCTCTTTGCTCCAGTTGACGATGTCCATCATGCGGTCTGCCAGTACGGTCCCCTCCGGTATGGCTCGCACGCGGCTCGGGCCGGTGTAGTGGTTACCCTGCCACTTGTATATGGGCATGTGGTGACGGGCGAGACCATGGCACAGGTTCGGAATGAGCATCTGCGGCGAATTTTTAGTACGCTGAGACATGGTTGCAACGTGTGCAGCAAGCCCGGGGGAAAGCAAATTGCGAGTCGTAGAGCCGTTTACAAATACCTTATCCACCGTTTCGTACACCTCAGCATAGTGGTTGGCTACAAAGTCTGCTTCCACGGCCTTTGCATCCTCAAGCACTGTTTCCGCAGCACCGTCGCGGGTGGGCTTCCAAACTGTTTTTTTGCATGCTGCTTCCAGCCAAGCCTGTACGGATTCCTCTTCCTTGTTGATGGAAATGCGGTTTTTGAAAGCATCCAAGGGCATATTGGAATACTTGGAGCGGTACAGGCTCATGAGCGCAGCTTGGTAGCCATGCCAGTTCACGGGGCCTATTACTTCACCACCCATGGTGCAAACGGCTACAGATGTGAAGTTGCCCTTCGGCGCTTCCACCGTTGCATCCTCTGCGGTGTACAATTCGCTGAACCACGGAGCAGCCCACAGGTAAGCCGTTGCCTCTGCCTCTGTCAACCAGCATGCGCCGTCACCCTTCTTGGAGTGAATGAGCATGCTGCCGTTCTCAAGCTTCATGAAGACAAGGTCATAACGATCTTTACCGGCCATGACAACACCGGCGAGGTCGAGCAGGGAAAGCGCACGCTTCTGCTTTTGAATCTCCTTACTGAAAATCTCCAGAATACCGTTGGTCGGTCTCAACTCAACACGGAAGCCCTCTGCCGGTTGCGGAAGCTCGCGACGCGTGCGTTCCTCTCGTTTGTCTCGGTCGTGGCGGGGTCCACCCTTGCGCGGACGGCGATTCTCCATGCCACCTTCAGGGCGCGGAGAACGACGCTCTCTGTCGCCGGTGTTGCGACGGGGAGCACCGCGGCGCTCGCCACGGTCAATCATGTGCATCTTGGGCAGGGTCGGTGCAGTATCAGCTCCCGGCTTGGCCCATGCGGGGCCAAACTGGAAGCCGGTCAGCTCGGAAAGGTCAAAGGGCGTGTTGCCCCCCTGTTTGCTGTCTTCCATATAGAGATGATGGTAAAGAATAATTTATGTAACTGTGTTTAGACTAGCGCGAAAATCGTGGGATTGCAATCTTTTTTTGCGTGGAAGGCGAGAAAAACGCATTTTTTTGCTGTTTGCAGGGGAAAATGCGCCATTATTGCGGTGTTTCCTCACAAAATTCGACGCCCAGCAGGCAAATATCGTCATCTTGGCGTGTGGATTCGGAGAATTGGTGCATACCGGCAAGGGAGATGTCAATCATCTCTTTTATGTTTTGCGGGGCGCGTTGCTGCAAGAACTGCATCACTCTGTTAACGCCCATTTCTTCACCTTGCGGGTTGGTGGTTTCCGGTAAGCCGTCCGTGTAGAGCATGAGTTTCATACCGGATTCCAGCTGAATTTCGCTCTCTCGGTACATGGCGCTGTCCAGCAAGCCCAAGGCCGGTGACCTCGGGATGGGGGGCTGGAATGCCACGTTATCCGCCGTCAGAACAATGGGGGCAGGGTGGCCTGCACCGGAGAGGGTGAGGCGGCGCTTGTCCAAATCCAGGTACACATAGCATGCCGTGGCAAACATGGTGATGTTTGCTTGGCTGAAGATGCGGAACAGTTGCCGGTTCAGGGAGGAAAGAAGAAGCCCCGGTGTATCTGCCAAGGTGGCGACTTGCTCCATCAACCCGCGAAGCATGGAGGCAATCAGCGCGGCGCGTACGCCGTGCCCCATGACATCGCAAATAAGCATACCTACGCCTGACTCGCCCACGGGGAATACTGCAAAGCAGTCACCTGCTACGCCGGTGCAGGGCATGTATACGTGGTGAAACTTGGCAATACGGGCTTGACCGGTTTCCGCGGATACCCATTTGCGTGGGGGAATGCGCAGCGGTTGCAGGGCGTGCTGAATTTCGCGCGCAAGGCTGATTTCCTTTTCAAGCGTGCGGTTGCGTTCATCCAGCTGCTCTGCCATGCGGCGGTACCGCTGCTGTGTCTCTACCAGCTCTGTTACATCGGAGGAGATGCCGACGATGCCTTTCACGTTACCCGCGGAGTCATACCACGGGAACTTGGACAACTTGCACCAAGAGCTTTTTCCACCTTTCCAACTTTCACGGTGTATTCTGTTGGTGATGGGTACGCCGGTTCGCATGATTTCCAGCTCTTCCTGACGGGCGATTTCCGTGGTGTCATCGGCAAAGAAGTGGGTGTCTTTACAGCCGATGAGGTCGGAGGGCGTGGTTACTCCCATTTTGCGAGCGGTAGCTTCATTGGCCATGACAAAGCGTGACTCGCGGTTCTTGTAGTATATGTTATCAGGTAAGTAGTTGATGAGGTTGCGGAAGAGGTCGCGGTCTTCCATGGCGTGCAAATCCGCCATCTTGCGGCGTGTGATGTCCACCCATACACCTACCAGTTGGATATTCTTTTTGTTTTTATCTCGCTCCAGTAGGCCGTTGACTCGAATCCACCGCCAGCCACGCGAACGTAGGTTCAACAGACGAATCTCCAAGCGTAAGGGGGAAAATGTAGGACGTCGCAGGTATTTCTGTACCTCGTTAACGAAGAACTGCCGGTCATCCTCATGTATCGTTAATTCGGATTCAGTGAAAATATTCGGGGCAATTTCATCGAAGGGCAGCCCCATCATGCGTAGGCATTGCTCCGTGTAGAAGATTTCACCACTCTCGATATCCCAACAATAAACGCCCTCTTCTGCCGCGCGCAGGGCTTTCCGCACCATTTTCCAGTTGAAAACGCCCGGAACATTTTTATTGCTGTTGTCAGATTCGCGACTCATTAAATCTTACTTATACTCCGTTATGGGCGCTTTTCAAGTTTTTTTTGCGCAAAGTGCGGAAAAACTTGCAATATGGGCTACGTCCGGGGGCAATATGGCGCCTTACACGATAAAAAAGAGCGGGTCCGTAGAAGAACCCGCTCTTGTGTGTGCTTGCGCAAATGTTTGATTACTTCTCGCTCAGGGAGCCGATGCCGGGCAGAACCTTGCCCTCAAGCAGCTCCAGAGAAGCGCCACCGCCGGTGGAGCAGAAGGAGAGCTTATCAGCCACCTTGAACTTCTTAGCAGCCGTTACGGAGTCACCACCACCCACGATGGAGATGCAGTCGGACTCAGCCAAGCACTCAGCGATTGCCTTCGTACCCTTGGCGAAGGAGTCGAGCTCGAACACGCCCAGCGGGCCGTTCCAGAGCACGGTCTTAGCACCGCGGAGGATGCTGCAGAACTCCTCGATGGCCTTGTCACCGATGTCGATACCCATGCCGTCGGCAGGAATCTCACCACCCTCAGCCCAGGGAGCCGTGCAGAAGGTCTCAGCACCCTCCTCAAACTTGTAGGAGTAGCGGGTATCAGCCGGAAGCACGAACTTCACGCCCTTAGCCTTAGCATCGGCAAGAATCTCGTTAGCGAGGTCGAGCTTGTCAGCCTCAATCTTGGAGTTGCCCACGTTCTTGCCCTGAGCGGCAAGGAAGGTGTTGGCCATAGCGCCACCGATGATGAAGGTCTGGCTCTTCTCCATGAGCTTGGAGAGCACCTGAATCTTGTCGGATACCTTAGCGCCACCCATGATAACGACGAAGGGCTGGGCAGGGGCGTCAAGCTTGCCCTCCAAGTACTCGAGCTCGTGCTCGATGAGGAAGCCCATGGCGCTCTTCTCAGCATAGTGGGTCACACCCTCCGTGGAGGCGTGGGCGCGGTGTGCGGAACCGAAAGCGTCGTTGACGTAGAGCGTTGCGTTGCCAAGCAGAGCCTTGGCGAACTCGGGATCGTTCTTCTTCTCCTTCTTGTCGAAGCGAACATTGTCCAGCAGCAGAACATCGCCGTCCTGCAGGGCAGCGCGGGCGGCCGTAGCGGCCTCACCGATGGTCTCGGGCACAAATGCTACGGGCTTGCCGAGGTGACCGGAAAGGCACTCAGCAGCAGCCTTCAGAGAGAACTCAGCCTGGTAGCCGGTACCCTCGGGGCGGCCGAGGTGGGAGCAAAGGACGAGGCGTGCGCCGTTCTCAAGCAAATACTTGATGGTGGGCAGAGCAGCAACGATGCGGGCATCGTTGGTGATGACACCGTCCTTCATGGGAACATTGAAGTCCACGCGCATGAGGACTTCCTTACCGGCAACGTCGAGGTCGCGTACAGTCAGTTTAGCCATATTTTTAATGTAATTAGTGTTTGGAAAATCGTTTGCCATGAGCTCACACTCAGGCGGGGCTATTTTAACGTTCTTTTTTCCGCATTTCAAGGCTAAATGCGCAATAGAACGCTAAAAAGCACACAAAAAGGTGTTGTCTGCGTTATAATTTACCGGGGTGAAGCTTGTTTGCTTGACAAAAAAGAGGATGAATGCATAATGTAAGCATACCGAGGGAGCGGTTATAATACCATGAAAAGAGTACTGAGCATCTTGGCATTGACATTACCGGCGCAGTTTACCGCAACGGCGGCTGAGCGACAACCCGATCAGGTATCCCTGACTCCGGTGTTGATGTATGTGGCGGATCGACAGAGCGCGGATGCTGCAGCTCCCCGAGTGGCTCGCATTTTAGCCTCCACCCCGGCCGACAGGATTGCCATTGATGAATTTGATAAAAATTTACTGGAGGCAACGGGCTGTTTCGGTTCTGTTGAGTTGAGCAAGGTTCTTGCCCCGATGATTGCGCAGGTTCCGGCGGAAGAAATGCCCGAGATTGCTCAGCACATGGCGCTGTTGCATGAGATGTGGGCTATGCTGGAGCAGGTAACCCTCGCATTGGATACGGTGAAGAGCCCGGAGGATGCGGAGGTGGCCGCCAACGTGTTGGAGAGTTTTAAGCCTTTCATGTTCACTTGGTCACAAGCGGTTGCGCAGGTTCCTGAGCCGGATAATGACTTGGCACGTAAACGCTTGCGGATGGAGTTTATGATAGAAACTCGCCCCCGCATCGGCAAATTGCTGAATGCCTGGGCAGAGCTCGCCTTGCGTGATGCGGAGTATTACGGCTCCCGCAGGCTGGTGGAAGAGCTTCAAAACGTGTGCGATGTTTTGGATAATATGGACATGGCTGCTGACCCGGATGTGATGCCGGCGCTTGCCACTACTGCCCGGAAGTTGATACCCTTGCTTAATCAATGGTTGGGTGTTATCAGCTTGGTGCGTGATAAGGACACAGCGGATGCAGCAGCACCTCATATCATCCGCATTCATGAGGAAATGGTACGCGTGATGCGTGAAGCCTCTCTTTCGCGAGTCCACGAGCGCGAGCTCTTCCATGTCTCCCCGAAGTTTGAGGTCCAAGCCCATATATGTGACCGCATCATGCACTACCTCATGGAGGAGGTCAGCCCGGCCTGCTTCGGCTCAGAGAAGCTGAAGGCTGCTCTGGAGCATGAGGATTGATTTTTTCTAATGACATTATACCACACACAACAATGAAATTACCCATCACACTGGTATGTGCGCTCGCTTCCGCGGCTGTAGCGCAGGAGGCTCCGGCGTCACCTCAGCAAGAGCCGGCTGCCGTCACCCCTTCCGTAAAGCTGAAGCATGTTAAATTGCCGGTCTTTCATGAAAGCTGGACTGAGTCTGAACGCTCCGTTATCTCCGACTTTGCTGCTAAGTTGGATAAGGCCATGAGTACGGAGGAAATCGCGCAACTGAAGGATTTCATGCCCGCAGCAGCTTACTTGAGTAAGGTTGTGGAGAGCGGAAAGCTTGAAAAGAGCTTTGATAATGGTGACACGCTGTGCCGTCTGGCTGCCATGTTCGACCATTTCGAGGCTATGCGTTTGTTTGTGGAAAGGGGTGAAGATGTGAACTCCACCCTGACGGTGCATCATTTCCAGAGTGGAATCGGCTTGGAAGTGCTGATGTGCATAGATGGTTTTGACCCCTCCCACACGGCTTTGCAGCGTGTGGAGCAGCTCGTGTGGCTGACCGAAAAAGGCTGGGACCCGCAAAAACAGCTGGATACACTCCGCACGGCTATTTCCTTCGTGGCCATACTGGAGCCCCACAATGTGGCTCCACTCGTGCAATGGTACATTGAGCAGGTACGTGTACCTCAGGAGGAAATTGCACACTTGATTCATGGTGAAGGCTGCACGGACATGGTGAAGCAGTGGATTGAGAATGACATTATTGCCGTCAATGAACCGTTGGAGGATATGCTGCCCTTGCAGTGTCTATGCCAATTTGTCTCCTTCTCGGGCCGTATCAATCTCCACACGCTGGAGTTGTTGCTCAATTCCGGTGCTGACCCCAATCTGATAGTTGCCTATGAAGATGCGGAGGAGGATTCCGCGGAGTATGATAATGACGCTTACGAGTCGGAAGACGGCAGCGTGCCTGAGGCTGCCTCATTCTCCACGGCTGCTGAAATGGTGGTTGACAGCTACTTGAATAATCTGCCGAAAAATAATCGCCGTCGTGCCGCTAAGTTCTGCCTTGCTGCCTTGGATTTACTTTTGATTCACGGCGCGGAGCTGGATAATTTGGATGATGATGAGGAAGTGATGGTTGATGCTCGCGAAATCACCAAGCGACTGTCCATGAGCAAAGAAGAACTTCAGGCGGATTATGAAAAACTCCGTGCGGAGCTTTATCAATAATCCCATCCCCCTCGTTTTTTATCGGCTACCGGTCAATTTGCGCCCGGTAGCCAATTTTTTATGCTCGGTTTATGTTGTTAGTTGATTTATCGCTCAGCGCAAATAGCAGCATCAAGCATAAAACTTAACAAGACTTTTTATATTACTTGAGGAGGGCGGAATGTCGTTGCTCGCCGCGCACAATAAAGGCCGCTTTCCTTTTGGGAAAACGGCCTTTACGTAAATTGAATGGAGGAGCGATTAGTCTTCGTACACCTCTTTGATGCGCTCGATGAGGGCGAAGGCATGGCTTACCATGGCTCGCGTTTCATTGAGCAGGGTGAGGTAAAGGATGCCGTTGCGCATGCTGCTTTCATCGGAATCACCGTGCATCAAGTGGCGGGTAATGCAATCCGCGAAGTCGTCACCCAGCTGCTCACGCCCGGCAAGCTTGGCCTCAACACCGTTGTAATCCTTTGCCTTGAGCATATCCAGCAGGTCCGGATAGAAGGAGCCAATTTTCTCATTGAGTAAGAGCAAATCTTTACCTTGCTTCTCCTCCAAGCCGGCGTGGAAGTTGTCAATGTGATTATAGGCTGCCTTGATGATGGTAAGCAAGCGTTCCGCCGTATTGAAGGAAATCTCCGTAATGCGGAAGATTAGCTGGCCACGGTCTGCAAGCTCCTTGGGTATGGAAGCAAGTGCCGGCAGTACCTCGTTCTCGCGCACCACCTCAATATCGCGCTTAATCGACCGAGCCTTCTTGCGCAGGCGGTTGAGGGCATCGCGGTCTTCCTCGAGCAAAGCGTATACCATGGCCTTGTAAATGCCAATCATGCGCCCGAGACGGCCGGCAGCGGAGGCTGCAAACGCATGCATGGAAGACTCCTTGTTGACATCCACAATGGTGTAGCTCTCTTTGCTGATTTTGCTGAAGAACGTGGACTTCACCAGAAGCGCTGCGGCAATAACCATCATGATGATGATACCCCAAGTACCACCGTAACCCATGATAAGGGCAACCAGCATGGCTGCCAGCGTGGCGGCGATGGCGGTAATGAGCCAACCACCGATGACGGTAAGCACGCCGGTAATGCGGTACACTGCACTGTCACGCCCCCAAGCTTTATCCGCCAGTGAGCTACCCATGGATACCATGAAAATCACGTACGTGGTGGAAAGCGGTAAGCCGAGGTCCGTGCCGACGGAAATGAGCAGTGCAGCCAAGGTGAGGTTGACGGAGGCGCGAATCATATCGTAGTTAGCGCCGGTTTCCTCCTCCGGAGCGAGCGGTGCAAAACGCTTGCTGATGAAGTTAGCAATGGGAGCAGGGGTAATGCGCTCAAAGAAACGCACGGTGTTGATGGTGTAACGCACCAGCATGCGCGCGGGTTGGCTGGAGCCGAAGCGCTCTTTACCGGTGTTGGAGGAGGAGAGCTTGAGCTCCGTTTCCGTCACCTTGCGAGCCTTCTTGGAGAGGAAGAGGGCGGCCACCATAATGGCGCCGGAGCCGAGCAAGAAGTAGATGGATGCCGCCGCTCCGTCACCCTTGAGCACCTCACCCATGTTGGGTAATTCCGTTACCCCCGGGAAGAAGAGGGCATCCTTAGCAGCCATGAACACGCCGATGAAGTTCACCATGTCATTACCGGCAAAGGCAAGAGCCAGTGATCCCGTACCGGCAAGCACGGCAACACGCAGGGTGTTCCACTTGCAGATGTACTGCATGAACGCTGAAACTGCAATCCAGAACAAGGCGATGCCTCCTACAATCAGTAGCATGCTGTAGTTCTGAGTCAGAGCCTCGATATCATCCTTGAACACGCTGCCCTTCAACCCCTTGAAGATGATGAAGTAGCTGATGGCTGTGAAAGCCAGAGCGCACCACAACGGCCCGATGTAGCGGTATGCCTTGCCGAAGCGGAAGCTGAATATCAAACGCGCTATCCACATCACTACTGTGCCTACAACGAACGCTATGGCTACCGAGGCGAAAATCGCCAGTATCATCTGCAAGCACTTTTCCTCATTGATGTACTCCAGAAGCGGGCATGTAAAGAACTTGCCTGTGCTGAATATCGCCATGCCGATGGCTGCTCCCAATAAGGAGAATACCAGCGCAACGGTGGTAGAGGTCGGCAGACCCAAGGTGTTGAAGGTGTCCAGCAGGATGATATTTGCCACCATCACGGCCAGATAGAGCAACATGATTTGGTGGAAGTTGAACATGTCCGGGGAGACAATGCCGTTTCTTGCAACAGCCATCATGCCACTGGAGAAACACGCGCCAAGCAATACGCCGACTGCTGCCACACATACGGCTTGGTTGTATGTGCCTGATTTCGACCCGATGGAGGAATTCAGGAAGTTACACGCGTCATTGCTGACGCCCACTATCAAGCCGAATACGGAAAGTACGGCAATAAGGCCAAAAATAATGTAATATAGTTCCATGGTCTTCGCCATTTTTCTACCATGAAATTGCCCCGATGACAAGTAAAATTTGTAGAATATTGCTCGGCGATACGTTTTGTCTGTCTGCGAGAGCGGCATGCAGACGCAAAAACGCGTAATCGAGCTTGACAGGGCGAATCTTACTGTTATAATTTACAGCGAACTCTTATTTATAACGTTATGTCACGCTCTGCAGATAAAAATAATCGTAGCATCATGAAGGTAGGTTTCGGTACGGTCGTCCGCTGCGCCATACTCGTGGGCTGCTGTGCCATGTTGAGCTCCTGTACCGCAATCGGTAACTTGCTTAACTCTATTCTTCAGCTTCCGTTCCAATTGATTAATTCTGTATGCATGATGTAAAACAGCTTTTGCGTCTTTTACTGCTCCTTCCGGTATTGGTGCTCGGCGCATGCCAGCAGCAGTTGTTTTCCGGCGGGGGGCACATCGGTGTGCGTGATCATGCGGATGCCGTGACGAATCTCGGGCAGGTCGACCCCTCCTACCGCAGCTATTTCTCCGAGCAACACGGGCGCAATTACTCCATCGCGGACCAGCGTAAGGCATTTTTTGCTGCTGTGCAAACTTCTCGCACTCCGGTGAATCAGGATGCACGCCACATGCCCCGTAACGCTTCTCCTAAGAAAACGTCCCCGAAAAAGAAAAAGGTTACACGTAAAAAGACCGTTCGAAAGAAAACGCCCGCTAAGCGTAAAACTACTGCGAAAAAGAAACGCCGTTAAAGAGTTATGCCTGAGGCTGAGGATGAGGCAGAAATTGTTTCCGATGGACGTTGGAGTGCGAGTGAGCGCGCGCAGCGAATCAAACGCCGCGCGTCCGATTTGAAGTATTCTGACTTAGATTTCGATTCTGAACTTCCGCAATTGCCGCCCGCGGAAGAGCCTACATCCCAGCCACAATCCGGTGCTGAGCCTGCGCTTTTACCGTCGGACACTACGGCAACCCCGCCTCCGCCGAAGGCGACAACACCTGCATACCAAGCAGTGGAGCCTATTCCTTCCACTCTGTCATGGGTGCTGGGTTTCATGGCCTTGTTGCTTGGGCTGGTCGCGGTCGGAATGGTGCTCAGCCACTACTGGGAAGGCATACCCATGAGCATGCGAGTGGGTTCGCTGGTGGCGATACCGGCCGCACTGTGGTTGGTCTACGTGTTGGGCTTCAACCGTGGCTACCGTGCCCCTGAGTTAGCGGCATTGTTGACTGCCCTTACATGGCTGGATGCGGTCATTATTTATCAACTTTGCATCCAAACATTGCCCTTGTGGATAGCGTGCAGCGGGCTTACTCTCGGTCTATTCCTCATACCGGCATTGCGCCCGTGGAAGATGGGCGTGTGGTCCGTTATCCTCAGTGGTGTGTTGCAGTTTTGCCTGATGGGGCACGCCATGGTGACGGCTCAGTCATTCAATGAGTGGGTATTGATTTGCGCCTCCGGGCTTGCCATGATGATGATATGGAGCCACATAGGCGTGTGGTGCGCCTTGACCGGGCGCGAGGGGTATGCAGCATACTCCGTCATCGGTCCCATCGCGCAGACTCTGTTTTTATTCATGTTGATAGCGGTGACGGTATACCCGCAGGATGTACTGCCGCAGGCATTGCCGGATCACGGTGGCATTAATGAATGGATTGCAGCCATTACCGTGTGGATTATAGCGATGATTCCCGTCTTGCCCTTACAACGGTATTATGCGGATGTCAGCAATCACCCGACCATCAGCAATTCTTTCCTTTTGTACTGGGGATTCTCCATGCTGACCGTGCCCTTGGGGCTGCTCTTGGCTTGGTATTCCCCGAGTTTGCTGGGGGTGCCGCTCATCTTGGCGTACCTTTTCAGCATGGTGTATTACGGCGCTGAGTACCGCGTGCCTCGCTTCGTCATTATGGGCAGCATCGGTATTTTCCTCAGTGTTGTCAGCGTTCCTTACACCTTGGGTACCGGAGTGTTAGCCAGCGCCGGAATCCTGGCGGGGTTGGCTGCTCTATTCTTACTCAGTCTGATATGGCTGAATGCTTTCCGGCGCAAGTTGCTCAGTCGCAAACGCGCAGAAGCAGCGCAGCGAGACAGCGCCGAGGCGAATGCCCGCCCCCTTCGCCGTTATCAACCGCAGGATAAGATGAATATCGACCTGCCGGATTATGATAACTGATGGGCGGGGCTTAATTCCAACGAGTCATCTCTCGGAATCTTTCGATTCGCTCTGCCAACTCTGCGCGCTTGAGCGCAAATAAGGAGACGGTGCCGAACTTTTCACACACGGCAGCTGCTACTACCGTCGCTACGGCAACACCGCTTTTCATGTCCTCCCAAGTGGGATTACCTCCGTTGATGCAGTGGGTAAGGTAACCGGCCAATGCGCCCATGTATGAATCTCCCGCTCCGGTGGGATCCTGGGGGTGCACCAATGGCCAAGCAGGACAACGGAACAGCTTGATTTCACCATCTCCCGCTCGGTGGAAAAGCGTTGAGCCGCCACTGCCGTGTTTCACGATGGCGTACCTCGGCCCGGCTTCCAATATCTTGTAGCCGGCTTCCAAGCTATCATCAGTCCCGGCAAACTCGCGCGCCTCTTCATCATTCATCAAGGCCATATCCACCACGGATAAGAGCTTGTGCGTGTATTCTCGCTCTCGGATAATCCAAGACTTCATGAAATCCGCCATGCTGAAACTCGCCTTCCTGCATTGTTCCAACATACGGTATTGCAGCGGTGGTGTTACATTGGTTGCCACGGCGATGGCGCACTCTTTCAGCTCGGGGCAGAGCTCCATTTCCCAGTGTTCTTGCACGCCTTCGACCGTACGCACGGTGGTGCGGTTGTTCATGTCATCCTCATACTGCCCGGTCCAGGCAAATGTTTCGCCCTCTACCTGCGCTACATGCTGCATACTCACGCCTCGCACCTCCATGGCCATTTTGTATTCTTGCGGAAAATCCGTGCCGACCACGCCGACCAATGCCATCTCATCCGTCAGCAATCGCGCTGCCAAGGCGGCATAGATGCCACTACCTCCCAGCACGGAGTTCGCTCTCCCGGAAGGGGTTATCAGCGTATCAATGGCTATCGTGCCATATATCAGGGCTTTGATGCTCATAATTGCTCTCCTTTCAGCATGGCTAACAAAGTGGCCTCATCAATGATTGGGATGCCGAGCTTGACGGCTTTGTCTCGTTTGCTGCCACCGCCTTCACCTGCTACCAAGTAGCTTGTTTTCTTCGTCACTGAGCCTGTCGCTTTACCACCAGCATCAGCAATCATCCGCTCAAACTCGGGGCGAGGTCTACTCAAAGCTCCCGTCAAAACAAAGGTCAGACCGCTTAAAACGCCACCCGCGGTATTCATGTCAGCCTCATAGCGTTCTGAAACCGGGTCGATGCCCAATCTGTTCAGCGTCTCCATGACAGCTTTACCCGTGGCGGAAGTGAACCAAGATTTCAGTTTTTGCGTAGATACCGAGCCCAGGGGATTGGTAAACTTCAGCTTGTTTTCGCTCTCTTTTTCCAACTTGAAGTAGCCACGTTGCAGATAACCCTCCGCCAGCTGCATCATTTCAGCATAGATGGCATCCCTTTGGCTTTTGAGTGCTTCCGGGTCAGCTCCCTTGTTTGCCCTTGCTTTGGGGTTAAGTGTATTGAACTTAACTACCAGCGCTTCCACGCTTAAAAGGACGTGGAGGAACTCACCTCCCGACAACTGGGAGAGCGAGGTGTGGTACATGCTGACAAGTCGGGATGTTGTAACGCCGATGGTCGGAATCCCGAACGCCGTGAGCCATCGTTCGAGGGGGAGAGTGCGGGCTTTGTTGAGTGCTTCGAGCGCTTTGGCTGCGTTTTTCTCGCCGAAACGGCGGGGCTCGTCCTCCGTGCCGAGGTTGAGAGCGCCGAGCTGCTCAACGGAGAGGGAGAAGAGGTCGAGCGGGGTGGTGATATAGCCTTGGCGAACCAAGGCCTCCGCCACAGTGCCGCCGAGACTCTCTACATCCAGCGCCTCACGCTTGCAGAAGTAGGTGGTGCGCATGGCAGCCTGCGCGGTGCAGGTAAAGTTCGTGCAGCGCCAGGCAACTTGCCCCTCTTCTTGCGAGATGGGCTCGCCACAGCAGGGGCATACGCCGTTTACTGCCTCGTAGAGGCTGTAGGGCGTCGCATCTGCAGGGCGTTTATCCTTGTTTACGTGAACAATAGCCGGGATGATTTCTCCGGATTTCTCCACCAGCACGGTATCACCGATGCGGATATCCTTGCGGGCGATTTCATCTTGGTTGTGCAGGGTGGCTCGGGAAACAGTGGTACCGGAGAGGTGCACGGGCTCAAGCTCAGCCACGGGAGTCAGCACGCCGGTGCGACCCACTTGGATGGTGATGGCTCGCAGTACGGTTTCTTTTTGCTCGGGCAGATACTTGAAGGCCGCCGCCCAGCGTGGGGCGCGTGCGGTAGAGCCCAAGTGCTCACGCAGTGCAAAATCCGCCAGCTTGATGACGGCGCCATCCGTACCGTAGCCCAAATCGTGGCGCAATGCATCAATATCTTTTACCGCCTGACGCACAGCCTCCTCGCCCTCAGCATAAATGATGGGCGCATTCACCGGTATACCCATGTGCTCCAGCAGTGAAATGAAGTCCGCAGCAGAATGCAGGGGCTCACCTTCATATTCCCCCAGCCCGTGAGCGAGGAAAGCCAAAGGACGCGCCGCAACCTCATTGACATCCAACAATTTGATGGTCCCTGCCGTAGCGTTGCGGGGATTCGCCAGTGCGGGCAGGCCCTCAGCATCACGCAACTCATTCAACTTGTTAAACTCCGCAAAGGGCATGTATACCTCACCGCGAACTTCAAGCAAAGCGGGAGCACCCTCCGGTAAGGTTCGGGGAATGCTCTTGATGGTAAGAATGTTTGCCGTGATGTCATCACCCGTGGTGCCGTCGCCGCGTGTGGCTGCGTATTCCAACTTGCCGCCTCGGTACATGAGGGTAACGGCGCAACCGTCAATTTTCGGTTCGACGACCACCTGTGGAGTCTCTTGCCCGAGGCTGCGGCATAAACGGTTGTAGAAGTCCACCAGCTCAACATCCGTCTCCCCCAATTCCGGCTTGTGCTCAAAGATATCATCAATGCTTTGCATGGGGCGGGGATGGCGCACCTTGCGAAATCCTTCTGTCAGGTCATTCCCGACCTTCTGCGTGGGGGAATCCGGTGTAATCAGCTCCGGGTGCTCTCTCTCCAGCTCTTCGAGCTCACGGTACATGGCATCATACTCAGCATCCGTAATTTCCGGTTGAGCCTGAGCATAG